>Ga0208375_1002605_pt1 | contig 16675 bp, 21 predicted proteins | sample RifOxyD1_FD_184038 | JGI IMG/M metagenome (GOLD analysis project Ga0208375, IMG submission 184038) | Soil microbial communities from Rifle, Colorado - Rifle Oxygen_injection D1 (SPAdes) | ecosystem: Environmental > Terrestrial > Deep subsurface > Rock core/Sediment | place: Rifle, Colorado... | reverse complement strand
AGGGATTTTTAATTCTTTAATATTTATATATAAAGTAAAAAATGAATATTATAATTACAAAGCCAGAAGATTTTATACGTAAATTGATTAGAGAAGAATTGAATAGTTTTCAATCAGAATTCATATTGTATCGTGGAGTTGGTATGGATGAAGCTATAGAATCATGTAAATTAGGTCATTTAATATATTATAGCAGAGATGCAATGTCAAGAGACTGGGAGGTTATTGAATGTGGTTTAGGTGATGCTGCTTCTGAAATGAGTGAAAAAGATGTTGATGATTATGTGAACGATTTAGTTACGTGGACACCAAACGGCAAAGGAGTAAATTTAACATCTGATTTAGAAAATGCAATGGGTTATTCTGATATTGTGTTAGAAGTTAATTTAATTGGCAACTATGCACAATTTTCAGATGTACATTATTTTGCACAAAAACCAGAAGATTGTTTAGTTAAATATGTATATTATAAAAACAAACGATACTTAAAAGAAGAGTTCTTAAAAATTAAACAGTTTTGAAAAAACTGAAGTGCGTGGGGAAAAATAAAAATTATGGTTAAATTAGCACAAACTTTACTACGAAGCACTAACAGCATTGGTTATATTTGCTGTTATGCACAGTTGCTTGTAACAAAATTTCAAATTATACGTATAACTTAAAAAACAATTGTGCATAACGGTTGCGTGTATGAAACGTTGCCAACACAGAACTTAATTAAATGAACAAAATTATAAATTTAGTATAAACTTAAAAAAAGACCACAAAGGCAATGTTTTATACACGTTGTTATGTGGCGTTAATTATTATGAATTGGTTTAAAAGATTAAATTACAAAAGAAAAAGAAAAATCGTTGCGAAAAGAATTATACAAAGAGAACGTGATAAAACATCAATTAATGTTTTTAATAAAATCTCTGATAATTTTGAAGCAGAATCACTCGAAAAAATAGAATATGGGTATAGGTATAAATTAATATCAATAATTAAAGTAACTGAAACAGATGGCACTTATGAAGGTACGGAAGAATATTGTTTATTATCAATAAATGGCGATGAAATTAAAAGTAAATATAATGAAAATATATTTAATTTGTTAAAAACAAAATGGATTGAAGGTACAAAAGAAAGACTTGAGTTAAATGTTAGGTCTTTATAATGCCACATAACGATACTCGGCTATGAATTGAAGCCGAACAATAAGTGCTCAATTCAAAGTTAAACAACTAATTGAGGCTTTTATTTATAGCCGATGTTAGCAAATCGTAAAGCGAACGACATGAAAACTAAAGAAGAAATTAAAATCGAAATTAAAAAGTTAGAAGCTAAAAAAGAAAGTATTTGGAATGATAATGAGATGATGAAACTTGACAGAATGGAACTTAACGAACAAAGAATTAAGGCATTAAAATGGGTATTACGTAAGTGAGCGTATGTTTGCTAACGAACGGCAATTGGCATTTGTTGCCGACATTGAAAATAGTAAAACTTAATTTAAAAAATAAGAACATGGAAAACCAAGAATTTATCAACGAAGAAAAAGGCAATAATGCTAATTGTATGTTAGTAGCCGTTAAGTTAAGCAAAAAAACACTTAATGAATTTATTGGGTGGACTACAAGTCGATATAACGATTACTTGGGATATGGAACGAAAAAACAAAATGTGGACACCGTTTATAATTCATTGAAGAGTGGTTTTTTTACAGACGAAAGAGGAAAGCAAGAGCCAACAAAAACAATATTTAAAATACAATGTGCTTCACCAGTTGGAGAAAATGGAAACTTTTCCAAAGGGCAATATAGAGGATGGAAAACAAAACAAGCTGGCGATGATTATACGATTGACTGTATAGAAAAAACCATTGTAGCTAAATTCTCAAAAAGAACGATAAAGTTCGATTTGTCTATTTAATGGCTACTAACGAACAAATGCTGTAGTAGTTTAAACGAAAAATAATTATATGAAAACAAAAGAAGAATGTAAGAATGAAATTGCGAAAATCAATAATTTTGATTCATTTGAAAAAGCAATACGATACACATTTAACCGAGGGTTATTACACTCAGAAAAAGAATTTATTGATAAAATTATTGATGAAGCAATGGATAAATATGCACAAGAATTACTACAACATAGTGTTAGCAAGAGTGTGGGCGATGAGCGTAGGGCTCTGTTAATTGCTTTTGTTAATCATATTGATAAAAAATTTATAGAACAAGACACTAGAGATGCGATGATGTATATTGATGGATTTTTAGAAAGCAATTAATTGTTGCTAACGGTTTAGAATAAGAACAGTGGCTTTGCCTGTACAAGTTTCGCTTATGGAAATAAGATACAGTGTTTGACAAGCCATCGGTTAGGAAACCAAGTGCCATTGTTTTTATTCTTTGTTATAATTTCGTTTTTGTGTGATGGATTAAAAAATAAAAAATATGAAAAAACAAAAATTACAGAAAAAAGAAAAAAGTTTTACACCTTATGATTTACCACGTAAGAAGAAAAAAGCAGCACTAAAATTATTACGTGAAATTGCCAATAAAACCTATGTGTGGGATGGCAAGGAAAATGAATTATAACTACTATATATCAACAAGTAATTTTTAACTAATTAACAATCAAACTCTTTACATTATGCTAAATGGGAAAATTATAAGGATTTGCGAACAAAAGCTTATATTTAAGAAGAAGGATTCAAAAAGATAGTAAAAAGCTTTCAGAAGGGGAAAACTTCAGCAAATGGAGACCCCATTACAAAGGAATCGGTGGAAGAAATGATTAATTATATGATTCTTTTTTCTTTGAGTTTAAAAAAAATTTAAGAATCTTTCAAATTTTAGATGATAAAGCAAAAAAATAAATAACTATAAATCAATAACTTAAAAAATAAATTAAAAAATAATTAGAAAAAACTTGCATTTATTGTAACTTTTTTTATATCTTTGCGTAGAAATTACCAAAAAGAAAATTTTTTAGGATATTTAATAATATAAAACAAAATTTAAAGATGAAACAAGGTTTAACATATCGTTCAGTAGAAACATCTCCGATGGGCGGCTATCCATGCGCAAGCGATGCCGATTACGGATATGGGACGGGTATGTTTAATCTAAAACTTTGAATAAGCTTTTATAAAGTTATTAAAAGGTAAAATAAACAGCCCGAATCCCAAAAAGATTCGGGTTTTTTGTTTTTATGTTCTTTTAAAATATTATGGTTTCTGGGGTTGCTAGGGTGGCCGCCTGCCCGTCACGCAGGAGAAACAGACGAGTTCGAATCTCGTAGGGACCGCAATTAACGCTCTTTGACATGTTGGGAAAAAATTTAAAAATTCTGAAATATCAGTAAGAAAGAAAATTGGAAATCTACAGGAAATGTAATGAGTAGCCAAGCAATAACAAATGCAAAGGCTTTAAAAACATAGAGTCGGGGGAAGTGCCCGAACAGGTTGCAAAGTGAAAGTTACATGAAATGTAGATGAGTAAACAACAAGTAAGATTGATAGAATAGGACATACTGAAAAGTCTGAGTATAGCTCAGTCGGTTAGAACGGGGGCTTAGCATTTGCATTAAGGTGCCCCAGGTCCCAGGTTCGATTCCTGGTATTTGTGAACGAGTAGGTATGAAAATGGATGTGTAGTAGAGCTGGTTACAATGTTGGCCTGTCACGCCAAAGGTCGGGGGTTCGAGTCCCCTCACATCCGCCCTTCTTAATTATTTTTAGAATAGTATGTGGTTTTTATTATTCTAAATATTTATAGAGAAAAAACTATGAAAACAAGTAAGTGTTTAAATTGTAATGCTGAATTTAAGTATTATGAAATACAACAAGGTGGCAAGTTTTGTTCAAATAAATGTCAAGGAGAATATTCTATTAAAAGTAGATTAATAGAAGGAACAACAATGAATTCAACTATGAGAAAGTATTTAAATAAAATACTAGGAAATTGTTGTAAAGAATGTTCACAAGGTAGAGAGTGGAATGGTAAGCAGTTAGTTTTGCAAATAGACCATATGAATGGCAATAAAAAAGATAATAGAATAATAAATTTAAGATTACTGTGTCCAAATTGTCATTCTCAGACAGGAAATTGGGGAATTAAAAACATAAGTGACAAAGGAAAAAATAATTTGTCCACAAACAAAAAAGCGGATGCGAGATAGCTTACAGGGCGTCATGGATAGGGATAAACCCGAAGGTGCCCGTGAATGAAAGAGTTCAAAACGTCTGGTACCAAAATGCGGTAGTCGCCTAGATGCTCGATGGCACTAGTCCTCCAAACTAGTCAGATAATGTCACACCGTGGGTTGAAATCCCACTTACCGCTCAAAGAATGTTGACAATGGGAACTGTAGAAAATTACTACTGTGTTCGGACAGGAAAAGGGACTTAAGCTCCCCTGTATTTTCGAGGTTTGAGGGGTTAAGACCCTACGTTGTACCGAACAACATTCCCCTGCGAAAGTAGCTCAATTGGTAGAGTATAAGTCCTCCAAACTTAGGGTTGCGGGTCCGAGACCCGTCTTTCGCTCAAATGTTGGGATTTAGGGAACGCACACCTGGCGAGGTGCCCACCCAACTCCATGCAGGATATAGCATAATGGTAATGCAAGAGATTTCCAATCTCTTAATGCGGTCCGAATCCGATATTCTGCTCAAAAAAGGGTAGGGAAAGTAATGAATTCCTAATCCTTGGTAGATGAGTTAACGTCTCAACACCAAGTTAGTTCTGGTGTTAAATAAAGGAGTGGGTAAGTACCACAATGTGCAAACTAACAGCACTAAAGTTGCGAAAAAGCCTTATTAGAGAAAGATTGTCTACCAAAGCAATTGTGAAATTGTGAGTTTGATTACTCTCTTTTCACCCAGTGAAATTAATAAATTAAAACAATGGAGGGAACAAACATGCTAAAAGCGAAAGACAAAGAGTAGAAGAAAAATTAAAAAAAATCGAAGAAAGAAAAAAGGTTTCTGGAAGTAGGAAAAACAAAAGACTTCTTAGGTATTCCGAAAAGTTTAATGAAATTTTCACATTCTTTTTAATGTCTTATAGAAGTGGGTTACTCACTTTTTGTGGCTCAGATGTTAAAGTGGAATTTGATTTAGACTCAGATGATGGGAAATTTGGATTTAGAAGATTTGAAAATGGTGAAGTTAAACTACACAATCTTAAAAGTTGTCACCCCAATATCATGAGGGGTGTTATAATTGGGAAGAAAAGCTGGGGTTTATGGTTAGACCAGTATACAGATGGCGTGGTTGAGTGTAGTTTTACGAAAGAAGAAATTCTTGAAGAATTTTACAAAAGGAATATTAAAATTCCAGAACCTTTTTTATTAGACTTTGAAAATACAATAATCAAGAAGAAAAACAAAAAAAATAGTTTGGAACTTGAAAGATTACAAAAAATGGGATTGTTATAAATCCCAAATGGGGGCTGGGGCTGATAGGTTGGCCGTCTCGCTTGCACCGAGAAAATCAGGTCGTTTCGAATACGACATCCTCCACAAATCAGTAAAAATGGGAATGCGCCAAAGTTGGAGAGTTGGGCTTGACTGTAAATCAAGTGCTTAGGCTGAGTAGGTTCGAATCCTACCATTCTCACCATTGATATATTGCGGGGTGGTCTGGAGATGGTTCCAGCTGAGCCTCATAAACTCAACTACGAGGGTTCGAGTCCCTCTCCCGCTACCAGCGTTAAAAATTAAATTCTGGGTGTTCCACAGATGGCCATATGGGTCTGCCCTGGGAGCAGATGTTCGTGTGTTCGAATCACACCATCCAGACTGATAATCAAGTAGTTAAAAATTTCGAAGCCTAACTACTCGACAAAAATACCTGGGTGTATATCAATTGGTAGATTGCTTGGTTTGGGACCAAGCGGCTGGGGAATCGTGCTCCTCCACCCAGACACAATAGAAATTAAATCTTGGGCTGTTAGCTCAGTTGACTAGAGCGTCTGATTTGCACTCAGAAGGTCGGGAGTTTAACTCTCCCACAGTCCACAAAATTAGTGGTAATGTTATAAGTTACTTCGATGCAAATCAGCTGACGCAAGTCTACGATGGTTCGAATCCATCCCCCTCCACAAACAGTATAAATTGGGGAGGTGTCAGAGTGGCTAAATGAGGCTGAAAAAGAAAAACTCTTACAGCAAGTTTTCCCTAATTTTTTTAATGCGATAGTAGCTCAGTTGGTAGAGCATAACCTTGCCAAGGTTAGGGTCGTGGGTTCGAGTCCCATCTAACGCTCAAATGGTGGTAGGCAGATGTGTTCTAATTGCAATGGAACAAACGTTTGTCTTAACTTAGAAATGATTTATGCATGAGTTGTTTTTAAGTAGAGGTGCATAAGAAGCTGTAACGAAGGTTCAGTAGCGAAGCATCAAACGATTGGATTGTTGGCACAATCTTAAGATAAATATGAAAGTGTTTATTTTATTACAATCAAATTGCTGTGTAGTTCCGAGACTTTTTATCTGTGTAATTCAGTGATGTTATTAAAGTACGAGGCTTTTACTCACTACCATTTTTTTTAAATAGCGATATGGCGCAATTGGTGGCGCAACTCTTTCATAAGGAGGAGGGTGTGGGTTCGAATCCCATTATCGCCACAAAAATTCCCAACATGTTTAAATAACCAGTGCGAAAGCTCTGGTTTTTTTGTTGCTATTTATTGAAAAAATAAGTTATGGCAACAGGAAAAATTAATCTTGGAGAATTTAAAACTATTGTAAAGCAAGTTATTAATGATGTTGAAACAAAGACTGGTGAAAGGCCAAAAAATGTTTATAATGAAATGAAAGCTGTCACAAAAGAATTTTTCAGAACATTAATAAAAGAACAGTTTAATAAAAAACAAGTAACTCAACATTTTAAATCGGTATGGTCGCAAGACCCAGACATAAGGAAAAAAATAATGTTAAGTAAGCGATTAACAAAGAAGTTTGGAAAGTATTTAGAAAAGAAATTTGATTGGAAATCTTTAGAAGAAAAAGAATTTGTTTGGCTTTGGGATGAGTGGGAGAAAGAATAATTTGATTTTTGAATTTTGTTTTTCTATATTTATTTCAAACGATTAAATATGAAAATATCAGAATTTTTACAAGATTTTTTTACGACAACAGGACCAACTGGGAATCCTAATATTCCAAATAGTTATGAATTAGATTCAAAAGCATTACAAATACCAGAGCTTCAACAACAACTTTTAAAATGTGATGAGTTTAAAAACACAAATAATTTGGTAATATTGGATGTACCAGAAAGGCCACTACTAGAAGGTGGTACAACAATTACAGTTCCCGTTCTTTTAGGGGAAGATTATAAATTTGCAGAAACTGTTTATTTATATGCAATTAGTCTTACTCCTCCAATATATGACCCAGAAGTTGTAAATAAGTCAGTAAAAGATGGGATAGTAATATCTCCTACTCTTTATAACATAGAAACCTTTATTCCATATAAATCACTTAAAATAGAATGGTGTCCAGAGCATTCTTTAGATAGAAGTATTACTGATGCAGATTTTCAAGCTGAATTTTTAGAAAGAATTAAAGAAGCTTTGGATAATCCAAAAGAATATACTCCTATTTCAGAAAGACGCATATTTATAAGATGCACTCCCGATTCTTTTGAAAAGATAGAAGAAACAACTTTAGAAACAAAACAACAAATTGTAAGATTGAGATAAATTTGTTTTTTAATTTTTATTTTCATACATTTGCATAAATTAATTTAAATTATGGGAACACCAATGCAATTTAGAACTATGCACAGAACAATTAAAGTAAAAACAGAAGAGGTAATTGCTGCCTTACAGAAAAACAAAGAAAGACATATTGTTGAGTATGCAAAAGCAAAAGAGGCTTATAAACTTGAAGGGTTAGAGCAAATAGAGCAAATTAAAAAACATTTACAAGATGGGAAAAATGGTCTACAGTTAAATTTAGTTGAGCCTGTAGATAGAGCTCAACAGTTTGATGATTTTATTATGATGTTTGGGATGGAAGTTGAAAAAGAAATTGAATTAGAGACAGACGAATTTAAATTGTATGTTCTTGACAAAGGAAGTTCAAGCGAACATGCTAGTTTATCCAACTCAACATATTTTGCAAAATACGGAATGTAAAAAAGAAACCCCCAGAAGAAATTTTGGGGTTTTTATTTATATTTTATTTTCATTATAAGACCCAGTTCCCCATATTTTTTCCATTGTTTGTTTGATTTTTTCAATTTCACTTGGTTCTAATGGTCGATTAAGTTTTTTTTCTGCCATTCTTATTAATTCTTGGTCAGATGGCAAGTCTAAATTTGCTTGTTGGAGTCCTTTTATTATATTATCAACTTCTTCTTCGTTTGGTTCTTTATACTTTCCTTTTTCTTTTGCAAGGTCGTCTAAAAATGCTTTGTGGGCGTCTCCGCCTGGTTTCATGTCTGGAACATCTTCTAAACTAAATTCATCATCATAAATATCTTCAAACATTTTTGAAACTTCTTCTCTGATTAATTTTCTTAGCTTATTTATCATATTACTATTGGATTTTATATAAATATTAAAAAATTTTGTTATTTATTGTAACCTTTTAAAAGTTTATGCGTATAAGTTCATATAAAAAGGTTCTTTTGCATAATTAAAGATAAAGCGTAACAGGTTTGCTCCTGTCAACTCCCCCAGATTCGGAAGAAAGCAAGGGTAGCGGTTGAGCGGCTTGGTTGCGCCTCAAGAAACACCAGAAACTTAACGAATATAAAGGTCGAAGCAAAATAGTACTGGAATTGGTGTCCAGTACGAAATGAAATGGCCTCTTTGTTAAGTTTGTTGAAAATCTAGGTTCGCATAGCGTAAAGAAGCCTTAATGAGTTTTGGCTGGATAAAAACGCAAGTTAGAAAAAGTCTCTGTAGGAGTAACTCGCTTGTAGGGGTGACTTACCGAAATTTTCAATTTTTTTTTAAAATTTATTAAAAAAGCTTGCTTTTCTTATTTAATTGTTGTAAATTTGCTTTGTAAATACAAAAACGTTCTTTAAAATTTTGATTAAAAATATTTGCGGCAGTGTGCTGTCGCTGATTATCTTCGGATAATCAAGCAAACATTATCTTAGGGTGGTGTGCGAAAATAAACTGGGTGACCAGGATAAAGGAGGGGTTGATAGCTCTCCGCTTTTTATCATCTTCGGGTGGTAAGAGGTTAAGCATACAATAGGTTAGTACATTTCACAAGGGCAACTGCTGAGTGAAATATTGTCTGGGGAATGCCAGGTGGTTGACTTCTGAAAGGAAGAACAGGAAAAGCCGAGGACGGATGTTCGATGGTTTAGCAGACTATAGAGCGTTATCCATTTGTTTTTGGACTTCGTTTTTATCTTTGGATAGGAAAGGGGGCGGAAGCGAAAGCGTACCGATGCAAAAGGGCGCAGAGGGTGTGTGGCATTTCGTGTTCAAATCATACGGAGCCGCTCCAACGGCACATTCTCAATCTTACAGCCATTATTTGGATGATAACCAAATCATTAATTAAAATGACAAGCAAAAGTTCCGTTGGCGTTACATGTGGGGTATACCCTTTAACGAAAAATCTCTCAGACCCTGGCGACTTCGGTTGAACTGGGGACGAATGAACTCGCAAAGTTCTTCGGATTGTTTTGAAAAACTATAGCAGGGGGGCACTCTTGTGGTGGCAGAGTAGGAACAGAGTAGCATGTGACGAAAGAAGTGATTAGTCTAACTAATCGAGATTGTACCAATACACATCGCAAGGTGTTGTGGATAAGGTGGGGAACTAATAATCCCATGAAAGATGGTATACTAAACCTGTAATCTCACGGTTTTATAAAAAAAATCCCAATTTAAACAAAGATTGGGATTTTTTTTATCTATTTATAAATGAGGAGTCTTATAAAGACAAGAGCGTCAAGCTCTCTTTAGTTTAATTTAAAATTCTACAAATTTGAAAACATTAAAAAACAAAACGTTCTTTTTGAAAGTCTGGCCGATGTAAAACTTTATGATTGCTTAAAAGCTACATAATTTTTTATGTTTGAAACAACTAGACTGTGGAAGGTACGTTTAATCCATCGAATGGGTTACGAGGCTCCACACTTCTTTGTAGAAACTGTCTCAAATAATCGTGATAGATATTACGAAGTTGAGAGAGAAGCTATAAAAGAAGCTAAAAAAAGAACCAGGTTGACTGATTTTCCCAATTCATGGGAATTCAAGGTTGAAAAAGTTGACAAAATTTTAACAGATGGCAGATGGGTTTACCCAAAGGCTGAAAAAAAAGAGAGCTCCGATTAGGAGCTTTTTTATTTGAATGCGATTTCGTCAATATCTACGGTCATTTTTTGGCCTTTTTTATATTGTAATTTATCTTCTAAGACTTCTACTTCATAGTCTTGGCCTTCTTTTTGATTGATAACCCTAACTTTAATAGAAACTTCTGGGGAATTGCTCCATGTACCAGTTTGGCCTTCGTATCCTTCTTTTATTGTTTCTCCGCAAATTTCACATACTTCACCTTCTGTTTGATGGGATTTGTGAACTGCTTTGTTTTTTCCAAGACTGGACATGCAAATTGCATATGGATTTTTTCCTTTATCATCACCAACTGAAGTTACACATTTGTGAAATTTTTTGGTGTGAATTCCTTTTCCTGGATGTGGTGGTTCCATTCCTGATTTTTTATACATTGCAGTTACATCTTTGGTTTCACTTAGTATTACTAATGTTTTTTCTATTTTTGTTTTTTCTTCTTTAAGAAGAGTTACTTTGTGAAGTTTTTGAACTTCTTCTTGGATAAATTGTTTTAAGTCCATGATATTTAAATTTTATATAAATAGATTTATTTTTCTTTGCTTGTTAATTTTTCTAAGTCAATGTCTAAAACTTCTTTTGTACATTTGATAGCTTCTGATTTTACAACATCTGCAACTCCTTCAAAAGAAGAAATTTTAATGTCACCAGCATCAACCTTTTTTCTAAAGGCTATTTCAACACTACTTGCTTTTTCATGTGCTGTATCATATGACATATCTTTTCCTTGCATAAGAAGATGTTCAATCAATTCATGTATAATAGTTGCAGTAAAATCGGTTGGAGTTAAAAATTGTTCAGCCCAAAGTTCTCCTTCTGGAGTATAAGCATAACGTGAAGAATTTCCACCAAGACAATAATCAATATCAACTTTGTTTCTCATTTCTTCACCATTCATTTTGATAATTCTCAACCCAAAAACTTCTCCGATATCTTCATTTTCAATTTTATCTAAAACATTTTCTGGTAAAGTAGAATCTTTCTTTTCTCTATCTTTTGCATATGGCATTCTATCATCATCATGAGCATGTGGAAGTTCTGGGGATTTTTCCTCAGTGATGATACCAGCCATGAATTGCATTTTCTCTTTTTCGGTCATTTGAAACAAATTTAATATTTTTTCGTATAAAAAGATATTTAACATAAATATTGAAAAATTCATTAAATTTTCATATATTTACAATAAATCAAAAAAACAATGGAAAAGATAATTGTAGAATTGAGAGCTAGCGAAGGGGGACGAGATAGTGAACTTTTTGCTAAAGAATTAGCTGATGTTTATCGTAAAGCGGCTAAAGTTGAAAATTTTTCTGTTTCTACTTTACAAGAGACAGAGGGATATATTTCTTTATGTCTTTAGCGGCGCTAATGTAAAAGAGTATTTTTCTCAGGAAATTGGGGGACATAGAATACAACGCATCCCTATCACAGAATCAAAAGGTCGAGTTCATACAAGTTCAGTTACGGTTGCCGTAATGGAGCCAGGTGAACAAACAAAAATCAAATTAAATCCTAATGATATCAAAATTCAAACCATGAGGGGGCGGGGAAACGGGGGCCAAAAAAAGAATGTAACTGACTCATGCGTAGTGGTTAAGCATATTCCAACTGGTTTTGTTGTTAGGTGTGAAAAAGAAAGAAGTCAAATAAAAAACAAAGAGTTTGCCTTGGAAGAGCTTACAAAAAGAGTTCAAGATTTATATAATTCTAAAACAAATGCAAAAGAAGTAATAAATCGTAGAGAACAAATTGGTACTGGAAGTAGAAGTGAAAAAAGAAGAACTTATACTTTTAAAAGCGATACGGTTATAGACCATGTTTCTGAAAAGAGAGCTAGTTTAAAAATGGTATTTAAGGGAAATTTGAAATTGTTGCATATTTAAGATAAAAAACGATTATGAATTTAAAATCATCAAGAATTAGGTCTGTTGAGTATAATGATTCAACAGAAGTGTTGACTATTGACTTTGTAAAGGGGGGTAGATATAAATATTTTAAAGTTCCAGAAATGATTTTTATTGGAATAGTAAATTCACCATCTCCAGGAAGTTATTTTGATTCTTACATTAAACCAATGTATCCTTGTAAAAAAAGTTAATTTTTTGTAACCTTTTTTTTGTTTTTGCGTATAATATAGTAGAAACAAATTTAAATAAAATTATTATGAAAAAGTTAATTAAGAAAATTACAATTTTAATCGCAATGATTATTGTACTTTGTGGTGCTGTAAATGCTCAAGGTGGATTTTATTTTTCTACAAATGACACTTTATGGGTTAATCAATATAAAAATAATAATATTGCAGGAATTGCTGGTGACACTCTTTTAATGGGATTTAAAACAAATATTAGTGATAGTACTTTTTGTAAAGTAGAATGGTTAATAGAAGACCCAACTAATGGAAATTTAATTCTTTTTGATGTTGCTAAAACAATTAAGGTTGTAATAGGTAATATTATAGCTCCAACAAGTTATACAGTACGTGATTCAACTGGAGGTGATATAGTAGGAACAAATTCAACTATTATTTATCCAAAATTTATTCCGCCAAATTTAATTTTGTCAGATTCAACTAATAGTAAAAGTTCATCAGTTGTATTAACACTTGCTGATTTTAATATAACTATATATTCCCCAGCGGGTGGTTATAACGCATATTGTGATTCTGTATATTGGTATCGTAATGACACATTAATTTATACAGGTACAGATACATCTTATATTGCATTGTTAAGTGGTGATTATAACATAAAGGCAAAAATTATTTATATTACTAAATTTATTTCAGATTCTTGTATATATACACGTTGGAATTTATCAAATAAAGTAACTGTGATTTTAGATAGTACAACAACTTATGTTGAAAACAAATTAAATCAAAAAACATTTAATATTTACCCAAATCCTGCTACAACTGAGTTGAACCTTTCAGAAGAAACTATCTTTTCAGTTTTTTCAATTAATGGAGAAGAACTTGTTAAAGGAGTTGATAATAAAATAGATGTAAGTAATTTTAAACCTGGAGTTTATGTACTTAGAACGTTAATTGAGGAAATTAAATTTATAGTTAATTAAAATAAAAGAAGGTATAGATTTTCCTATATCTTCTTTTATTTTATGTGATAGTCCAATATTTTGTTAACAAATTTGTTGTTGATGCGGTTCCATTATAGCCTCCAGATGACCCATCTGCCGCAGCATTTGTTCCTCCTATAGATAGAGTTCCTCCAGTCCATCCTATTTGGTCTAAATCATATAATACATGGTTTACTATTGATGCTGTCCATAAATTGTTTTGTAATTGTATAAAAATATCATTACTAGATGACCCAGAAATTGGCCAGAAATCTAAATATCCTAAATTAATGCAACTATATGTTGAGAACGTGCTAAAATTTTGAGTTGAGACTGGAAGAATAACTGAAGTTAAGCCAGTGTTAAATTGAACTTTAAAACTTCCCCCAAGTCCACTTAAACTACTAACATTAAGATTTCCATCTAAATTACAACTATATGCTTCATAATTAGTAAAAACTTGCGAAGAATTTGGGTTTGTAATTCCAGTTAAACTAGAATTAGAATAAGCGTAAAATGCTCCTCCCAATCCACTTAAACCACTTATATCTAAATTTCCTATTAAATTACAACTACGAACATTATATATTGAAAAAACTTGTGAAGAATTTGGGTTTGTAATTCCAGTTAAACTAGAATTAGAATAGGCGTAAAATATCCCCCCCAATCCACTTAATCCAGAAAGGTTTAAGTTTCTTAAATCACAACTATTTGCTGCAAAATTATTAAAAATTTGTGAAGAATTTGGTAAAATCATTGATGTTAATCCAGAGTTATTAAATACTGAAAAATCACCTCCTAATCCACTTATTGTAGAAAGGTCTAATGTTTTTAAATCACAACTTTGAGCGTGAAAATAGCCAAATGTTTGTGATGTAGTAGGAAATGTTATTCCAGTAAGTGAATAAGAATTATAATCTACATTAAAAACATTTCCTAAATTACTTAATCCAGAAAGGTTTAATGTTTTTAATTTACAACTACTTAAATCAAAATTATTAATTATTTCTGAAGAAACTGGAAATGTTATAGCTGATAAATTTGAATTTAGTTGGAGTCTAATGTCTCCGCCAAGTCCACTTAAATTTGAAAGGTCCAAATCTCTTAAATCACAAGAATAAGCCCATATATAAGTAAACGCTTGAGATGAAATAGGAAATGTTATGGCTGATAAATTTGAATTTAAATGAAATTTACATTCTCCGCCTAATCCACTTAAATTTGAACAATCTAAGTTTCTTAAATCGCAAGAATAAGCATATGTTTTAGTAAATACTTGAGACGAACTAGGAAATGTTATAGCTGATAAATTTGAATTTAAGTGAAATTGACAGTCTCCACCAAGTCCACTTAAACCCGAAATGTCTATGTTTCTTAAATCACAAGTATTTATATACATTTTAGCAAATACTTGAGATGAATTAGGAAATGTTATAGCTGATAAATTTGAATTTAAATAAAGATAAAAATCTCCGCCAAGTCCACTTAAATTTGAAAGGTCTAAATTTCTTAAATCGCATTGATAAAGATAAAAAGAAGTAAATGCTTGAGATGAGTTAGGAAATGTTATAGCTGATAAATTTGAATTTAAATGAACTTGAAAATTCCCCCCCAATCCACTTAAATTTGAAAGGTCTAAATTTCTTAAATCACAGTTATTAAGACGAAAAGATGAAATTTGTGTTGAAGAATTAGGTAAGGTTATAGCAGTTAAACTTGGATTTGTTTGTAATACACAAATACTTAAGTTTGTTCCTCCAGTTAAATTTAAATTTCCTAAAATTCCACAATTTACTAAAGATAGCGCAGTAAATTCAGTATTTTTGTTTGCCATTATACTTACAGTACGAGGAGAAGAACCAGAAAACACATATGTTGTACTTGATGAAGGAAGTCTTTTTTCATCATTAAAATTCCAGATTGGGAATCCAGTATTTCTATATGCAATTGGACTTATGGTACTAGCTGTTGTGACAAAATTTATAGATTCGCCCTCTTTATTATTTGCATTAAAAAAAAAGTTGTTCATTTTTGTTTTTTTTTTTTTTTATAAATATGTAACTTTTGTGAACAATCATTTACAGCAGAACTGAAAATGGTCTTCCACGTTGCAAGCACAACCTAATGGTTCACTTTGAGCAACGTTAGGCTTGTTCCTAAGCCCGAATGTTTTGATGTTTGTGGCAGCATTTGCGTCTCTATCATGTTCAGTTCCGCAATGAATGCAAGTCCAGGTTCTGTCAGACAACTTGAGATTTTTATTGAGTTTCCCGCAGCAGGAGCACATTTTTGAGCTTGGTTCGAATCTGCCGATGACAGATACGTTTTTCCCTTGCCACTCAGATTTATACTCAATCATTGTTCTTAGCTCACGCCATCCCATGTCAGATATCGCTCTTGCCAAACAATGGTTTTTAACCATATTGGAAACAGCAAGGTCTTCCATGCAAATTGTGTCATAATTGTCAACAAGAAATTTGCTTATTTTGTGCAAATAATCCTGTCTCTGGTTTATGACTCTTTCATGAAGCAGTGAAACCACAAGTTTTTGCTTGTGCCAGTGCCCACTTCCTTTTGTTTTGCGTGATAAAGAACGTTGTGCAATTCGAAGTTGTCTTTGTGCTGATTTTAAGAAATCTTTGTTCTCGAATTTCTTTCCATCAGATGTTATTACAAAATCTTTTATTCCCAAATCTATACCAACAGATGTTTTTTCATTTATTGGTTTTTTCTTTGTAGTTTCTTGTTTTGTGTCAACTAGAATCGACACAAAGTATTTGTTCGTTACAGTTTTTGAGACAGTAACGGTTTTTATATCTCCTTTAAATTCTCTATGCAAGTCAATTCCAACCCATTTTAATTTTGGAATAAATATTTCTTTGTTGTTTTCGGATAACGAAACTCCTTGTGGCAAAGAAAAGCTTTGCTTTCCATGTTTGTTCTTAAATTTTGGAAACCCTGTTCCTCTAAAAAAAGAATGATATGCATTATCTAAATTTCTCATTGCCATTTGTAATGCTTGAGATGGAGTGTTTTTTAACCAAGTACACTCTTCTTTTTTTAATTCTGTTATTTGCTTGTTTAAATCAAAACAACTTAAATTCTTTTTATTTCCAGCATATGCAGCAATTTTTGTTTCCAAACCAAGATTGTATACAAATCTCACTTGACCAAATATATTGGCCATTGAAGATTGTTGTTCTTCATTTGGAAATATTCTGTATTTATATGCTTTTAACATTTTTACACATTCTATATATAAATATGTAAAAAGCATATAAAT
>Ga0208375_1002604_pt1 | contig 16676 bp, 22 predicted proteins | sample RifOxyD1_FD_184038 | JGI IMG/M metagenome (GOLD analysis project Ga0208375, IMG submission 184038) | Soil microbial communities from Rifle, Colorado - Rifle Oxygen_injection D1 (SPAdes) | ecosystem: Environmental > Terrestrial > Deep subsurface > Rock core/Sediment | place: Rifle, Colorado... | reverse complement strand
TGGTTTGCCTTGGAATGAAGACTTGGTCCACCAAGTGGCCGTCTCTATGATGGCTAACCAGAGAACTCCGATAGCTCACACTAAAACCAGAGGAGAAGTATCTGGGACTGGTAAAAAACCATGGAGACAAAAAGGCACTGGTCGGGCTAGGCATGGTTCTCGCAGAAGCCCAATATGGGTTGGTGGAGGTGTCACTCACGGTCCTAGAAATGATAAAGATTATTCCAAAAAAATAAACAAAAAAATGAAGACCAAAGCTCTCTTCACCGTTCTTTCTCGTAAGTTTAAAGATGGGGAAGTAGTTTTTCTTGATAATATTTCTCTCAAAGAACCTAAAACGAAAGAAGCTAAAAACATCATAAACTCACTATCAAAAATCAAAGAAATCAGCTCTATAAATAGGAGAAAAAACGCGGCTTTCATCGCTTTACAAGAGAAAAATACCAATACTTTGAAAAGTTTTAGCAATTTTGGTAACTTGGAGGTCGGAGGAGTAAAAGATTTAAATGTTTTGGATCTTTTGCAATATAGATATTTGGTAGTGACTAAACCAGAAGAATCAATGAAAATCTTTTCTGCCAAACTGGTCTCTAAAGTTAAAGCAAAATAATTTTTAATATGGCTACAAATTTAAAAGCAAAATACGCCAACATCATTTTAAGGCCTCGTATTACCGAGAAATCTAGTTATTTGGCTGAATCAAATGTTTATGCTTTTGAAGTCGGAACAGAAGCAACTAAATCTCAAGTGGTTGAGGCGGTTAGAGCTTTTTATGATGTTATTCCTACAAAAGTTAATATCGTTAAAAATCCAGTTAAGAAAGTTATAGTTAAAGGGAAAAGAGGAACTAAAGCTGGTGTTAAAAAAGCTTATGTTTTCTTAAAAGAAGGCGACAAAATTGAGTAAAAAAATAATATGGCAATAAAAACTTACAAACCAACATCAAAATCAAGAAGAAATATGACAGTTGTTTCTTATAAAGGGGTTTTAACCGAAAGCAAACCTTTGAAAGCTTTGACTTCTGGTGTTAAGAGGTCAGTTGGAAGAAACAATGCCGGTAGAATTACTACTCGTCATAAAGGAGGTGGTCATAAAAAACTTTATAGAGATATTGATTTTAAATACAACAAACTAAATATCCCTTATAAAATAGCTTCCGTAGAATATGACCCGAACCGAACTGGCTTTATCGGTATCGCTTCATATAAAGATGGTGAAAAAAGATATATCCTTTTGCCTAAAGGTATTAAAGTTGGAGCAGAACTATTGACTGGAGAGACAGCTGAAATAAAACAAGGAAATCGGCTCCCTTTAAAAAGCATTCCTACTGGCACTTTTGTTTATAATGTAGAACTGAAACCTCTTGGAGGAGCTAAGATTGGTCGTTCAGCTGGAAATTTTGTTCAAGTACTTGCTAAAGATGCTGGTTATGTGGATTTGAAAATGCCATCAAGTGAGGTTCGTAAAGTAAAAGAGACTTGTTGGGCAAGTATCGGATCAGTTTCCAATGAAGAAAAGAGACTAGAGAAAAAGGGTAAGGCCGGTAAAAGCAGGTGGCTTGGTATTAGGCCGACAGTGAGAGGTACCGCCATGAACCCAGTTGATCATCCACACGGTGGTGGTGAGGGTAGACAAGGCAGAGGTAGGAGACGAGCTGTCTCTCTTTGGGGTAAACCAACAGGTAAAGGTCAAAAATCAAGACGAGCCAAAAAATATTCCAACAAACTTATTGTTAGTCGAAGGAAAGTAGGAAAGAAGAGATAATGATAAGAATATTCCTAATAAGATCAAATACCACGAATAAAAAATAAAGTAATATGAATAATATAAAAATTTCACCAGTAAATATAAAAGAAAGACAAGCACTAGACTTAAGATCTGGAGATACTATTCGTGTGACTCAAAAAATAATTGAAAAAGACAAAAAAACTGGTAAACCAAAAACCAGATTGCAAGATTTTGAAGGCTTATGTCTGTCTGTAAAACACGGAAAGGAAGCTGGGGGCACTTTTACTTTAAGAAAAGTGGCATCGGGAGTGGGGGTGGAGAGGATTTATCCGATCTATTCTCCAATGATTGAAAAGATAGAAGTGGTAAAAAGATCTAAAGTTCGCCGTTCCAAGCTCTATCATATTCGCAACAAAGCAGTTAAAGAAATAAGAAGACAAATGAGAAATGTCAGAGCATTGCCCGATGCACCAGAAATTAAAGAAGAAGAGGTTGAAACTCCTATTGTAGAGGAAGAAAAATCAGAATAAAAACGACCCCACCCCACTTTCTTTACGGAAAGTTGCCCCTCACCTTGTGAAGGTGAGGGGAGGAATTTGAAAAAAGAGAAAAAATAGATATACTTTTCATATTGTATATTGCGCGAGTGCTGAAATTGGTAGACAGGCTACCTTGAGGTGGTAGTGCCGCAAGGCGTGGAGGTTCAAATCCTCTCTCGCGCACCAGTGATCTGTATTCCAAAATCATTGACTTTTTGGGAAATTCAGGCAGGATATGGGTATGGTATTTTTTACAGGAAAAGGAGATGATGGAACAACCACAACCCTTTCAGATTCTTTAGTTTCGGCAACGGGACGAAGGATATCTAAAAATTCGGCTATAACCGAAGCTTTGGGTAGCTTGGATGAAATAAATTCATTTTTAGGACTTTGTAAGGTGCAAGCGGTGCATCTTGGTTATAAATTGGGTGAGGTAAGTTTGGCTGAAATAATCCATAATATACAAAAAAATCTTTTTATCATTCAGGCAGAGCTCGCTGGAGCTCCAAAAACTATCACTGAAGATAAGGTAAAAGAGCTTGAAGATATTGTAGGGGATATTGAAAAAGAATTACCACCAATAAAATCTTTCTTTATCTCTGGTGGCTCATCAGATATAACCAAATGGCAACTGGGAGGGGCTGGTCTCGGAGCTATATTTGATATTGCTCGCGCTATTGCCCGAAGGGCTGAAAGACGGGTTATCGCTGTCTTTGATGAAGTTTCTCAACCGACACTTTTGAATTCTGATTCAAAAGCAGATTCTGTCAAAGTATCGGCAGGTAATGTAAGCAAGCAAACCAAAGCTTATCTAAATAGACTTTCAAGTGCTCTTTATGCTCTGGCTCGCTTTTCAAATCACAAAGTAGGCATTATAGAAGAGTCTCCTGATTATAGATAAAAAATCAAAATAGTTTTTATTTTTTGTAAGCTGGTGAAAATGCTTATTTTATGTCAAAATATCTTTTGTAAGATGGTGGCTATGGTGTAGCGGCTCTGCACGGAAGTTTGTGGAACTTTAGGTTCCGGTTCGACCCCGGATAGCCACCCAAGATGTCGTTTCTTGTAACTTCTAAATTCCCTTTGCCTTCATTGGATTTTTCGGATTCAGCCTTTTTATAAGATACCTGTTTTAGAGCCAAAAGCTCTTGGAAGAGAGGGGAGCTAACGCATTTCTTTATAATTCAAAATTCTTAATACCCCATTTCTTTTAAAGAAATTGGTTTGATATAATGTAAAAATAATGAACAACTACGCATTTATAGATGCTCAAAATGTTCACAAGGGAATAAAATCTCTTGGATGGAAAATTGATTGGTCAAAATTCAGAACATATTTAAGAGACAAATATTCTGTAAAAACTGCATATTTTTTTATCGGTTTTATTCAATCCAATCAGGATTTATATTCCGAACTGCAAAAAGCTGGTTATGTTTTAATATTCAAACCAATAATTATGGACGGAGAGGGCAAGGCAAAAGGTAATTGCGATGCTGATTTGGTTTTGCACGCCATACTTGAAAAAAATAACTATGATAAGGCGATTATAGTTACAAGTGATGGAGACTTCTACTCATTGGTGAGACATTTGTATGAAAATAACAAACTGCAAATGGTTTTAAGTCCATATATTGAGACCTGCTCAAAATTACTGAAAAAGGAAGCGAAAGAAAAAATTAACTATATGGATAACTTGCAAAACAAGGTAGGCAAGAAAAATAAGCATAAATGAAAACACACCGCATAAGGACAAAACCTTATGAAGTGCGCTTTCTTGTGGATAAAATAAGCATACTCCTCCTATTATGAAAGTCAAGCGAAAATAGTGAGTAGTGTGTAAGGGTAAGCTGGTTCCTCTTTTTGTAATTCTTTAATGAAGGCCATCTGAATAGCCGTATTTTGCATCAGTTCATTGTCCGAAATCATCTTTATAACGTTATTATGATTAAGACCCCAAGTAATATTTTAACTCTAGAGTCAATCTACCCGAAGTGACCTCTTCGTTTATTATGTCTTTTATACTAAAATTAATATATGAAAAGATTAATTTTTATTTTTATAATAGCTTTTGTTTTAAATTTTATTTGGGAAAATTTACATTTTGTGCTTTATGATAATTATTTAGGAGGAGCCGTTTCTAGGTTTATCTTATTTCAAGCATCTGTTGCCGATGCTTTTTTAATTGTTTTGCTTTCTCTGCCATTTTTATATAAAAATTATTTTAAAAATAAAATGTGGTTCATAATAATTTTTGGAATGATAACATCTGTCTTTATTGAATGGTTTGCTCTCTATACTAACTGGTGGCAATACGGTTCAAATATGCCAATTGCTCCTATATTAAAAGTGGGTATTAGCCCTATGGTTCAACTCGGTATTTTGGGCTATTTTTCATTAAAGTTGAGCAATCCACATAAAAAAGATGCGAGGGATTTATTTTGGTATAATATATAAATATGGAACCAACAAATACAGATTACAAACAAATGCTCACAGAAATAATCAAAAAACAGATTGTTATTTTGGGTCCAGAAATTGCAGTTCTCAAAGCTAGGGGAGTAGAAGGATTAAAGGTGACAGATGATGGAGCCGTCACTGAAGTTTCTGGACCTGAACAAGTGGTTTTGCAAAAATTGATAGATGAATATGTCGCTCTTTCGGGAGAGATTGTTAAAAATGCAGTTAATTCTATTTTTCAAAAATACCCTTCAATTCAACATTAATTTAAACAAATTTAAATATAATATGAAAAAGTTCTTCTTGTTTACTATTTTAGGAACAATCTTGCCAAGCGTGGTAATAGCTCAGAGTCTAAATGAATCAATAGCGACTGACGAAGTGGCTTACGCTTCCATTTTTGCTGGCAATTTTTCTTTACTTCTCTCTATTGTTATTGGGATAATAGCAACATTTTTTGTATTTAGAGTTGCGAGGAAACTTGGGGGAGGTCTTTTTGGTTCAGTTCTAAACTATGTTGGTATCGGAATGTTTTTTGTGGTTATTGGAACTTTGGCTACTATAGTTGATAAATGGGTGGTAGAATTTTGGTCTAATGTCTCTGGCACGGCTTTCTTTGCTATTGGATACATATTTATGGTTATCGGTGCCAACAAGCTATTTAAAGGCATAATGAATACTTAATATGAATATTGCGCTTCCATCAGGCGCCGTGGTGTCTTTGATTTTTGTCTCCATATTTTTGTTGTTGGTCATTTTCGTTCTTTATTTTTCTCTTAGGAAGAGAAGCCAAGAAATAATAAGAGAAAGAGAAGAATCAACTCGTCGCATCTATGAACTCGCTATTCTTAAAGAATTGGGAGAAAGGGTAGGGTATTCTTTAGATGTAGAAGAAATATTGCGGATTATCACCGGTTCTCTAAAACAATTTATAGATTATACTGCTGTCGGGTATGTAGTGGTCACTCCCGAAAAAATAAAAGTAAATACTTATATTGAAAAATCTGTCAGTCATCTTTTCTTAAAAGAGATGAAGGACAAAATGATTGCTTCGCTTTCGGCCCTAACTGACCAAACTTTTGATGAGTCTAAACTAGATGAATCTACCTCTGGAGCTATTGTGATAGATGAAATAGAACAAAATATCGGCTCACTTTTTAATATTCCTCTAGTTATTAGCGGCAAAGTTGTCGGTGTTTTAACTGTGGCTCATATAGACAGAGGTTTATATAAGGAAGATGATATGACTATTTTATATAAAATCACCGGTCAAGCTTCAGAGGCAGTCACTCGTCTGCATGAAGTGGTTAAAATAGAAAAAGGGAAATTGAATGCTATGGTGGAAAGTATGCAAGACGGTGTTTTAATGATTGATACTGAATATAGAGTTGTCGTCGCCAATCCAGCTATCAAAAAAATCATAAAGTTTGAAATGGAAAAAGATATTAACATTTTTGATTTTATTGACACCCTTGGAGGCAAGTTTGATATTCACGGAAGATTGGAAGAAGCTTTAGTTAACAAAAAAACTTTTGTTTCTGAAAGAATAAATATAAATGATTCTTTTTTTGAGATTGGGGTTTACCCAGTTTTGCATTTAATGACAAATGGTAAAAGTCAAATGCATGGAGCGGTCGTGGTTTTTAACGATATTACTAAAGATGTAGAACTAGAAAGGGTGAGAGAAGAATTTACTGGTATGATTGTTCACGAACTCCGTTCACCACTTGATGGAATCAAAAAAATAACTGAGTCGGTAGTAGCAGGCAAAGTGGATAAAAATTCGGAGCAGTTTAATGAGTATGTGAAAATGATTTATCAAGGTTCTAGCTCAATGCTTGAATTGGTTAATGATATTTTGGATCTTTCCAAGCTTCAAGCTGGTAAATTTGAAGTCAACAAAGAACCAGCCAACATAAAAGAAGTGATAGATAATAGAGTTTCCTTCTATAAAATTTCAGCTGATGTGAAAAAAATAAAATTAGAATCATATTTAGATAGAAACTTGCCAGAGTTTGCTGAATTTGACTCTCAAGCTTTAAAACAAGTTTTAAATAATTTCATATCAAATTCTTTGAAATTTACTTCTTCTGGTGGGTCAATTTTGGTTTCGGCATTTGTTTATAATCCTGAAAGTTATTTTCCTGAAGATTTTGATAGGTCAAGGACTCCTGTTTTCCCAGAAGAAAAAGATATCAAAGTAAAAACCTCTTCTTTGTGTGTAGTGGTTTCTGATACTGGTATCGGTATTCCAGCAGAAAGCATTAAAGATCTATTTCATACTTTTAAACAAGCAAAATTAAGTCCAGCAGAAGGAGAAAACAAGGGCACTGGTCTGGGTTTGGTTATTGCCAAGGGTATTACAGAAGCTCATGGTGGGACGATTGGTTTGGTTTCAAAGGAGGGATCTGGGACCAGTTTTTTCTTTACAATACCTCTGTAAGGTTTATAATGAGGTAAATTATTAATCTTTTTAACATTCGTTAATATGAAAAAGATACTTGTAATAGATGATGACCAATTTTTCCCCAAGACTTTGGAAGCAGCTTTGCCAGAAGATAAATATGAATTGATTTCAGCTGAAAATGGAGAGATAGGTTTAGCAAAATTAGCATCTGAAAAACCAGATCTTATAATTTTGGACTTGATGATGCCGAAACTAGATGGGACCGCTTTTTTGAAAAAAATCCAAGAAGATAAAGATTTGCCCAAAGTGCCTATTTTGGTATCCTCAAACCTCTCTAGTGTTAAAAAAATAAGCGATGTGATGTCTATGGGAGTGGTTGGTTATGTCATCAAATCAGACGAAAGTATGCAATCTATTGTTCAAGATGTTGATAGAATTCTCGGAGAAAAAGAGATTAAAGAATAATTTTTTAATTTGTCCAAAAACTACAATATTTTGGTGATTATACTGCCAAAATAAACTGTAATTATTTTACTCGGTATGAGACCGAGTATTGTTCCGATTAAATAATCTTGAGTTTTGATTTTAGAGACTCCCATCAATATATTTAATATATTAAAAGGCATTATTGGTAATATTCTTAAAATAATGAGGTCGCCAATAGCTCCAGTTCCCAGTCTTTTATTATATTTTCTCAAGTATTTTAAGTGTTTGTTTTCTAAAATATTTTCTATTTTTTCTTGACCGAGTTTTCTTGAAACAAAAAAGACTAAGAGAGAGCTCAAAATACCACCGATCATAGTGTAAGCTATCCCATATTTAAAACCAAATAAAATACCAGCCAAAGCCATCAAAGGGGTAGAAGGGATAAAAATAGTCCCTATCATATAAAGTAAAATAAAGATAATTGGAGCCCAAATACCAAAATGTTTTAGATATTCTTTTATTTCTGTTAGGTCAAAATTATTACCAAATACTTGATAAATGAAAAGTGAAGATATTATTAAAACCAAAAATCCAATAAAAAAGATATTTTGCAATTTTCTCCATATCATATTATTATAATATCACCATTATAAATAACTTAAAAATTATGTTTAATCAATTTTTTGGAGAAGAGGGAGCTAAAAGAATATCAAAATGGACTGCTTCTGTCTTGTTTTTCCTTTCTGTTTTTTTAGTAATAAAAATTTTGGCTGATGTTAAGAGATTGCCAGATGTTGGCCGAGAGATTTATCCTCAATCTACTATCAATGTCTCTGGCACCGGAGAGACTTATGCTATTCCCGATATTGCTTCTTTTAATTTTTCAGTAGTGGAAGTTGGCGATACTGTGAAGCAAGCTCAAGAAAAAGCTGATCAAAAAATCAACAAAACTTTGGCGGCAGTGCGTGACGCTGGAATAGAGGAAAAAGATATAAAGACCACAAGTTATAATGTTTATCCAAAATACGAATGGAATCAGGTGACTTGTATTACTTATCCATGCCCCTCTGGTAAAAATGTTTTGATTGGATACGAGGTTAATCAGACCATTTCAGTCAAGGTGCGAGAAACAGAAAAAGTGGGAGACTTGGTGACTAGAGTCGGTGCAGCTGGCGTCTCTAATGTTAGTGGTATAGAGTTTGCTGTTGATGATAGAGACAAATATGTGGCTGAAGCTAGAGAGATGGCTATTAAAGAAGCTAAAGAAAATGCTAAAATTTTAGCCAAACAACTCGGAGTCAAACTTGGTAAAATAATGTATTACAATGAAAATGGCAATAATCCTGTATTTTATGGTGAAAAAGCTATGGGTCTTGGTGGTGATATGATGGTCTCATCTGTTATGCCCGCTCGAGCTGAATTGCCAACTGGCGAAACCAAAATTACTTCAGAAATAAATATTACCTACGAGATAAAATAAAATTGGATAAAAAACCAAAATGCAAAATTTTGAAAAGCTGCAGAGCAAGTCTCGCTTTTCAAAACCCCGCATTTTGGTTTTTTAATATGAAGATGATTAAAGATTTGACAAGAATTTTGGTTTGTGTATAATGGAGCTATAATTTAATAAAGAAGCCCCGCAAGGGGTTTTTTAATAAGAAAATAATAGAAAATTAACAAAAATATTATGTCATTAATAAGTTATTTGAAGGAAACAAAAGGAGAATTATCTCATGTAAACTGGCCTACCAGAAGGCAGTCAGTTATTTTTTCAATTGTTGTCATTATTATTTCTATTTTGACTGCTCTCTTTCTAGGTTTGTTTGATTTTGTTTTTTCACGAATTTTGAATCTTATAGTTTAACCTCACCCCCAACCCCTCTCCTAAATGCAGGAGAGGGGAGAAGGAAAAAATATAATATTATGTCAAAACAACAAATAGAAGAAGGTCGGAATTGGTACGCGATTCACACTTACTCTGGTTATGAAAATGCGGTGACCAGAAATTTAAAACAGCGTATAGAGTCTCTCGGTATGGAAGACAAAATTTTTAATGTTATCGTTCCAACAGAGAAAAAAATAAAAATAAAAGGCAATAAAAGAGTGGAAGAAGATGAAAAAATTTATCCCGGATATGTTTTGGTGGATATGATAGTCACTGATGATTCGTGGTATATAGTCAGAAATACCCCTCGAGTGACTGGATTTGTCGGAGCTGGAGTTTTCCCAGTGCCACTTGACCCGCAAGAAGTGGAGTCTCTTTTTAAGAGAATGAATTCAGAAAAGGTAAAACACAATATTGACCTTTCTTTAGATGATGCGGTCAAGATTGTTGATGGTCCGTTTAAAGATTTGGAAGGTAAGGTTGGCGAGGTAGATGAAGAAAGGGGTAAGGTCAAAGTGCTTGTGCCTATGTTTGGACGCGAAACCCCAGTAGAGTTGGACTTCTTGCAAGTCAAGAAAATTTAAGGTAAAGTGTAGCTCGTCAGAAAGTAAATTTGCAAAAGTCCTCGGATCTCCCTGTTATACGGGCCAGACTTTTGAAATTCACTTTCTGACTCGCAAAAATAATAATTATGGCAAAAAAAATAACAAAAAAAATAAAATTAGTAATAGCGGCAGGTAAAGCAACCCCTGCGCCTCCTGTCGGGACTGCTTTGGGGCCAGCCGGTATAAACATTGGTGAATTTGTTACCAAATTTAACGAAGCTACTAGAGAGATGACTGGCGCCTTGGTGCCGGCTGAAATTTCTGTTTATGAAGATAGGACTTTTGATTTTATCTTAAAAACTTCACCTGCTTCTAGTCTTATTATGAAAGCTATCGGTATAGAAAAAGGGTCTGGTAAAACACCTATTCAAAAAGCGGGCTCCATCACTCGCAAACAACTTGAAGAAATCGCTCAAACCAAAATGGTTGACCTCAATGCCAACGATTTAGATTCAGCAGTCAAAATAATCGCCGGCACTTGTAGGAGTGTGGGCGTAGAAGTGCGTTGAATCGCACTTCTACGAACCGGAGGATGACGAGCCGAGGTGGGCCCGCGAAAATTTTCAGCAGAAAATTATGTGTGGGTGGAGGTGAAATAAGATAAATAAAAAAATGAAATAGTACTGTTCCTGCGTTAGGCCGTAAGGATATGGCTCTTGGAATAGTACTATTTCGTTTTTTTTACAACAAAAAGACTTTTTAAACAAGTCTTTTTGTTTTGTTTAAAATGTGTAAACTTCACCATGGAGGTGATTATGTCACAACGACCATCTTGGGAAGAGATTTTCATGATCAATGCCATTATTGCCGGGATTAGGTCATCTTGCCTAAAACGTCAAGTTGGTGCTGTGTTGATTAAGGATAAGCGTGTCATTGCTTCTGGATACAATGGAGCACCACCGGGTGTTGAAACCTGTTTGGATGTAGGAGAATGCTTTTATGAAGCCTTAGCCCATAAAGACTCAACAAATGGCAATGGTCTTGGAACTTTTGAGATACTGAGAGAAGAAAGAAAGATCTTCTGCTCGGCAGTCCATGCAGAGAAAAATGCTATCAACCAATGTTCGATATATGGAATGTCGGCCGTTGGTGCAGTGTTATACATCACAAATTTTCCGTGTCCAGGATGTGTGAGAGATATCATTATCCCTAATAGGATTAAACATCTGGTCGTTTGGAAGGAGTATTTGCAAAATAAACTCCTAACGCACGATGAATACTCTCTTTCAAAACATTGGCTCGGACAGGTAGGTATCGGAATTACCAAACTAGATCTTTCACAAGAGAGAGTTAAAGAGATATTTGGGATGGCTCTGACTGTCGGAAATAGATTATCGTATCGGTTTGATGTTCCAACAAGCTCGCTGCTGTAGTCAATGACTACAGCAGTTTCTTTTTATAAGAGGAGTGTTTGATGTTTAAAAGGTTTGTGCTAGAGTGATGCAGGAGGTTTTTATGAAAATCGGTATCAGTGAAGATATTATTGAGGATTTGTGTCTAACTGATAGTATAGGATACTATCCTCGTCAATTGGTATCCAAAGGTCATGAAATACTGGTTGTGGTCAACTCTTCTGTATACGACTATAGGGAAATGGTTTCCGGTCAGGTACGCACACGTCCACTTGTTGGTGAGAATCTGACCATTTACATAACAAGTGAAAGTTCAAAACCAGTTTTTCCAGGTGCTCCGGTGAAGATCGTTTTGATATTTCCCACCCAAGTTAGTAACTGGTGGGACATCTATAATCACCTCTGGTATGAGGTCTAGCCACGGCGCGTCTTTAGGGACGCGCCGTTTACATTTTTTTAAAATAAGCTATTGTTTAACACAGAGGAGTACACATGCTTGAAAGAATAAGAAGCCTTTTGGGTTCAAACGGTGAATCTGGATGGCCTGTGGCCGCTCGCGACCGCATTGCCTTTCCATCTTCATCGGAACTTCGAGTAACCGAAGCTAATGTTGGCCTGGCTTTTCTTTGGACAGTTCGGGACTCGATAGTACCGGAACTTGAAAAAGGAAACTTGGCTATTGCTTCTAACTTCTATACTCCAGCAGGTCTTGAACCGATGGTGAGAAACATTTTGGGTAATCCGTATATCCGCTATGTCATCTTGCTGGGCGAAGAATCTTCATCCAGAAAAATGGATGGTAACAACAACGAACTGACCAGTGCTAATGCTATCAGGGCGTTTTTTGAGAAAGGAGTCAATGAACATCGCAAGATTGATGGATTCAAAAATGCTATTTACTTTGACAATAATATTCCGCTCGAAATGATTGAACTTGTCAGGGTTAGCGTGGAGTTGATTGATCTCAATCGAGAGATGCTGGACGCATCTTTTGAAGAAAAGATTACAGCCGCCAATCGCATAATGAAATCACTTGAGCGAAAAGATCCGTTTGCTGAGCCCGCAGTCTTTGGCTACGAAAAAGCAGACGAGTCTTTCCCGTATGAAGGTGGACCAATCGTTGTTCATGGTGACAATATTCCAGATGCTTGGATTAAAATGCTTCGTCATCTCTGGCGTTATGGTCGCACTAATTACATGAATGTTGGTACCGATCGTTTGGTCAAAGAAGTTAACAATATGACGGTGGTTATTCATGAGCCTCAGGACATGGATTTGTCCCTCAATCCTTTCTTGGTTCCTTTGACTCCTGAAAAGATCGAAGCGTACCAGGCAGAAATCTTATCTCCGCTTTTACCGGAAGGTAAAGCTTACACCTATGGCAACAAACTACGGGCGTATTTTTATCCAGATGCTAGTGGTATCAAAGATCTGGTAACCACAACTAAGTATATGGATTTTGAATTCGGCCAAGGTCCTTGGATTGACCAAAATGTAGACTATCGAGAAGATGTTTGCAGTATCGACCAAATCAAGGATGCTATAGATGTCCTGAAACGTGACAAGTATTCCAAGGCGTGCATTGCTTTGACTTGGCATCCGGCGGACGAGCTGATGCGTAAACATAATTCGTCACCATGTCTTGTTTTAATACAAGCAATGGTTCAAGACGAAAAGTTGAACTTGACCGTCTTCTTCCGAAGTCACGACATGACCCAAGGTTGGCCGGAAAACGCTTATGGTTGTGCAGTTATCCAGGCCGAAATCGCCGAAGCCATCGGATTACCAACAGGTATCCTGACCATAATCTCTGGTAGTGCTCAGATTTACAACAACTATTTCAAGCAGGTTGAGGAAGTATTAAGAAGGCACTCTTCCAGTTTGAAAAGCTGTACTGATGCCAGGGGTAACTATCAGATCGAGATCGTCTATGCAAAGAATGGAGGGAAAATTAAGGTCTCACTCTTGCATCCTGAAAGCGGGAAAGTGTTGGAAAGGTATTTTGGAAAAACAGCTAATGAGTTGCGAGACAAAATTGCTGTGGCGGATCTTCCGACAAACCATGCGATTTATCTTGGTACAGAACTGGCTGTAGCGGAGCTCAAACTCAGAGCCGATGAGCCTTACGAACAGGATACCAGTCTTCAATCAAGTACTTTATTTTAGCCAAAAGGGCACTGTTTCGACAGCGCCCTTTCTTCTTGTCCGGTTAATTCAAAATTTGACCTTTAAGTGTCTTTGGATCTTTGCCGTCCCAACTAATTTCACCAGTTAAAACTTTTTCAGTGATGACGGGTTGCCACTTATGTTCAACTTCATTTACTCTTTTAGCTAAAGTTTCGGCTGTATCATCTGGGAAAATTGGAACTGACTGGCTAAAAAAGAGGGGACCTTCATCATATTTTTCGGTAACAAAATGCATTGACACAGCTGAATGAGAAACCTTCTCATTTTTATACGCTTCCATTACCACTTCGTGGACGTGGTGTCCGTACATACCTGCTCCACCAAATCGGGGCAGAGGTCCGGGGTGAATGTTAATCGTCTTTTGGGGGTCTAGGCCTGTGACCAATTTGAGCCAACCAGAAAGACAAACTAAATCTGCGTTTTCTGTCAATTTTTTATAATTTTCGGCTGTGCCAAATTCTGAAGGGTCTATTTTGTTTCCGTCTTTGTCTATAAACTCACCTGATTCGGGAAGTTTGCGCGCTGGAAAATGCACAAAATGAATTCCCAAACGGTCAGCCCTCTCTCTTACCCCGCCGTTTTTGTGATTTGAAACTACAGCTAAAATTTCGGCGTTTAAAATACTGCTCCTAATAGCATTTACCATATTTTCAAACCCACTTCCTCCACCATCTTTTGTGCCTGATGCAAATATCACTATTTTTTTCATATTTGTAGATTATAACAGATTTATTAATAATATTACTAAAATTATTTATATTATACCTACATCAAAAACTCACGGTCGTAAGAAAGCGGTGTATATGATATTATTAAGTTATGCCTATTAAAATTAAAAAAGAAAAAGTTGGCAAAGAATTGGAGATTAGTAAAGGGTTGGAAAAGAAAAGCAAAAGGAAAAATCTTCAAAATATTATTCTACAAACAGTTTACGTGGCTGGTGTTATTGGAGTGGGGTTAGTTGCTCCAAATGTTTTATTAGCAATGAAAAAAATAGGTCTAATTTCCAATTTCAGACAAAAAGAGTCTATAAATATTTCTAGGAACAGGCTTATTAAACGGGGAATGCTAGTATTGCAAAATGGTAAACTAAAAATTACTAAAAAAGGAAAACTTTTCCTTTTAAGAAATACTTTTTACAAAAATAAAAAAATTAAAAAAGAAAAGTGGGATGGAAAATGGCGAGTGTTAATTTTTGATATTCCAGAAAGTTTGAGATTTATAAGAGATCAAATACGAGCTACTCTTGTTGCCGTGGGCTTTAAGAGACTTCAGGATAGTGTTTGGATTTATCCATACAATTGCGAAGATTTGATTATATTATTAAAAACTGATCTGGAGATAGGTAAAGATTTGCTGTACATGATAGTCGATACTTTGGAAGACGATGAAGAAATAAAAAATTATTTCGGTTTAAAATAGTTTTATTTTTCACATTTTATATACATTAAAAAATTACGACCGTGAGTTTTTGATGTAGATGTGGAAAATGTTATATTTTGGTATCATATTTAGAATGAAATCTAGTGAAAGAAAAATTGCGATGACGGATTTGGAAACTAGTGGTGATATTTTTGGAGTGCACGAAATATTGGAAATTGGTCTTGTTGTTTTTGATCCAAATACTTTTGAAATAGTAGATACTTATAACCAAAAAGTTAGGCCTATTCGGATTGAAAATGCAGTTCCTGTTGCTCTTGAATACAACGGGTATAATGAGAAGGATTGGAAAGAGGCAATAAGTCTTGATAAAGCTATAAAAATATATTCAGAAAAAACTCAAGAATGTGTTTTCTGTGCTTACAATGTTGCTTTTGATTGGGGCTTTATAAGTGATGCCTTCAGGAAAGTTGGTATTGAAAATCCTATGAGCACAAGAGAAAATCATGATCGACTTGATATGCTCTCTATTGCTTGGGAAAAAGGACTAAAAAACGAAGATAGTTTTAGTCTAAAAACAGCTTGCAAATTTTTTGATATTGAACCAGAACCAGAACCTCATAGTGCTTTAAATGGTGCGATGACTGCTTATAAACTATTTAAAAAATTGAAATGAAATTAAAGATTAAAAAAATACATCCAGAAGCCAAACTTCCAGAATATGCTAATTCGGGAGATGCTGGTATGGATTTGTTTGCCCTTGAGAAAGTTATTGTAAAACCAGGAGAAATAAAAAGAATTAGAAGTGGAATTGCTATGGAGTTGCCAGAAGGATATGTTGGACTTTGTTGGGATAAAAGTGGCATGTCCATAAATCATGGTATGAAAGTTCTTGCTGGAGTTATAGATTCTGGGTATAGAGGAGAAATTATTATGGGAGTGGTAAATTTAAGTAAAGAATCTTATGCTTTTGAAAAAGGACACAAAGTAATGCAAATGTTGATCCAACCTATTGAGATTATGGAAATCGTTGAAGCAGATGAACTTTCTAATTCTCAAAGAGGTGAAGGGGGTTTTGGTAGTACTGGAAAATAAAATGAATATTCAACAAAAAATAAAAGATTGGATAAAAGAGGCATTGAAGATTGATGGTGATTTTGTGCTTGCTCACCCAAAAGATATTAAAAATGGTGATTATTCATTTTTTAATCATTCTCCAAAAACGGAGAATGATTTGGTGGAAGTTTTAAATAAAAATAAAATTTCGGAGATTGATAGGATTGAAGTGGCTGGTAAGTTTATTAACTTTTATTTAGCCAAAGAGTTTTTTGTTAAATCAGTTGAAGAAATAAATAAGCAAAAAGAAAACTTTGGCAAAAATAACTTACTTCTAGACCAGTTATCCTCCGCCAAAGGCTTCGGCGAGCCAAGGAAAATAATTATTGAGTACACAAATACAAATGTTTTAAAACCGATGCATATTGGGCATTTGATGGGAAATGTTATTGGGGAGTCTATTTCTAGGATTATTGAAAGTAATGGTGCGGAGGTAAAACGCAACACATACGAAGGTGATGTTGGTCTACATATTGCTAAAGCTTTGTGGGGTATATTAAAACTTGGCGGAATAATAGATGGAAATATAAGCGACAAAGCAAAATACATAGGAGAAGCATACGCTTTAGGGGCTAACGGCTACGAAGATGATGA
>Ga0208375_1002603_pt1 | contig 16677 bp, 21 predicted proteins | sample RifOxyD1_FD_184038 | JGI IMG/M metagenome (GOLD analysis project Ga0208375, IMG submission 184038) | Soil microbial communities from Rifle, Colorado - Rifle Oxygen_injection D1 (SPAdes) | ecosystem: Environmental > Terrestrial > Deep subsurface > Rock core/Sediment | place: Rifle, Colorado... | reverse complement strand
CAATTGTTTTCTTGTGGCTGAAGTTCGCTTTTGCCATAAATAATTCTAATATCTATTTTTAGAGTGTCTTGGTCAGATAGTAATTCTCTAAATTTATCCGAAATTTGTAAATAGGGACTGATAATTATTAATCGTTCTTTTGCATTTTTTATTATCTGTGCTAATTCGTGTGAAACTCCAGTAGTATCTAAAAATTTCGCCATACAGGACATATTGTTTCATATTTATTAAATGTTTCGAAAATTTCACACTTTTTTTGTTTTTGAAAAATACGGTTTTTATTGAACACAAAATAATCACATCATCATTGCGATGTATTTTCCTGCTTGCACTAGTTTGTCTGCGCCGTTGTCCATTGATGTTTTGTGAATTATGTGTTTTGCTAATACAAAGAATAGGATGTTTATTATCATAAAGCATGTTATCATTACTAATATTTTTACGTTTTGAAATATAGGTATTGTTATTAGCATTGAGCATGCTAAAATTATTATTGCGTCTAGAAATGTTATGAATATAAACATTCCTAGAATATTAATAATCAGTCTGCCATAGCTTCTTAGTGGAGGAATAAAATAACAAAATATGCCTATCGGAATGAAGAGTACTCCAAATGCCACTATTAAATATCTCATTGTTAAACAAAGAAGAGTTATCAACAATATTATGACGTAAAGAAATATGAATAAGAATTCTAATCCAATATTTACGAGATTATCTGCTGTAATCATAAAGAAATGTTGATCTACCATAGACAATATGCTTGTGGTCATTATTGATCCTAAATCCAAAACTAATCCGTAAAGATAAAATGATGCCTGAATTAATACGATCATTATCACAGTATTTTTTAACCATTCCTTTGCCATTTCTCTTCGCATAACGTCATGTCCTGAGAATAGGAATTGAAATCCTGCATAAACAAATAACAGTCCATAAAACAAGCTTATACAGTATATTATGATAGCCCAAACACCTTGAAACAAAGCAATGCTAGGAGCAGATTGTAATAAATTTTTAATTAGATCAAGCAATGGTTCCAGAGGAGCATTAAGTAAGCTTAAGAAAAATTCAAAGATTTTCTGGGGGATACAACTTGCCAGATTGGTTATTCCACAATCATCAGCCGCACTTACTGAGGGAATAAATGCTAATAAAACAATAGCCGAGATTAATGTTTTGCCCCACGTTTTCTTAATACCTTTGTAAATCATAAAGAGTATAAAAATAAATACTGCTAATTTTAATAAGAAATTAAGATTAAAAACAGGTTCGTATTTCTCCGGGACGTTTGTTTCGCTACTAATATTTATTCTGCATTGAGTCATTGTTTTTGTGAAGAAATCTGTTGATTCTATCTGACAATTACTAGCATCACTAACATATACACTATTATTTGAGTAAATAAGATTCCTGAAATTTTGAGTGCTTTGTTTTTCAACTATTAAATACATAAAATAATATGGCTTATTAGAGAAATTCGCATAATACACAAATTCTGCATTAGTAAGATATGAATTATTAAAAGATAATAACACATTTGTCTGATTATCTTTATACAGTGTTCCTTTAAATGTGTTAGAATAATTTTCAGTTATAGTGAAATCTGCTGAAGGATTATGAATATAATTAGTTATGTTTACAACATCTTGAATAATCAGTGAATCTGTGTTGTAGTCCGTTTTATCATATTTGCAATTATAACAATATTTCAGGCAACCACCATCTGATTGTGCGCAACAATATTTATCCCAAACATACTCTTCAACTTTTATTGTTGCTGTAATGTTTGCTTGAGCCTCAACACCGGAGTAATTATCAGATATTATCTGAATATTTTTACCAGAACCAAACAAGTTTTCATCTATTAACCAATTCAACTCTGAATATTCATTATCTTTAGAGTATAGAATTTTACACGTCCTTCCATCTGCTTCATTATCAGTATAATAATCGTCAGGTAAAACAATATTATAATTATATTCTGCGCGATAATTGGATATAAGAGGCACATATAATGCTCCTTCATAAATTATTGATGGCTCTATAGTTAATATCTTAATCCATGCGCCATTTATTACGCCACATCAGTTGGCGAGTCGGTAACTTCTATTTGAAAATTATAATCGCTAATAAACTCGTGATTAGGATATGAGGTGTTTCTGTAGAACAAATTAGCTATAAGATTCTCATCAATAGAATTAAGTGTAACACAATTATCGTAATCAACTCCAGAAAATTGAGAACAATCATAGGCATAACTAATTGGGACTATTAAAATTAAAAAAAAGAAAAAAATTATTGCTAATCTCATTTTACCAAGTATGAGACTATAAGCGGAGCGACCCATATTATGATCAAACCAATAACGATGTATGCCATCATCATTTTAGCCTGCTCACGTTTTGCTTGGTCATTTCCGCTAGCGATGAAGGTTACGCCAGCAAATACCAAAAAGATTACAGCCAATACACTCGCGGCATATTTAACGAAGTTATAAATCTTCATTACGGGCTGTAATATCTGGTCAAACGTTTGCTGATCTTCTGGCGTAATAGTGCTGTTAAAATCTGCAGCTAAAACCCCCAACGGCAACAACAATAACGCTAACAAAAAAATACTAAATGCTTTATTCATTTTGTGCACCTCCGAGCTTTCAAACAATTATTTCTGACTTTCTGGAATTTCTCCAAAGAGCCATACTTATACTCAAGAAAAGAAAGACAAGAAAAACAAAACTGTGCCTCCTTAGCCTCAAGCTTCTTCCCACAAATCAAGCATATTGAACGCATCATACAAAGCCATAGGCTGAGAAGACTAAAATAACTAGCTCGGAGAATGTAATACACTCATATATAAAAAAAGAGAATATCAATATATAACATTATTTGTTAGGAAATTAGCCTATAAGTTGAGAAGAATTATTATCTTCATCTTTTTTTCTCGCAACATCTAATCGTGTGAATAAATGTGAAACAATACTTAAAGCATCTAGACAATCTTTTTCCGTGAATAATCCAGAATCCCTTAAATCAGTTATTTCTTCATGAGATACGGGATTTCTACATCCAGAAACTACTCCCATAGACAAATATTTTTGTCCATTCTCTATATTATTAATTGTTGTAAATGGAAAATTATCTCCGTCAGGTTTCTTAAAGTCTAACGCTACTTGCAAACGATGCTCACCTTCGCCAAAAACTTCTCCCATCATACTAGAATCACTACTATTTCTACTGCCCGATTTATCTCTAACCGAGTTAATGTACCTCTTAGCCGCTTCCAAAAATGCTCTATAATAGTCTTGATTTTGATAATCTGTTTCTGATGCAGATTTTACTTCTTGATGTAAATGTCTCCAATGATAGTGCGGGTATTCTGGCACTATATCATGGAAGTTTTGCACTGCTTGACTGCCTACCGTTCCAGAAAGTTCTGCATCCTTAACAATAGCATCTACCACTGGTTTTACTTTATTTCTTATTTCATCAGGAAGCTTTTCATACCATTCAGGAATATTTATACCTGTAGCTTCACTTATTTTTTCTTCTCTTATTTCTGCACGTTTTTGACGCCAATCTGTTTCTAACCATCGTATTAACTCTTGTAAATATTTGCGAAGTTTTGTCATATCGTTATGATCCCAGTTTAATGATTGACGATTTGTTCCTATAACATCTTCTTCTAGATCGTCTATAAAATCTACTTCTAGCCATCCTGTTAAATAAGAGTAAAAATGGCTTGAAGTGCTATCGGAAAAATACTCTGGCAGATTTACTAATTTTCTACGCGAGAATAATGTAATGCCTCTTAAATTAGTGTTGGGAGAAATAGGTTTTTCAGTTGCGATTAACAAACCTTTTATTGTGGTAGATTTTTCATAATCCGTTTCTAAAGATATATCTTCTGGAACACGCCACTTAACTTCAGATATTAGCGTAGAATATTTTCGCTCATTGTTTATAAGAATCTCATGTTCATAATTGTGTTTTACATAAATCTTAAAATCTGGATCTATAATGAATAGTTTGGAGAGATTATCAGCAAGTGAATTGGCGTTAAAATCGGTTATTCGTTGTATAGATTTTAGAATAATTGTTGTTCCATTATTATCGTTAGAAGTAACATTATAATTTGTTATTGCTGGAGAATAGTTTTGTTGATTATTTCTATCACCAGATGATAAGATATCATCCCAGTTCATCATAAAAGAATTTAGTTTATTATTCTTTATTGTTTTAACTTCTATATTATGAGCAACTCCAAAAAAAGATAATTTACCTAATCCTTTTTTTCCGATAACTTTTCTACCGTGTGGGGAGGTTTGACTTTCTTCGTCACTTCGACGATTTCTTCCAATTCTTAAAAATTTCTCATTAATATCATTAAAAGACATGCCGTGCCCATTATCAGATATAATAATTTGTTTTTCTCCATCATCTATAAGATGAATATGCACTTCTGTTGCGTCGGCATCATAAGAGTTAGCAATTAATTCAGCAATCACTGGAGGCAATGTTGAATACATTCTAACTCCCAAATGTTCTATTGTATTTGGCGTAAAAGTCATTCTAAGTTCTTGTTCATTTTCAGGCATGAGATTCACCTATGCTTTTTATAAAAATTTCACCCATTTTTTTGGCTAAAAGAGGAGGAACAGCATTTCCAACCATTAGCGTATTCAAAGTAATTGCGCCATGAAAAATATAATTTTCAGGAAATGTTTGCAAGGTTGCAGCTTCACGTACACTAATTCCTCTTTTTTGAGTAGGATGCCCAAATCTTCCATTAGTTATACTTGTACATTTACATGTCAACGTAGGTGCTACATCATCCCATTTCATTCTTCCATAAACATCTGTATGCCCCTCATGATATTTATGACATTTTAATCTAAGATTTTTTGGCAAATCACTTCTAGAACCACCATCTTTTTTTATAGCACTCATTCGTTGCATATTCAGCTCTGATAATAGTCTGGTTTCATGATTAAGTATTTTTTTGTGTTTTTTTCCAGCACTTATAATTGGATAATGTCCTATCGCCTCTCTAACAGTAACATACGGATTCAAAGATTCATTTTCTCCATTCGTAGGATTAGGAAATTCTATATTATTTTTTGCTGACCCTAGAAGTATTAATCTTTTTCTCTTTTGGGGAACACCGTAACTTTTTGCATCAACGACTTTGTAAACATAATGATAATTCATACTATCTAGAACTTTTTTGAATTTCTCAAAAATTATTTTTCCTTTCCCTGTGGCTAATCCAGGAACATTTTCAATAAAAATAAAATCGGGTTTGGTTTGCTTAACTATTCTTCCAAACTCTAACAATAACGATTTTCTACTATCTTCAACAGCATCTTTATTATTAATTGTAGAGAATGGTTGGCAAGGCGCACAGCCTGCTAAGAGAAAATAATTATTCTTTATATCAATGCCTGAAGTAACTTCTTCGGGAGTTAAGAGAGTTATGTCTTTAGTGAGAAACTGTGTTCCAAAATTATTTTTTTCATATGTGTCTTTAAATCTTTCATCAATGTCTATGCCTTTCTTTACCTCAATTCCCGCATCGAGTAATCCTCGAGTAAGACCCCCTGCTCCGCAAAACAAATCAACTGCAACAATATTAGTCATTTTATTTATAAAGAGAGTGCCTATTAAAAATTTTTCTAATATTTAAGAATAAATCACTATTTTCAATGAAATCTCGACATTGCGCATTCAATATATCTCCGATTTATTTCACATCCTATAAAATTTCTTTTTAGTTCTTTGCATGCTACTGCTGTTGATCCTATTCCCATAAATGGATCTAGGATTATATCTCCTTCTTTGCTTGATACTTCTATTAGTTTCTTAAGAATCACTAGTGGTTTTTGTGTTGGGTGTATTGCTATTCTATTTTTATCTCTTAATCGTTCCTTTCCCTGCAACGAACCTGATACGAATGTATTGTGCATTGTTGATTGAGATGAAAAATTAAATGTTGATAATGAAGGCTTTCCCTTTTCTCTTATCGCATAAACTATATATTCGTTAGCGAATAGAAAATTGGTTTTACTCATTCTTGGCGGGGGATTGGTCTTATACCAAACCAGCAAGTTTCTGAAGTACCATTTTTCTATGAATTCTTGCATATAAATTGGAATTTGCTCTGTTCCACAGAATATGTATATTTGTCCTGTTGGTTTGAGAACTCTGCGTAATTCGGCTAAAACTGGCTTAGGATCAAAGCCAAAATCCCAATCACCAAAATTCTTCTTAATTATACGACCACCAAATTTTAAGTCAGATTTCTGAGATACATTATATGGCGGATCTGTCACGATAAGGTCGACACATTCATCAGGCAAAGACTTCAAGAATTCAAGACAATCCATGCACTTAATGGTGTTAAGTTCCATAGAATGCTATAGGTTGTCATCCTAGAAATAGGAATCTCGGAGAATGTAATACGCGTTAAAGAAAAACTTGCTTTTCAAGGGCAATGGTAGTGTCCAAAAAGCACAATAATACTATAGCAGGATAATAGATATCTTGGGAAATGAAAACGCTTTTCTAATTCTTAAATTATAGGTAAACATCTTTATAATTAAAAGTCTAGAGGTAAAAATAGGTTGCTAAATAAGTTTATATTATTTAGTGATGGTGTGAGGTAGTCCATTTCCGGGTTTACCGCATAGTGGGCATATTAGAGAAAGTCCTATAAGATTAACTGTCATGATTTTTTTATGACAATGAGTGCAGATTATAGAAGAAGTATTTTTTTGTTCTTTCTTTATGTTCACCATATTATTTCAGTATAGACATATTTATATGTGTTATATGTATGATTAGGGCGACAATATAATGGTTTGGTAGATAATATCAATAAAAAACCGGATTTTCGTTGAGAAAAAATATCAATCTAGAGAACTTGAATGGTAAGAAAAAGATAAAAAAACTGGCTTTCTGCAGTTTTTAATAGTGTCCGCAAAAAGAACAGTATATACAATAGCCCCACCCAGATTCGAACTGGGGTCAAAGCCTTTCTTTGCCGAAATTATCGGCTCCAGAGGGCTCTATGATTGGCCGCTACACTACGGGGCTGTTGCATGAAAAGAAATAGTTTCGTTTTAAAAAGTTGTTTATAGTTTATCTGCTAATGAGAATTGCCCATTAGTTTTTAGAACGGATTTTATCTCGTTTTTAGAAGAATATACTTTTCCATCACCAATGGCGTATGTGCTTTTTGATTGTGATACACTATACTTGTATTTGTTGTTTATATCTATTGTTTTATTGTTCCAATTCACTTCATATACAGTCGAAGCCTTGTGTTGATTCATATGATGTACTGGAATCTTTTTTGAAATGTGAAGAGTGCCTGATAATACTATTGACCCATTATTACTTCCTTCATATTTTCCAAGCACCATTCTTGTGCCGTCGTTTAACAATACCATTTCTCCGATGTTCATAAATAGTTCGGAGTGATGCGCCGTTTTTAAATATTACCACAGTGATGTATATTACCAATAACAATTTAAACATTCAAATAATTCTGTAGTTATGCTCTTAAAGTCAATTAAACTCCATAATATACGCTCTTATAATGAACAGACTATTACGTTCTCTGAAGGATCGAGTTTATTGCTTGGAGATATTGGATCTGGAAAGACAACAATTCTTTTAGCTATTGAATTTGCATTGTTTGGATTAATTAAGGGAGATGTTACAGGAACTACGCTTTTAAGACATGGAAGAAATGATGGCAGTGTAGAGTTAGAGTTTGATATTTCTGGTAAATCAGTCAAGATAGCTAGACGATTGAAGAGAAAGAAAGATACTATAACGCAGGATTCAGGTTATATTATAATGAATGATACAAAGACAGATTTGACTCCTGTTGAATTGAAATCAAAAATTCTTGAATTATTCGGCTACCCAGAGGACTTGCTTAACAAGAACACTTCTTTGATATATCGATATACGGTCTATACTCCTCAAGAAGAGATGAAGAATATATTGTTTGAATCAAGAGAGGACAGGCTTGATATTTTAAGGAAGATATTCAATATTGATAAGTACAAGAGGGTTAGAGAGAACGCTTTGATGTATGCTAAAGAGCTCCGGACTACAAAGAAGATTCTCGAATCAAAACTACTAGATGTAGATGAGTTAAAATCAAAATTAGATATTAGTAAAGATTCTTTGAATCAAAAAAAAGACACTATTGATGCCCTGAAAAAAGACATTGCATCAACCAAAAAACTACTTGAAGATAAAAATTCTGAAATAACCGGCATTCAAGATAAGATTGAGAAAGTCAATACATTAAGAAGAGACCTTGCAGTAATTGAAACCACTTTGAAAAATAAGAAATTTGATGGCCTCAGAATAGATAAGGAATTGAATATGATAGATTATAGAATACGAGAGTATGATAACAAACTCCTTGAGTTAGGAGCTATTGACCAGGATGAAGAGTCCCTAAGAGCCTCATTGAAGGATTCAGAAGAGAAACTTACAAAGATAAATGCCGCAAAAGAGACTATTAAAGAAAGATTAGAGAGTAAACAAAATGATTTGAAAAATATAATTGTAGGAGATTCTGTGTCTATGAAGATGAGACATGACAGATTAAAAAAGAATCTTGAACAAAAAGATTCAAAAATAAAAGATTATGAAGAAAAAAAAATATCAGTGGACAGATTATCTATAGACATTAATACTGTGAAGATATCGTTTCAGAATTCTAAAAAGATAGTTGACAATATTAAAGATTTAAGCGTATGCCCGACGTGTATGCAAAATGTAGACTTTAATCATAAGATAAAAATTACAGATAAGGAAAACATAAATATATTCTCAAATGAGAAAAAACTTAAGGAACTTGAAGAAAAAAAGAATAAATTAGAAAATGAATTATCCAAAATCAAGTCAGAAGTTGAAGGATTACATAATGATGAAATAGATATTAAAAGTTTAGAAGTTAAGATGGATAATGTCTCACAGTTGATGGACAGAAAACAACAATTACAAAAAGATATTGATGAATTATTAATAAAGAAAGAAAAAGTTGATGCAATAGATATTAATAAATTAATGGAAATAATAAGTAAGAGCAGAAAAATAATGAACAATATCGGCGTTAAGAAACATATAATAGAGAGTCTTGAAAGTAAAAAGAAAGATAGAACAGAATTGCAAGAACAGTTGAAAATTCAGATAAGCGATTTAGAAAAATTACAAAAAGACTTAGAGAATAAAAATTCAGAACTTGTTAAATTTGCATCAGTAGAGATTGATTTCAAGACTAAAAACAAGGAAAAAGATGAAATAACAACTAAGTTGAAGGATTTAGAGATTAACAAATCTTTATCAGAAAAAGATATTGAAACTTTAAATATTGAGATAAAGAAAGCACAAGAAGATATACTATTGAACACTAAATTGAATGAAAAGATAAATTTCATGAAAGATTTAAACCATTGGATAACTGACTATTTCATAGATTTGACAGGAACAATTGAGAAAAACATAATGTATACAATTCATAAAGAATTCAATGAATTGTTTAAGGATTGGTTCTCTATAATTGTTCAAGACCAAGAGCTTGATGTTCAAATAGATGAGGATTTCGCTCCAGCAATCAGGCAGAACAATTATGATACCACAATAGATAATCTTTCTGGTGGAGAAAAAACAGCTGTTGCGCTTGCATACAGGCTCGCATTGAATAAAGTAATAAATGACTTTATTAACAATATTAAAACTAAAGATATAATAATACTTGATGAACCAACAGATGGGTTTTCCTCAGAGCAACTTGATAGGATGAGAGATGTTCTTGACGTTTTGAAAGTTAAGCAATTAATAATCGTAAGCCATGAAGCAAAAATGGAAAGCTATGCTGAGCACATAATAAGAATACATAAGAATAACCATGTTAGTGGGGCAGTTTAACAAAATGGAAAATATATTATATATACGTACTATCATTATGATATTAGGAAAATTTATAAATCTAAAAACACATCTTTTCTTTATGAACACTAAAATAATGAATAAAATACTCATCATTTTTTTTGTGGCCGCTTTGGCATCTTTTTCTGTCCATGCGGCATGCACATTGGATATACAATCCAAGAATACAGCATCGTTTCTAAATGAAATACCGCAACTTAACATCACGCTTCAAGGTTGTCCGGCGCCAATAGATAGCTCGGCAAAACTGGTTCTTGGCAGTAATGAAATTGTCAAACTTTCTATTATAAGGTCAGACGCAAGCACTGCAGATGTATTCTTCATAGTTTCTAAAGGAAATCTTGTAAGTATAACTACATCAACTTCAAAGTATGGTTTCAATGTAGTTGTTGATGAATGTAATTTTGATGCGATATTAAGTTCTAATAGTAGATATGGCGCATTCGCTCATGCATATACTCAAGGAAAAGCAAAAATAGTCGCAAAAGGCGCATGGAATTCTGTTCTATTACTCTTAGCGAAACCATTCCTTAACCCTGCAATGAAAAAAGCAGCAATACCATATACTGTTGATTGTTTAAAAAATAATGGCGCAGTATGTAACCATGGCGGAGAATGTAGATCAGGAAATTGTGTCGGCGTAGGCCAAGGACCACCATGGACATACCAATGCAGTTGCGACCCAACTAAATACATGGAAAACTGTCCTGTTCAAACGCCTCCAGTATCAAACCCATCAGGTAAAAGACCTGCAGGAGAAATATGTGAACATGGCGGACAATGTGAAACTGGTAACTGTATAGGAGTAGGACAGGGACCGCCTTGGACATATAGATGCAGTTGCGATTCGTCTAAATACACAACAGGTTGTTAAAGATTTTTTCTTTATTTTTTTATATTATTCTATCCAATACGCCAGGATTAAACGTTAGTATCACTTGAGAAACTATTGTATCATGAGGCTCAACGTATGTCATTGTTCGTATCTCATCATCTGGCCTTAAAATCAAATTACAGAAATATGTTTGATGCATGAATTGATTTTCATTTATTCGCATCTTCAAATGTGCTATAGTATTCGCGTTTTTGGGGACGCACTCTTTTGGAAGGTAATATATTCCATCGACCAATGTCTTATTAGATACTGGCGCAGATGAAGAAATTCTCTTAATCAACTCTATATCCCCTCCGATACTGTTTGGTGCGTGTCGCTTCTCCTAAGAAATAAGTAACCGTCTATATCTGTTTTCGTAAGGACCTCAATCAATGACACCATGTCAGTTATCATGAAAGAAAGAAGTGTGTTTCATTTTAAAAATCTATGTCCTTGGCATTTGACCCGATAATAATTCTACGCCTTGACCATCAAGTATCGTTTGCCTGTGACCCAACGGCCTGACTTCTTTACTTTGAAGCCGTATTTCTTGTAGAAGTCTATTGCGCCTCTTAATTTGACTTTAACATTCAAAGAATCTATGTCTGGAGAGACTTTCTTGAATAGTTTATGGCCGTAACCTTGTCCTTGATATTCTTTAGAAACAGCAATATAATGCAGATATTTTCCTGTGCGTACAGCAAATCCTATTATTTTCTTGCGTTTTGTTATTATAACTGTCGTTCCGATTATGCACATAAATACAGTAATTAGTGGGACGTCAAACCATTCGCGTGCTATCCTGTATATTTGCATCAAGTATATTATGTTAATCATTCACCCACCTAAATCAATTAATTGTAATAGCACATTTATATAATTTATGAAAGCATATCCAGTATAATACGCATAATTTTTGTGTGTTTAACAAATAACTTTATAAAGACCTTATTTTTCCTTTTATATAATTTTGAGGTATAAAATGGCTGAGACAGCAAAGCATAGCAAAGCAATAGGACGATACGGAACTAGATACGGTAGAAGAAACAGGAATAAAGTTGCATTAATCGAAGTAGAACAAAAGAAGAAACATAAATGTCCTAAGTGTGGGTATGCAAAAGTTAAAAGGCTATCAGCAGGTATATGGGAGTGTAGTAATTGTAGTGCAAAATTCACTTCAAGAGCATACACTGTTTCAAAAGTTCAGGCAATAAAATCTTTAGAATAGAGGTAAAAAAATGGTTGATTACAAATGCTTTTCTTGCAGCAAGACTATTGCTGATACATACATAAAGAAAAAAGTTAGATGCCCTTATTGTGGTTCTAGATTGATATTTAAACCAAGAACATCAGGGACAAAAGTTAAAGCAAGATAAAAAAAAATGTATACTTCAAGCTTAACGATAGATAAGGATATTGATGCTTTGGAAAAACTTCTTAATGTTGAGGATAAGGATCTTGGAAGATCATCGTTTTCTTATACCAAGAAAGATAACAAACTTTTTATTGAAATGAATGCAGATGATGCTATAGCATTAAAAATAGTCATGAATACTATAGCAAAAGTGCTTATAGTATGGGAAAAGTCGAGGATAATAAAATGACTCAAGCTCAAGAAAAAATAAATCAAATACAGATGATACAACAGAATATGCAAAATCTTTCTATGCAGCGCCAGCAATTTCAGATTCAAGAGACTGAGATAGAGTCTGCACTAACAGAATTAGAAAAAACGGATGTAAGCTATAAGATAATAGGAAATATAATGGTCAAAACAGGTAAGGAAGATTTGAAAACGGATTTACAAGAAAAACATGAGATGCTCAAAATAAGAATCAGCACTCTTGAAAAACAGGAAAATAAACTGCGCGAGAAGGCAGAATCATTACAGCAAGAAGTATTAAAGGAAATAGAAAAAGATGGCAATAAGCAAAGTAAAACTTCAGGAAAACATTGATGAAATAATTGTTGCAGTAAACGCCTTAAAAGAGGATGAATCTGTACCTAAGAATATAAAGGCCAAATTGGATATAATACTCACAACACTTAGTGAAGAGTGTGAAGCCAGCCTTAAAGTGAGCAAATGCCTTCACATACTTGATGAGATTTCTGAGGATCTTAACATCCAACCATTTATCAGAACACAGATATGGAATGTTAGTAGTATGTTAGAAAAATTTAATCAATAATCATTCGACTTTCTTTCTTGTTTTTGTTATTACGCTCTTAAGTAATAAGGTATTTGGGATTATTACAATCTCTTCTTTGCCAGTATCAATTCTTATGTGAAGCAATGTTATCTTCTCGACCCTTCCATTTATTGTTCTTTTAGGATCTTTTATCTTTATCACATCATCGACTGTTATGTTTTTTTTCATCCTAAAAAATATTCCTGCAAAGAAGTTTGCAAATATGTCATTCACACCAAACAAAACAAATAATACCATGACTATTATAAATAATATTATTATGGTAGTTATTACTGTTGTTGTAAGGCTTAGCTTGTTTAATGCGATTATTATTGCAACAAGATATATCAAGAAACTTAGAATGTGTGAGAGTGTTTTGCTTAAATTCTTTATCTTAAGTTTTTTTCGCGTAATCTTATCTAATTCTATCATCTGAAAGACTCTAAAAGATAGCTTCTCAATGAATTTTCCGAAAACAAAACCTATGAGCAGTATAATTATTGCATTGATTATATTTACTATTATCGGGCTTATCATAGATACAGCAGTATCTACGTCTGTTTGCGATAGTAATGACTCATTTACCATGTCCTCTAGTATTCAAAGAAGGTTTATAAATGTATTGAGATGATACTAACAATAATAAATGAAACCCCCACGTTATCAGAGTAAAATATAAGGAAAACATTTATAAATGGACTTTTATTTCTTCGAATAATGGGAAGGATTAAAACACAACTAATTAAGAGAACAACAGAAGATATTGTTAGTAAGGATTCTGAGGATTTTACTACAGACTTTAATGAGAATAAGAAGATTCTCGACTCTAAACTTAATATCAGCTCTAAGAAGATGAGAAACGTAATAGCAGGTTACGTGACAAGACTAAAGAAGAAAGGAAATTAGGTGGAACAATGGAAAAAGACAACCAAGTCTTCGTTGGAACAAAACCATTCATGAATTATGTGACAAGTTTAGTCATGCAATTCACGACAAAAGGAGCAGATGAAGTATTTCTTAAGGCTAGAGGAAAATTCATCAGTAAAGCAGTAGATATTGTTGAAGTCACAACAAAAAGATTCTTGAAAGACCAAATAGTCGTTAAAGAGATAAAAATAAATTCTGAAGACTTCAAAAACAAGGAAGGACGAGACGTGCGCGTATCTACAATTGAGATAACAATCGTTAAAGTATAATTTTTTTCTAAAGTTTTTTAAATTAGAATAAGTATTTACTTATTGTAAGATTACATTATGGGCCCGTAGTATAGCCTGGATAGTACGGCCGGCTTCGGACCGGCAAAGTGGGGTTCAAATCCTCACGGGCTCATAGTTTCTATTCTCATTTCACAAACTTATCATACAGATACTTCTTTGTTTTTAATCCGCCGATTATTATTCCGCCTGTTACCATCACCTTCTCGAATGGTCCGCGAGCATACTTCTCTGATGCAAGTGCACCGATTGCTACTGCATCTGCATAATTTCCCGGGTCTAATGGATTATTTGGATTATAGTAAACCACATCTTTGATGAAGTCTCCTATTGATTTTCCGTTTATTGAAAATTTTCTTCCGGGGATCTTAGTCGGATTATAGTTGTTTGGAGTGTACGCTGGATTGTTTGGAAAATTTGACGGCACGTTTGCTGTGCTTGAACTATTGTTTGGGACTATTTTTTTTGCAGTATGTCTAGTATATTGTCTCTTGTCTACTTCTATCTGTGGGGTCGCTTGAATGTCTGGTTTAAATCCCTCATCCGGCACATAATCTGTATCTTCATACATTCCATAATATTTTTTTGCAGTTGCCTCATCCATCTTTATCACCTTGTTGATTCTCCTATCATTATTTTTGGTATGTCATTATTGTCTTTTATCTTGTATATGTTAAAATTATCAGAATTTAAATTTGATATATCTATGTCCGAATACGAATCTATCCATAAGATGTTTATCCTGTTTGCTTTTTTTATTGTCTTTAGATAATTCATTGTTTCATCAAAATTTTCTATCCCCATGTCTGTTACTATCATCAAGTCCGCTTTTGTCTTTGTCGAATTTATAAGATTCGATAATGATTGAACATCAAAGAATGTTCCTCCATCCTGAAACATTGATAAGTTCTTGAATATCTTTGCCTTGTCTCTGCTGAACTCTGTCAAGTATATGTTGCTGCTAAAATTATAAGTAGCGACCCGACTATTTTTTTCTAAGTATAGTTTTGCTGCGCAGAATGCGCCGAGCACTGCTGGTGACAATTCTTTTGTAGGGTCTGGCATGCTCCCACTTGTGTCTAATGCAAGCACCAAGTCGGGAATTCCTGCAAGTGTTCCATTTATTGGTTGCTCTACTGGCTTCCATACTTGTGATAATCCTGGCATGTATTTCCCGTAGCTATTGAATACATCTATACTGCTGTAGCTGTCTGATATCTCGTATTTTTTGTGTTCAGTATTTTCTACTGATTTTCCTTTAACGTTTCGCGGTTTTATATGCATCAAATATTTTTTTGATTGCTGATCATAATATAATGAATCAATCCCTTGAGGTATGGAATTAACTTTTATTCCTGCACGTTTTACCGCATCCTTGAAGTCTCTAACGTCAAATTCTTTAGCTACATCGCTTAACGCCTTTTCTATATCTCCATCTGTATAACAGTCAGAGTCCCAATTGTCGACTTTCAACAAATCGTTCTTGTTTTGATCGTTTATCAAGTCAGTTATCAATTCTGCAAATTTCTTGCTTGATTTCATCCATTTCTTCTTGTTCAAATAATCTATTTTCTTCAATTCATCTAATCTTGCATTCATTCCCGGGCTTGTTATGTTTACCCCAAAATCTGCTCGTGTCTTGTCTTGGTATATTGCTGACATCAATTGATCGACAGGATGTATCTTATCTAGATGCTTATACACTTCTGACACTTCCATTCTCTTCTTTTTCTTCATCAAGTCAAGATTTATTACTACATCCATGAAATAATTCGCAATTGTGTGAATATTATTGTCTGTTACTTTGCTTATCTGATCCTCTATCTTCATCAGAGTAGTCATGTCATATGGACAGTACATATAATGATTCACCTCATGATGCAATAACCCTTTCATTATGGTCGAGTCATCAAGCGAGTAATTGTTTTTTGCCGCATTGCTTGAGACTTTCCTGACAAATTTTTTGCTTACTGTTATCTTATGATTACTCATGTCGATTGCTGCAGTGTTTGTATTGTCTGTGAATTCCGGTTTCTTAATTGGCGGATAACTGAATAATTTTTTTGTATCATTCCATGCTTCATCCAGGCTTTGCTCTAATGTTTTCATAAGTATATGTACTCTCGGAATACTGGGTGATCTGATTTTGATGCAATGCCTTTTGCCTTGCCCACATCACCTTTTCGCATTGCGTTTATCATATCTTCCTGCAATGGTTTCAATTCAGCAAATCGCATCTTCATCGCATCTACAGATTGTTTGGCGACATGCAGTTGAAGAGGGTCTTTTCTCTCCTGAGTCTCGAATTCATCTAAGTATTCTTTCTTGAATTGTGTCTTATGCCATATTGTATATGGCAGAACTGCTGCTAAATGCTCGTCTGTGACTTCTTTCTTTCCTAAAAGCCATGCTAATGCTGCGCCATA
>Ga0208375_1002599_pt1 | contig 16696 bp, 17 predicted proteins | sample RifOxyD1_FD_184038 | JGI IMG/M metagenome (GOLD analysis project Ga0208375, IMG submission 184038) | Soil microbial communities from Rifle, Colorado - Rifle Oxygen_injection D1 (SPAdes) | ecosystem: Environmental > Terrestrial > Deep subsurface > Rock core/Sediment | place: Rifle, Colorado... | reverse complement strand
GAGGAAAAAGACTTTCTGGCGAAATAATAGTAAGAACTTCAAAGAATGGCGCCTTAGGTGTGATGTGTGCTTCTCTAATAAATAAAAATATAACGACTATAAAAAATGTACCGAAAATAGAAGAGGTTTTTCGCATTGCAGAAATATTAGAAAGTATAGGAGTAAAAATAGAATGGAGTAGAAATGATATGATTATCACTCCACCAAAAAAAATATTAATAGAAAAAATAAATGAACAAGTAGCAGATCAAATGAATAAAACTAGAGGAGGTATTATGTTTATCGGTCCTCTTATTCATAAATTTAATAATTTCAAAATACCACAACCAGCAGGATGTAAACTCGGCTCTAGAACTGTCAAACCATATTTTTATGCTTTAGATAAAATGGGTATAAAGATAGAAACCGAAAGTGATTGTTATAAAGTCAGTCATAAAGGATTGAATGCTTCTGAAATAATACTCTATGAAGCTGGTGATACAGTAACAGAAACTGTACTTATGGTAGCAGCAGGGATAGATGGAAAAACTGTAATAAAATTTGCATCTGCCAATTATCAAGTACAAGATGTATGCTACTATCTACAACTCCTAGGAATAAAGATAGAAGGTATAGGTACATCTACACTCACAGTTTATGGAAAAAAAGAAATAGATATTCCAGTAGAATACGCTCTTTCCGAAGATCCTATAGAAGCAATGTCACTTATCGCTACAGCAATAGTCACTAGATCTTCTATAACTATAAAGAGATGTTCTATTGATTTTCTAGAATTAGAATTATTGAAATTAGAGAAAATGGGATTCAGATATGAAATATTGAAAGAGTATAAAGCATTAAATGGTAAGACGAATCTAGTAGATATAAAGACTTACCCTAGCAATCTCATAGCTCTAGAAGAGAAGATACATGCTCTACCATATCCAGGAATAAATATGGACAATCTCCCCTTCTTTGCCATTATCGGAGCTGTAGCAGAAGGACAGACCTTCATACATGATTGGGTCTATGAAGAGAGAGCAATATATTATAAAGAATTGGATAAACTCGGTACAGATACAATACTTGCAGATCCATATCGTTTCTATATAAAGGGTCCTACGAAATTCCGCGCAAATGAAATAGTATGCCCCCCTGCCCTACGACCGGCTATGATTATTATGATCGCTATGCTCGCTTGTCCTGGTGTATCAATACTCAGAGGTGTATACAATATAAATAGAGGTTATGAGGATCTAGCAGAGAGACTGAATAAACTCGGTGCAAAAATAGAGACTTTTAGCGATAAATAATATTATATTAAAGATATGTTTATTATTGAAACAATTCCTATCGCAAAGACTATCGGAATAAAGAGTTTATCCTACTTTACTGATCAGGAAGTTTCTATCGGTGCAATAGTAGATATTCCACTCAGGAATAAAATAGTAAAAGGTATTGTTATATCTATAAAGCCTGCCATAGATATGAAAAGTGAAATAAAGAAAAGCTCTTTTGCTTTGAAAAAATTAGGAAAAATAAAAGCTATGAATTTCTTTTCCAATAGTTTCATGGAAACTGTGGCATATATAGCAGATTATTATGCTAGCAATATCGGTAGTGTGATGAATACTATTGTTCCAGATTATATTCTAAAAAATATTGAAAAATTAAAAATAAATAAAAAAGTTGAAAAGATAAATCCAAATCTAATAGAAGAAAAAGAAAAAAAAGAAAAATATGCTATACAAGGTGATGAAGAAGAAAGGTATGGTAATTGGAAAAGTCTAATACGTCAGGAATTCGCAAGGAGAAAAAGTATTTTCTTCCTATTCCCTACTATAGAAGAGGCTGAATACGCCTTTAGCATATTGGAGAAAGGTATAGAAGGATACGCATTTCTTCTACATGGATCACTCGGAGACAAGAAAATAGTAGAGACGTGGAATGATATTATGCGGGACAAGCATCCTATCATAGTCATCGCTACTGGAGCTTTCCTATCTATACCTAGAGAAGATATAGAAAGTATAGTTATAGAAAGAGAAAGTAATAGAGTATATAGGGGTATCGGTAGACCATATATGGATATTAGACACTTTGCAGAAATCCTAGCAGAGAAAAGAGGCATAAAAGTATTTTTCTCTGATAATTTCCTAAGATTAGAAACTCTTAATAGAAAAAATAAAGGAGAAATAATAGAAGGTACACTTTTCAAATGGAGATCGCTAAGTACTGGAAAAGACACTCTTGTGGATATGCGTCAATATATAGTAAAGAAATCAGAAGAAACAGGCCAAGAAATATCTAGTTTCAAAATAATTTCCCCAGAAGTAGAAGCTCTTATCAGACGAACAAAAGATAAAAGTGAAAGAATGATAATATTCGGATTGAGGAAAGGTCTAGCACCATCTACAGTCTGTGCCGATTGTCAGAATATAGTATTATGCAATAAATGTAGCTTACCAGTAGTAATACATAAAGTAAAAAATGAAAAAGGAGAAGAAAAAAATGTATTCATGTGTCATAGATGTGGTGAGAGAAGATCTACAGAAGAGTATTGCAAGATCTGTGGGAGCTGGAGACTAGCGACATTTGGTATCGGCATAGATCTAATAGAAGAAAAAATAAAAGATAAATTCAAAGATATAGAAATATTTCGTATAGATGGAGAGAATACACCAAATGATAAAAGTATAAAATCAATAATACAGAAGTATCGCAATAAACCAGGCAGTATACTACTCGGTGGAGAGATGATGCTTCAATATATGCATGATAAAGTAGAAAATACAGCAATTATTTCTCTTGATTCCCTTTTCTCTATTCCAGATTTCCGTATTCAAGAAAAGATATTGCAAATATTGATAAAGTTACGCTCGCTCACTAGTAGAGATTTCATAATACAAACTAGAAAAAGTGATGAGAAAGTATTCGAGTATGGTCTGAAAGGTAATACAAATGATTTCTACAAAGACACTATAATAGAAAGAGAGAAATTCCATTATCCACCTTTTACTACTCTTATAAAGCTAACATTAGAAGGTAATAAAGATAATATAGTAAAAGAAATGGAAATAGCACAGAATATTCTAGATCCTTATGAAGTAGAAGTATTCCCTGCTTTTACACATACAGTAAAGGGTAAATATGTTCTACATGGACTCATAAGACTGCAGAATAATAAATGGATAGATAGAGCTCTATTAGAGAAGTTGAATTCCCTTTCGCCTATAGTATCTATAAGAGTAGATCCTGAACATTTGCTATAAAATCATCTAATAAGTTATAGTATATATATGGTAAAGATTGTCCAAAATGGAGATAAAGTACTGCGAAAAAAAGCAGATCTTGTTCCTATTGCTGATATTGGATCAGATAAAATAAAGCAGATCCTAGATGATATGCAAAGTGCTCTAAAAAGAGAAAAAGATGGTATAGCTATAGCAGCACCACAGATAGGACAAGCTCTGAGAATCTTTATAGTCTCTGGAGAAGTATTGCGCACTGCAGATAAGAAATATAAAGGCGATAACTCCAATCTAATTTTCATAAATCCAGAAATAATAAAAATCTCAAAAGAAAGACAAGAAGTAGAAGAAGGTTGTCTATCTGTAAGATGGAAATATGGAATGATGAAAAGAGCAAGAAAAGTAAGTATAAATGCATATAATGAAAGAGGAGAGAAGATAGAGCGCGGAGCTAGTGGTATACTCGCTCAGGTTTTCCAACATGAAATAGATCATTTGAATGGTATTCTCTTTATAGATAATGCTTATGATATTAAAGATTGCCCACCAGAAAATGAGAATGTTAAAAAAATAAAAATCGGATTCTTTGGTACTCCTGATTATGCAGTGATGACATTGGATAAGCTATATGAAGCAAATTATGATATTGCTTTTATAGTAACTGCAACAGATAAGCCGAAGGGTAGGAATCTCATAGTCACTCCACCACCCGCTAAAGTCTGGGGATTGGAACATAATGTTCCAGTATTACAACCAGATAAATTAAGAGATCCTAATTTCGAAAAAGAATTAAGAAAGTATAATTGTGATGTCTTTATCGTTATTGCCTATGGGAAAATAATCCCAGATAATATTATCAATATTCCAAAAGCAAAAACTCTCAATATCCACGCTTCCCTATTGCCGAAATACAGAGGATCATGCCCTATAGAAAGTGCAATCCTAGCAGATGATAGAGAGACTGGAGTAACAATAATGCGTATAGATAATGAAATGGATCATGGACCTACAATAATACAGAGAAAAGTGATATTGGAACCATGGCCACCGAAAAAAGATGAACTGGGTAAATCTCTAGTTGAAGTAGGAAATAAATTATTAATTTCTATATTACCTAACTGGATAAATGGAAAAATAAAAGAAAAAGAACAGAATCATCTAGAGGCAAGCTATACAGAAAAAATAAAAAAGGAAAATGGACTTATAGATCTAGAAGATGATCCTTATAAGAATTATTTGAAAATACAGGCATACGATGGCTGGCCAGGTACATTCTTCTTTAAAGATAAAATTAGAGTAAAGATTACAAAAGCAAATTTCAGAGAAGGTATGCTCTTCATAGAGAAAGTCATACCCGAAGGTAAAAAGGAAATGCTTTATAAGGATTTCCTGAGATAATCTTCAGAAGTAACAACTATGTTTTCACCGATTATCTGAGCTTTAGCTGTAAGATAATATAGAACTACCCAGAAAGCCATAAGTGATATGAGTGCAATACATAAATATTGATTAACTTTCTGTTTAAAAAATTCTGGAATATGATCCATAATTTATTCTATATTATTTGTTTTATTACCAGGCCAGAGACCTTTTATAATATTTTTTATCCTTGCTCCACCTCTTCTAACTAAAGATATTTTCTTTGCCTTCAATGATCTTACCTCACGGAGCATTTCATCTCTCACTACATCTATCGCTCTATATATATCTTTCTCTTCTGCACTAGCATAATGATTTTTATTCTTTGCTATTATATGTATTTCCGCACGGAAAATATCACCGGTTTTATGATGCTCTGTTGTCTTTGCAAGCTCTATATCACACTGTGCTGATGGATCATTCTTGAATAACTTTTCTATTGCATCTAATCTCTTTGCTACATAACCATATATAGCACCTGTCAAAACCATATTTGTATTCTTGATATTTATATTCATATTTTATTTCTTATTTTTATGATTTATATTATCTAATACTATAATTATACAGGACTATTCTTCTTTTGTCTCAATACTCAATATTTTGCTAGGTGAATGATGTCCACTTATTATCTTTATTGATACATTTGGATACATTTTTCTGAATATTTCTAGTATTCTATCATTAGCCTTATTATTCTTGGCCTCTTCTCGAAGTGATATATCATAATGATCATCTTTTATCTTCTCTATCATTTCCCTTTTGGCTTTTGTCCTTACCTTCACTTTTATATACATATTTGGTATTATAGCAAAGTTCGAGAATATTCCGCGATAGCTCAGTCGGTAGAGCGCCTCGCTGTTAACGAGGATGTCCCAGGTTCGAGCCCTGGTCGCGGAGCAAGGTAGGACGCACATACTCAAAAACCTCGTTTCGACTTGATAAATCTTCAATTTTTTCAGGTTCGAACTGAGGTTTTTTGGTCTTTGCATCAATCAGTCCATTTATAATTATTGAGTACAATTTTGTGTTGCTAACATTGAGTTTTTTCTCTTTTAAAGTTAGGTTCGAACCGATTTCCCACAAAGCTGATTTCTTCTCCTCAACTGTTCCATTCTTGAATATTTCTGATATTCCTACGGCTAGATCGAACGCTCTGTGGCTCTCTTTAAGCCTCTGTGGGTCGATATTGTTCATACTTTGTAGTTCCTTTCGAATAGTCTCTATTTCACTCCCTATAACCGATTTAGAGCTTATAAATTCACTATCATTGAGTAATCCTCGAGTTTTCATAAACACTAATTCTTGATACTCTTTTTCTTTCTGAGTAAGTAATTTTTCGACTGATACTTTCTTGTCAGATTCATTATTTTTTTCTGATGTATCCAATTGATATAGGTTTTCTATACACCAATCACTTAGTGATTTTGATATTTTTAAATTATTTTGAAAATACGATGATAGATAACCATCTATATATGATTCTTGTACACAACCCTCTGGACAATCTGGATGTGCTCTTTTTGTGCAGTGATAGTAGATATAGTGTAGATATAATGGGTCTTTCATATCACCTATTTTTATTTCACATTTTGGACAATTTGTTTTATTTGAATATGAGAATTTGTGCTTACAGTTTGAGCAGATGAGCTGATGCTTATGTTCTGCAGTTACCGAACCTCCACATGTTCCACATTTAGTCTTTCCAGTATAGGCAAAAGTCATTATGTTTTTATATGGTCTTGGTCTACCACGAACACCAAGTATTTTTTGATTATCCCAGTATAATTCCTCGGATATTATTCTTGGAACACTATCATTGAGTTTATGTCGTTCACCATCCTTTGTAATAAAAAAGCCAGCATATATAGGATTTTTTAAAATAGTATCGGTTACATATGATAATACTAATTTCTTACCACCCTGTTTTTTATGTTGTGGCGTTCTAAGTCCCATCTTTTCATTTGCTTCTCTCATAAGTCCACGAATAGAGTATTTTCCTGTATGAAATAACTCATGCATTTGGCGAACTAAATTAAATCTTTCTTTATCGATTATCCATCCTCTACTTCCAGGTTCTGCTGACATATCATTAAGATACCCTATAGGAGCAACACCACTTGGATATCCTCTCTCAACCCTTTCTCGCATACCCCTTTTTGTATCTGTACTCAAATCTCTTATGTATTGATTTGCCATACCAAGTTCTACTGCCATAACTATCACATTATCTTCAGGATAATAACTTCTACCAAATGTATGAATATGTTTAATTAATCTTTGTTGTAACATCCAACTTACAGTTCCTCCATCTACAGGATTACGAGCAAGTCTGTTTAGTTTCCAAACAAGAAGTCCCTCGGCTTCACCTTTGTTTATTCTTTCAACCATCTCTGTAAATATCGGTCTGCCAGGTGCCTTTGCGGATTGTGATTCTTCAAAAATCTTAATAACCTCAAGTCCATTTTCTTTTGCGAAATCACCTAATTCTCTTTTTTGTGCATCAATTGACTGTACTTGCCTATCCTCAGTATCGCTCGAGCGACGGCAATACATAAAATACTTTATTTTTTCTTGTTTTGATTCCTTATACATATAATAATATTATTTGCTTATAATCCTTAAACAACACAGTACCGCTAGGTTCTAACAAGTCCACCCCTAGTTGTCCCCAGCTAGAAAATCAAAAATCACCCTCTAAAGTTTTCTTTAAATCAGTAAGGTAACTTTCAACGATTCCACCCATTTGTGGTTCTATTTTTTCCACATCAACCATTAAATCATTTAGAAAAGTCTCTATAGAAAATGTGATGTCATGCTCTTTATAAATTATTGGTTCTATTTTATCCACCATACGATAAAAGTCGTTATTTAATAATTTAATGATTTGCTTGAGAGCATTTGTCTTTTCACTTATTTTATAAGTTAAATCAATTTCATATGTCTTAGATAATCTTTTAAAGATTTCTTCATATCCTAGTAAGATGGCGTATTCTTTTAATAATCTATGTTGATTAATGTATATAGACACATTACTTATTAACTTAAAATCATCAACTTGTTTTTTATAGTCCACGACAAATTTCTTATCATTTTCTAAATAATATAAACTTTCACCTGTTATTATTTTTCTTGTTTCCTTAAATTTAAATATATCTCTTGTTTTATTCTCAACTTTTAGCTTTCCCAAATCAATCAATTCCTGAATCATTATTATTGCTTCTGCTTTAGCATTAAGCCATTTTATAAAGATTTCATCATGTGGCAATTTTGTATCAGCACCATTACAAGTTTCTTTATTTTTACTATTATATAAGGGTATATAATCCTCAGTAAAAAGACCATCATCAAGCCATGTAAGTATAGTATTTTTTAATAATTCACATATATCAATTACATTTTCCTCTGCATACTTCTTAATTTTTTCTATTAGAATTTCATTTGAATCATTTGTTTCATTTCCTATGTATATTTTATTATTGTCTGCCCACTTTTTAACTACTTCTAATATTGGCAAATCAGCATAATATTGATAAAGATTCCACTCTTCACTTGCTAATCCATTCTCCTTGAATACAGTATGATATTTATTACGAAGTGACTCGATTATTAAATTAGTAATCTTTTCCTTATCTTCTATATCTAACTTTTTCTTATTATTAAATATAGACGCAATAGATTCTTCTTGATCAAGATATTGTCTTTCAGTTTCTGCATCTGGATACAATGTTAAAATATCCTTTTTAATGTCGTCGCTTAAACTTTCAAACGCATATCTATAGATAACCTGCTCAAATTCAAGACCACTATTTTGAAGGAGGATATTTAATGCATTATTATCATCTATTTTAAGACCAAGACCATGAAGACGTTTAAAATATTCACTATTTTTTTTGTAATTTGACCATTCAATAAAATCTACAAGTCTACTTATTTGCGTATATGAGATAACGGCATGTAAATATATTGTCTGTGCATCAAGTATCGCAAATCCAGCTAATCTCCATCCGTCATTAAAACGATTATATTCTCTTGCTTCACTATTTTCCTTTGGTCTCCAACCATCACTTATTGCATGTCTATCTGCCTTAGTTAAGATTCCCTTGCCAGTTTTATCCTCTTCTATATAACTATGTACTAATAGTAATACTCTATCCTTAGGGGTTAAGTTTCCATTTTGTAATGATGTTATAAGTTTTTTCATGCTATCTTTTCTTTTTAAGAAACTGCTCAATAAATTCGACCCTATTATTTAAATCTACAACCTCAATAACTTTTGCTAATGCTATCGCAATACGAGATACCGTCAGTGCATGTCGTAGAGTAATTTTCCTTTCTACTACATCTCTCATAGTTTGAGATAGAAGTTCAGCGGTTTCTTCTATACTTATATGTTTATTTTTTTCTTGATTTTCCATATTTTTAATTACATACCTTCAACAATCTCATACCAAGCTTTCACTTCTGATGCCTTGCCATCCTTTATTATTGTCTTATAAAGTGCCATGAGTACATTTGGAGTAAGTTTGCGTGACCAAGTATTTAATCTATGTATTAATCCATCTTTTTCCAATTTCCTATTCCAATCTGTAAGAGTTGCTAAGTCCTTTATATCAAATCTTTTAGCAAACTCTGTCTGCGTTTTAATTCCAAGTAGACTTATGGCAAGTTCATCATCTATTCCAAACTTCTCTAGTACTTGTCTTGGTTGACCACGAAGAACTGAGGGGATAGCTTTCCACATAGCATAGGATTCAAAATCTTGTGTTTTATAGACCCCTTGATTTTTGGCATTTTTTGGCATTTCAACAATCATATTTTTTCAGCTTTTTTACCTATGAGTTTTTCTAATCTAATGATTGAAGTTGAGATATATGATGGTTCAAGATCAATCCCTATACATCTTCGACCTAGATGCTCTGATGCAATACATGTACTACCAGAACCTATAAAAGGATCGTATATGTATTCTCCAATCTTGGTTGAGTTTGGTATTAGCTTTCTTAATAATCCTATTGGCTTTTGGGTAGGATGCAGTTTGGATTTTACTGGTTTAGGATGAAATATTACACTCTTTGCTTTACTCCTTTCCATTTTATGTCTGCCATACCATCCATACGCTATAAGCTCGAACATTGGTAAATAATCCTTTCTACCTAATACAACATGATTTTTCAGCCAGATAATCATTTGACTATAGTAATAACCTGCATCTTTCATTCCTACTCGTAATGCTGGGTACATCATGTCTCCATTAAATATATAGCAAGCATTGTATGATTCTAGATGAGGTATCGCTACTTCTAACCATGTCTTAGTAAATAGAGAATATTCATTATCACTTTGAAGCTGGTCTCCAATAATCACCTTATCCGTATCAATACCAAGCTTATTGAAATTTCTTTTACCCTCAACATATGCAACCCCATAGGGAGGATCTGAGATAATTGCTCTAATTCTTTTATCACCTATAACTTTACTCACAAACTCTTGATTGAGTGAATCCCCACATGCGATCACGTGTTCACCCAATCTGTATATATCTCCTTGTTGAATATTCATTTTCATAATAGTTTTGCTTTTTTATTTGTAAATTTTTCCCAACGGTCCAAGCATACAGTTGCGAAAATTAAATCCTGTTCTACTCCTCTCCATTTTCTATTAAGTTGTTCACAGGCTATCAGGTCACTTCCACCTCCAGCAAACCCACTAAATACAATCTGTCCGGGGGCACTGCATCTCTTCAAGGGCTTTTCGTTTAAGGTAACTGGCTTTTGTGTCGGATGATTATAGTCTTGAGCATTATCTCTTTTTTCTAGCCATATATTTATTATGTCTATTATTTCCTCATGTACTTGATTGCCACTACCTATTTCCTTATTTAATAATTCATTTGAATTCGTAATATTTTTATTCAATAATGGCTTACCAATAGTTCCATATACGCATGGTTCGTATGCTTTATTGAATGCCACCTGTGGAGTCATATTGAAATTATTCTTTATCCATAAACATACTCTTTTACTATCGATTTCATTTTGACGGAACAGTGTCTGTATAAGCCAGATGTATCGTTCATCACACCAGTAGAATACATGTGCATTAGGTTTTGCGATTGATAATGTTGCTTTAATACTCAAATCTATAAATAGAGCATAAACACCATCCTTTTTTGAATCTTTCTTTCCAGTATATGAACCTTCATATTTTCCAGATGTACTTATACCTTTTGAATAATCAAGACCAATATTATATGGAGGATCACAATAGATAAGATCTGCAAGATCAGACCCCATAAGTCTCTGTACCTGTTCTGATACGGTAGAGTCTCCTACTAAAAGTTTATGGTCTCCCATTTGCCATATTTCCCCAGGCTTCACTCTAGCTACTTTAGTCTCCTTTACGGCCCTTTCAATATCAAAATCATCATCTATAACATCCACATCATCGAACAGAGCTTGTAAATCCTCGTCGCCAAAGCCGACCTCGAGAAGTAAGTCCATGTCTAATTCTTTCAACATTTCTTCATTCCAGCTTCCAGTATTTTTATTTAATCGTAAATTTAATGTTTTTTCTTCTTTTTCATTCAATTCTCGACTTGGTATCATTACATTGATTTCCTCAATTCCTAAGTCTGCATATATTTTCACACGCTGATGTCCACCAATCAGAATATTCTCTCGTGTTCCTGTATTCAGAACAACAGGTACCACAGTGCCGAACTCCTTTATTGAATCCTCGAGGTCTCGTCTCTCATTTTCAGTCATTTTTCGAGGGTTATATTCTGCTCCAAGTAAGTCTCTAACCTTACGCTTGGCATTTGTCCATATTAGTGCTTCTTTTATTGTATTTGTATTGTTTTTTGTCATTTTTTGTATCTTCCTGCTTTCTATACTATATATAGGTTAGAAAACAGGAAGTTCATTAAGGCTTGTAAATAGTTAACCAATTTGACTATCATCCAGACGAATCATTAATTGACTCTGAAATAGAATCGAACCATTCATTTTGAGCTAGTGACATATGTCCTGTATCTTCCTGCTTCTCCATATCTATAGAGAGTTGGGAAACAGGATGCTCAGTATCATTTGCACTAGGTATTCGATAGTATGCTTTTCTTCTATTTTCCTTTGATATTTCTTCTTTAGGAACTCTCACAATAGCTCCAGACTCTTCGGCAATCTTTATTCCATCATCTATGGCTGTTTTACCAAATTCATCTTTTAGAATTTCATGTAGTTCAATTCTGTTCTTCATACCTTCTGAAAGAATTGTGGTAATAGCTTCTGATACCTCTTCTGCTTTCTTTTTCTTATCATCATAATCACCCACATATTCAATTCCTGATGGACATAGTTTGCCTTTATCATTAGTATTATTCTTTAAAATTTTAATTTCAAAAGGCTTAAGCTCCTCATCTTGGCGTAATTTACTTTGTTTAATAATAAGCTGGTCTGGTTCATCCTTCTTTTTCTCAATAGATATATGGCAATCTACCGCTGCCAAAATATCAGAAGACCCTCTCATCATTTGTCCTAAATTACTAGGGGCAAATCCTTGTTGTTTCCTATGATGATGTGTAAATAGAATCGATGCCCCTGCACCAAGTATCTTCTGTAAACTACTAAATACCTTCGCCATACCTTTTGCATCATTTTCTTCTTGATTGTGAACCCTAACTAATGAATCAAGTATGAGAAGCTTAATATTTTTTTCTTTTACAATTCCGAGTATATAATCACGAACAGATTCAATATCAACCTTGATACCATTTTGAGATAGATAGTAAATATTATCTGTATCTTTTGCTCCAAACAATTCCAGTCGTCTTTTTAATAGTCTTATATGATCCTCCTCATCAATGATCAATACTGCTCCTTGTGTTACATTAAACTTTCCAAATACAGGAATATTTCTAGATACACATATAGCTGTGTGAATTGTTACCCAAGTCTTACCATCTCCCGGACTACCAGATATTACTGTCATACCTTCCTTAGGAATTAAGGATTCAACAACCCACTCAGCATTACCAAAATCATGTGCTAAAATTTCCCCAATGTTCCAAAGATGATGTTTAATTTCAGAAACTTTCTGTCTCCCAGCTATTTCTCGTTTTAGTATTCCTTCTATAGTATCATCCAACTCTGTTTTTCTCTGTTGGAATGGTTCTGGTGATTTGACAACACATCTATCCCATCCATATACTGCCAAGCGAGCTAATTCAACTTCCTCTGGTGTGGTGGCATTTTTTAGAGCTAAACCAGCTACTTGTGCTATAGCCATATGTCTCATTCCATCACCAACTTTTACTCCATTTTTTAAGATATCCGATACAGGAATTTTTTCTTCATCAATCTCATTATCAGAATCTTTAGGAACTGCTATATCTAACTCATCAAGTGTACATCTTGCTTCTGGTTTATATGATATTGTTTTTATCTCAAAAGGGTTTTGTGGGTCCTTTAAATGAAAAGTATATGGTAGTCTAAGCACACGAGAAGGATCAATAGGGTTCTTATCACCCTTGAAAAACTTAACTACTCGTTTTTGAACATCTCTCCATCTTGCAACATTTTCTACTGTTGGTTCGAGTTTCTCTGGATATAGCCAGATGAAATGAGCACCTTTTTGAGTGCGATTGATAATTGTTGGTGCTGGTACACCTGCGTCTATACCACTCATAAGAGTTTCTTGAATCTCTCTGCTTTTTTCTTCCTGTGATAATTCTATAGCTACATCAAAATCAGTATAGTTACCATTCAATGATAATAATTGAGCCTGTGTAGCTGAACCACAGGATGGAAATCCATTAACTGTAAAGAAAACACCATATCCTCTTTCATTCCATGATAAATCAAGTTCATTAGTGCCTTGTATAACTGTTTTATTTACATCATGAATATAACGGAACCTTGTATCTGGGAATAGAGAGATAAATTCTTTTTGGCTAAGAGAATCTTTTATATTTATTTTAGTTTCCATATTATTTAAAAGTTATATTCTGACAATCTTGACAAAAACCAGATATAATAAATTCTCTCCTACTACGAGAATCTATAATATTCTCATGTTTTATAAGCTCACTACATGAAGGACAAGATGTCTTTAATAAAAGCTTTGATATGAATTCTATTTGTTGGTTTAAATTATTTTTCATATTGCAGTCAGGTTTCCGATTAGAGTTCTGGTGCTGACTGCAAAGTCTTTTCACCAAAACCCTAATCGACAACCAAAGATTAATTAATAATTGACTTAGCTAATAAATGTTTATCTTCCACCACATCTAGAGCAGTTAATGCAGACTTAGAAAGTTTAAGTAGTGAAAAACCTAGTCGATTCGCATCTTCATCAGATAAATCAACCTTGTAATCATTTTTGATGATCATCTTTAATTCCTCTATGCTTCTTACTTTCAGTTGCATAGGATCATCGTCCCATATAAAAAAATCACAAAAGATGTGACTAATTTGTGATGAATTCTAAAAAACTATACTAAATAAAGCTTTTTTAGAATAAAAAAATTCCTAAAGTTCTCTACTTTCTATTTTTTGTGCTGATTTTGTGACTCAAACTAAAATTTTGTGATTTAAATGATAACCACGCTCGCGTTTATTTTTAATGAAATCACCTATATTTGTTTTACCCTTCACTACCAATTCTCTGATGATCTTATTAATTAAACCTATCCTATTTTTGATGTATCTGGGGGTTTTTCTACCTATTTCTGTTTCCATCTCTAATACTAGTTGGGCAATTTTAAAACATTCATCTTTATTTTCTATATATTTATAGTACAAGAAAAATATAAGGAATTTATCTGTACTATTGATTTTCTTTTTTATACCTCGTCTTGATATAGAATAATCATGAATCTTAATACTCAAAGTCTTTATATCTATAACTTCCTTCACACCTTGATATTTTTTAGTATTACTCTCTTCATAATATATCGTAGGTGATGCTTTTAGTTTATTATTTGTTTGTCCTAACAGGTTTACCTTATAAGCATTGTATCGCTCTTCAAAATCTTCAGGAAATTGTATTTCTAGTTCTCCCATCATATTTACATTCCTATATTATAAAACTGATATCTGATTAAACTTTCTTCTTCAAATGTTCCTAGTATATTCCCAAGTTGATTATAATTTATATCGCACTTTCGTTGCCAAACGGTGTGAGTTTGTTCAGAAACAGATATTTTTTTACCATTAATCTTTTTCGGAGCTAAATCCCATTCATCCTTCAGTCGTTCTAAGATATAAAGTTTCTTTACATCCGCTTTAGAAATCTGTTGTGGTAGAACCTCATTCTTTTTGTCTTTACCTTCTCTAATTTCACATTCTTTGTAATACTCATCAAACTTTGGCTGAAGGATAGTTATGCGAAATTTGATTTCAGACTCCTCATCTTTTCTTCTATCAAAGACTGGCATCTCAATAGGAAATACTATTCCAAGATTAGAATAATTAGTATCCATATCTTCTATATTAATAACTCTCAAACCATCTAATTTGAATAAAATCTTTTTTTGAGTTTGATTACTGGGAACATGATCATTGATCTTGCCAGTATCAAACATCTCCTTTTTATTCAGTGAGAAAGTAGGACGTCCACTTAGTAATGATTCTTTTCTAAGTTGTTGCATCACCCACCATATTTCTAATTGAAGCATATCTTCAGGATTCATAAGATTAAATCTACTCCTTATTGATAAATTTTTCAATACCCAACAAAAAACTCCCACGAATGGAAGTTCTTTGTTGGAATAGCACTCTTGGTAGACCCGTAAGCCAGTTATCGCTTTTCACCGCTACCTTCGCCCTTTCGGACAATCCACCGCACAAAGGCGGATGACGGACTTAATTCACGACCCCCGTTTCTAGTTAAAGCTAGAAAATACCAACTCTCGCTATTCCGTAATTATTCTATCATATATCGCTACATCTCATCAGCCAACTCAATAGCATCTTCTTCGTCTAAGCCCTCATCAATCAATTCTTGAGCTTTCTCCGCAGTTTCTCTATCAATATCATGATCCTTCATCAATCGTCTGGCTTCTTCATCCTCAGAATTTTCATCAATATGCTTTACCAAGATATCTGCAAATTGTTCTACGGCGGAATCCATAACTTCTTTATTAGTTTTTCCTAGTGATTTTTTTATCATGATACTGTCCTCATTACCTTAAATTCCTATAACTCTGTTTATTTAAACCTTCCCTATGCATAGCAAAAAGTGCCATATCCAATTCTCTAGGTGTAACACTATTTTCCTTTGACCATTCTCTCATGATTTTCAGATACTTTCCCCAAATGTTCAAGGAAGGATACTTGTTAATGTTACAATTCATTTTTCTGAGCATTTCTAAACATCTAATATCAATAACAGCATAACTTTCTGGATATACTACAGTAAGTAGTGCTGATGCTGTCGGTATGCCAACCCCATCTAAATTTTTTGATAGAATTTTCATTTTTCGTCTTTCATCTTTCTCAGCAAAAGCTTTTTTAGATATTTCTTCAATAATGTCTCTATTTTGTATATATCTCTGCTTCTGTCTTGCTGACTTCCACATACAAATATCATAAAATTCACTGAATTTAAAATATCCCCTTTTCTTTACCCTAGGTCCAATAACATTGAACAAGTAACCTTCACCGTAAATCTCTATGTATTTTTTTATATTTGGTATTTTCATTATTATCTTCTTGTTATATCCCACAGCCTTTATTTAAATCTTATCGCATCTTTCTTCTCATTACTAATATCAACTACAGTTTTTTGAATTTGATAAAATCTATATATATCAGTGCTAAATTTTCAAGATGTTTATAAACTCTATTCAAATCCTTTATCGGATAAATATTTTTCAATATATGTGGTATATTTCTTTCAATAGACCACTCATAAATCCCAATACTTCCCAAGGTATCTAATCCACCTAGTTCATAAAATACAGTCTTTCTTTCCCGTCTTTTTTTACCATTAAAATCTTCAGTCTCTTCTAGTGGATGTTTTACGATATTATTTGCGATTTTTATTAT
>Ga0208375_1002597_pt1 | contig 16703 bp, 9 predicted proteins | sample RifOxyD1_FD_184038 | JGI IMG/M metagenome (GOLD analysis project Ga0208375, IMG submission 184038) | Soil microbial communities from Rifle, Colorado - Rifle Oxygen_injection D1 (SPAdes) | ecosystem: Environmental > Terrestrial > Deep subsurface > Rock core/Sediment | place: Rifle, Colorado... | reverse complement strand
CCGTCGTCAGGTCGACGCCGTTGGCGAAGTCCAGGTGGTGGCGCAGCTCGGCCTGCTCGTGGTCGGTGCGGATGTTGTCCACCTGCGACGCCGCATAGCGCCGGTTGGGGGCGGCTCGGAAGTCGGCATCGGTCAGGCCGAGGTACGTCTCGTCGCCGTCCTGCTCGACCTTGCCCAGCTTGAGTTCAAGCGACTGGTACACCGTGGCCGAAGGGTCGGAGGCGATGCGGAACTTGGCGAGGTAGTCCTCCAGCACGTAGCCGGTGTCACCGCCCCCGTCCAGGCGCTTGTAACCGTCGGTCTGCTGTTGCGCCGTTTCCAGCAGCCAGCCCGTGCGTTCGCCGCTGCCACCCGCCCACGCATGGGCCTGCACGGTCTGGTCGGTGCCGTAGGCAAAGTCGATCTCGCCTGAGGTCGACTGCGGGATCGGCGTGGAGATGAGGTTGACCGTACCGCCGGTGGTGCGGGGACCGGAGCGGATCGCCGACGAGCCCTTGCGGACCTCGACTTCATGGATGCGCGACGCGGTCGGGAAGTAGTAGGCGGCGGGCGCGGCATAGGCAGCCGGGGCAATGAGCACGCCGTCCTCGAGGACGGTGATGCGGCTGTTGCGGTCGGTGCCCGAACCGCGGATGCCGATGTTGGGTCGCAGCCCGTAGCCTTCCTCGTCGATCGCGTAGACGCCCGGCACCTGGCGCAGGGCGCGCTGGAGGTCACGGTAGTCGTGCGCCTGCAGCGTATCCGCATCCAGGTAGGCGGCCGAGCCCGGTGCCTGCTGCGCGTTCTCGACACTGCCCACGACGGTCAGTCGGTCCAGCAGGGTGGCCTGGTCCGGCGCGGGGGCCGCCACGACCTGGACTTGCGCGAATGCGGCGGGCGCGAAGAGCGCGACGGATACGGCGACGGCCATCCTGGCCGGGGCAAGGTGGTTCATGGATCGGGTCTCGTGCGGTAGTGGGGCGCCAGGCGGCGCGGCGGTCGCGCACGTTACCGCAGGTGAGAATTATTCGCAATAAGACATGGTGCCCGCGGGGCCTGGCCTCCTGCGCGCCACTGGCACGCATGCGCAGCGTGTGCCGGCGTCCTCGGGCGCCACCCCCGACAGGCGACCCGACGGCCTTGCGAACCGTGCCGGGCGCCAAGGGCGATGGTGCGGGCAGGCGCAGGCAGGCACCGGTCGAACGCGTACCGTCGTTGTCGCGGTCGTCCGGGCCTTCATCGGGCGATGGGCGCCTTACGTGGTGCGGCTATACGGCTCGCGTGCGCGTGCAAGGCGACGCGAACCTCGCTCGGGCAAGCTGCCAGCGCGCCGTAGACGTGCCGCAGGACTGGGCGTCGGCGTCAGGTCAGCCTTCGGCGACGTCCGAGAACGCGCCGCGGGCCGCCTCGATGGTGTCGGCGATGACCCCCGCATCGTGTGCGCTCGACACGAAGCCGGCCTCGAACGCCGACGGCGCCAAGTAGACGCCGCGCTCCAGCATGCCGTGGAAGAAGCGGTTGAAGCGCGCGCTGTCGGAGCCCTTGGCGTCCTCGAACGTCTCGATCGGCCCTTCGCGGAAGTACAGCCCGAACATGCCCGGGGCACGCACGGTATGGAAGGTGACGCCGGCCTCGCGCGCGGCCGACTCCAGCCCGTCGCAGAGCGCATGCGTGCTGCGCTCCAGCGTGTCGTGGAAGCCGGGTTCGCGGATCAGCTCAAGCGTGGCCAGGCCCGCGGCCATCGCCACCGGGTTTCCGCTGAGCGTGCCGGCTTGGTAGATCGGACCGGCGGGTGCGACCTGCGACATCAGGTCGCGCCGGCCGCCGTACGCGCCCACCGGCATGCCGCCGCCGATGATCTTGCCGAACGTCGACAGGTCCGGCGTGATGCCATAGCGCTGCTGCGCACCGCCGAGTGCGACGCGGAAGCCGGTCATTACCTCGTCGAAGATCAGCAGCGCGCCGTGGCGGGTGCACAACTCGCGCAAGTGCTGGAGGTAGCCGTCGCGCGGCAGGATGCAATTCGCATTGCCGACGATGGGTTCGATGATCAAGCCGGCGATGTCGCTGCCGGCCTTATCGAACAACTCGGTCGCCGCGTCGAAATCGTTGTAGGGAATCGTCAGCGTGAGGTCGGCCAGCGCCGACGGCACGCCCGGGGAGTTCGGCAGCCCCAGGGTGAGCGCGCCGCTGCCGGCCTTCACCAGGAAGCTGTCGCCGTGGCCGTGGTAGCAGCCCTCGAACTTGACGATGCGATTGCGCCCGGTCGCGCCGCGCGCCACGCGGATCGCCGACAGCGTCGCCTCGGTGCCGGAGTTGACCATCCGCACCATCTCGCAACTCGGGACGATCGTGGTGATCGCCTCGGCCATCGTCACTTCCAGCGCATTGGGTACGCCGAAGCTCAGGCCATCGCGCATGGTGCGCTCGACCGCCTCCAGCACCTTGGGGTGCGCGTGGCCGGCGATCATCGGGCCCCAGGAACCGACGTAGTCGATGTAGCGGTTGCCGTCGACGTCGTACAGATACGGACCTTCCGCCCGCTGCGCGAAGAACGGCTCGCCGCCCACGGACTTGAAGGCACGCACCGGCGAATTGACGCCGCCCGGTAACAACTCGGAAGCGCGGGCGAACAGGGCATGGGAGCGGTCGGTCTTCATCGGGTCTGGCCTGGGTTGGCGCCCGCGTCATGGCGGGCAGCGTCGGAAGAAGGGGCAAGCGCGCGTACGTAGCGTCGCACCGCCATTGCCGGATCGGCCGCATCGAACACGCCGCTGATCACCGCGACCAGGTCGGCGCCGGCGGCCACCAGCGAGGGCGCATTGTCCGGGGTGATCCCGCCGATCGCCACCCGCGGTACACCGATCGATGTCGATGCGCCCAGAAGCGCCGGGTCCGCACGCCGCGCGTTCGGCTTGGTCGGCGAGGGAAAGAACGCACCGAACGCGACGTACGTGGCGCCAAGATCGACGGCGCGCCGCGCGAGTTCGATGTCGTCGTAGCAGGAGGCGCCCACCAGCGCACCGTCACCAAGTGCCATCCGCGCGGCGCGCAGGTCGCCGTCGTCCTCGCCCAGGTGCGCTCCGGCCGCGCCGATATCGGCCGCCAGGCGCCAGTCGTCGTTGACGATCAACGGCACGTCGTACGCGCGGCAGGCTTCCAGGAGTGACGCGGCCTGCTCGCGGCGCAGCGCGGCATCCGCCTTCTTGTTGCGGTACTGCAGCCACGCGGCACCGGCAGCCAGCACCGCCCTCGTCCGTTCAAGCAGGTGTGCGGTATCGGTTTCGTCGGGCGTGATCGCGTAGAGGCCGGTGCGCGGCCAGCGCTCGTTCATGCGCGTGCTTCCGTGGGGGCGGGCGGGATGGGACAATGCGCGTCCCGAAGTCCCCGCATTATCCGCCCATGTCCGACGCCGCCACGACCACCGCCTACCGCACCTGGATGTGCGTCGTCTGCGGCTTCATCTATGACGAGGCCAAGGGACTGCCGGAAGAGGGCATCGAGCCGGGCACGCGCTGGGACGACGTGCCCGACACGTGGACCTGCCCCGACTGCGGCGTGACCAAGGACGATTTCGAGATGATGGAGGTCTGACGCGACGCGTCGACCTCGATCAGTGCGCCGGGATGTCCGGCCCGAGCGTCATCTTCATCCCGTCCTGCAGCCCGATACGCGCGGCCTCGCCCGCGTTGAGTTCCAGCACGTAGCGCGCCGGGGCATCGCTCGGATACGGCGGGCATGCGTTGCCCGCCGAACAGGGCGGAACGTCCCGCTGCTGCGATACCAGCGTCCGGTCCTCGTCGAAGTAGAGGATGTCCAGCGCGATGCGCGTGTTCTTCATCCAGTACGCCTGCGGTGCTTCCCGCTCGTGGATGAACAGCATCCCGTGGCCCGCCGCCAGTTCGTCGCGGAACATGAGTCCACGTGCGCGCTCGGCATCGTCGTCGGCGACTTCTACTTCGTAGCGTGTGTCGCCCACCTCCACCCACATGTCAGAGCCCATGGCGCAGCCCGACAGCAGAAGCCCCAGGCACGCGGCGGAGAGTCTCGACACGAAGGACATGTGCATTGGGTGCGGGATGGAGGAGGTGGGTAGCCGACCTTCTGACAGCGGTGACGACCCGTCAAGCGAGGCCGCTGAAAATTTTTTGCTGCGCCCCCTTCCCAACCCGTTGTTGCATGTGCACAATGCGCGGCCCTGCTGAGGGGGTGGCCTTGAGGGGCTGCCGAATGGGCGGGGATCTGAAGCAGAAATCGTGTCGAGAAGGTGTTGACGGCCCGGAAATCTGCTGTAAGATGTGCGGCTCGCTCGGGCACTTAGGTGCTGGGCACGGGACGCGGCGCTGAGGCCGGTTCCGGGGATCTTTGACAGTGTGCGCAGGTGACTTGTGCGGGCGTCTGGCCGGTGGCGATGGTTGTCCATCAGCAGACGTTCGACACAGAGTCCAAATGAAGCAGTAACGGGCATCGTGAGATGCTTGAGATTGAGTTTGTTTGGGCCTGGATAGACGACTGCACTCAAAGCATAAGCAACGGTCTTCGGACTGGCGCTGCAATACTTAAGTGAAGAGTTTGATCCTGGCTCAGAGTGAACGCTGGCGGCAGGCCTAACACATGCAAGTCGAACGGCAGCACAGGGGAGCTTGCTCCCTGGGTGGCGAGTGGCGGACGGGTGAGGAATACGTCGGAATCTGCCTTTTCGTGGGGGATAACGTAGGGAAACTTACGCTAATACCGCATACGACCTGCGGGTGAAAGCCGGGGACCTTCGGGCCTGGCGCGGAAAGATGAGCCGACGTCGGATTAGCTAGTTGGCGGGGTAAAGGCCCACCAAGGCGACGATCCGTAGCTGGTCTGAGAGGATGATCAGCCACACTGGAACTGAGACACGGTCCAGACTCCTACGGGAGGCAGCAGTGGGGAATATTGGACAATGGGCGCAAGCCTGATCCAGCCATGCCGCGTGTGTGAAGAAGGCCTTCGGGTTGTAAAGCACTTTTGTACGGGAAGAAAAGCTTCCGGTTAATACCCGGGAGTCATGACGGTACCGTAAGAATAAGCACCGGCTAACTTCGTGCCAGCAGCCGCGGTAATACGAAGGGTGCAAGCGTTACTCGGAATTACTGGGCGTAAAGCGTGCGTAGGTGGTTTGTTAAGTCTGATGTGAAAGCCCTGGGCTCAACCTGGGAATGGCATTGGATACTGGCAGTCTAGAGTGCGGTAGAGGGTAGTGGAATTCCCGGTGTAGCAGTGAAATGCGTAGATATCGGGAGGAACATCCGTGGCGAAGGCGACTACCTGGACCAGCACTGACACTGAGGCACGAAAGCGTGGGGAGCAAACAGGATTAGATACCCTGGTAGTCCACGCCCTAAACGATGCGAACTGGATGTTGGGTTCAACTAGGAACTCAGTATCGAAGCTAACGCGTTAAGTTCGCCGCCTGGGAAGTACGGTCGCAAGACTGAAACTCAAAGGAATTGACGGGGGCCCGCACAAGCGGTGGAGTATGTGGTTTAATTCGATGCAACGCGAAGAACCTTACCTGGCCTTGACATGCACGGAACTTTCCAGAGATGGATTGGTGCCTTCGGGAACCGTGACACAGGTGCTGCATGGCTGTCGTCAGCTCGTGTCGTGAGATGTTGGGTTAAGTCCCGCAACGAGCGCAACCCTTGTCCTTAGTTGCCAGCACGTAATGGTGGGAACTCTAAGGAGACCGCCGGTGACAAACCGGAGGAAGGTGGGGATGACGTCAAGTCATCATGGCCCTTACGGCCAGGGCTACACACGTACTACAATGGTGGGGACAGAGGGCTGCAAGCCGGCGACGGTGAGCCAATCCCAGAAACCCCATCTCAGTCCGGATCGGAGTCTGCAACTCGACTCCGTGAAGTCGGAATCGCTAGTAATCGCAGATCAGCATTGCTGCGGTGAATACGTTCCCGGGCCTTGTACACACCGCCCGTCACACCATGGGAGTGGGTTGCTCCAGAAGTAGCTAGTCTAACCGCAAGGGGGACGGTTACCACGGAGTGATTCATGACTGGGGTGAAGTCGTAACAAGGTAGCCGTATCGGAAGGTGCGGCTGGATCACCTCCTTTAGAGACTAAAGACAGCTTGTTCAAAGCCTGTCAGGCGTCCGCACAAGTGACCTGCATTCAGAGTTCCGGTTGGCCGAGAGGCCGATGCGGGAGCGTCCCTTTTTTGCTGTTGAAGCATGGGGCTTTAGCTCAGCTGGGAGAGCACCTGCTTTGCAAGCAGGGGGTCGTCGGTTCGATCCCGACAAGCTCCACCAACGGCGGCGGGTCCTGGGATGCACGACACATTGGGTCTGTAGCTCAGGTGGTTAGAGCGCACCCCTGATAAGGGTGAGGCCGGTGGTTCGAGTCCTCCCAGACCCACCAACTCTGAATGATTCTGCGCACACTCAAGATTTGAAGCGATCGGGCACTGTGGCCCGCGTCGTGTTCTTTGAAAACTGGGACGTAGCGAGCGTTTTGAGACGGAATGTCCATGACGTGTCGTAGAGGCTAAGGCGGGGCCCTTTGAGGCCCTAACATTTGAAGTTGTCGTTGATATTCGCGTTCCGCGGTTTGTACCCGCGGGCACAGACAACCCTGAGGCGACTTGGGGTTATATGGTCAAGCGAATAAGCGCACACGGTGGATGCCTTGGCGGTCAGAGGCGATGAAGGACGTGGCAGCCTGCGAAAAGCGTGGGGGAGCTGGCAACAAGCATTGATCCCGCGATGTCCGAATGGGGAAACCCACTCCGCAAGGAGTATTGCATGGTGAATACATAGCCATGCAAGGCGAACCCGGTGAACTGAAATATCTAAGTAACCGGAGGAAAAGAAATCAACCGAGATTCCCTGAGTAGTGACGAGCGAACGGGGAGCAGCCCTTAAGCTGGTTGAGTTTTAGCAAAACAACCTGGAAAGGTTGGCCATAGACGGTGACAGCCCGGTATGCGAAAGAACTCTTTCAGTGAAATCGAGTAGGGCGGGGCACGAGAAACCCTGTCTGAACATGGGGGGACCATCCTCCAAGGCTAAATACTCCTGACCGACCGATAGTGAACCAGTACCGTGAGGGAAAGGCGAAAAGAACCCTGGTGAAGGGAGTGAAATAGACCCTGAAACCGTGTGCGTACAAGCAGTAGGAGCCCTTCGGGGTGACTGCGTACCTTTTGTATAATGGGTCAGCGACTTATTGTTCGTGGCAAGCTTAACCGTATAGGGGAGGCGAAGGGAAACCGAGTCTGATAAGGGCGCATAGTCGCGGGCAATAGACCCGAAACCGGGTGATCTAGTCATGCCCAGGGTGAAGGTTGAGTAACATCAACTGGAGGCCCGAACCCACTCCCGTTGCAAAGGTAGGGGATGAGGTGTGATTAGGAGTGAAAAGCTAATCGAACCCGGAGATAGCTGGTTCTCCTCGAAAGCTATTTAGGTAGCGCCTCATGTGAATCTTCCTGGGGGTAGAGCACTGTTATGGCTAGGGGGTCATTGCGACTTACCAAACCATGGCAAACTCCGAATACCAGGACAGAATGCATGGGAGACACACGGCGGGTGCTAACGTCCGTCGTGAAAAGGGAAACAACCCAGACCCACAGCTAAGGTCCCAAATCAACGCTGAGTGGAAAACGATGTGGAAAGGCACAGACAGCCAGGAGGTTGGCTTAGAAGCAGCCACCCTTTAAAGAAAGCGTAATAGCTCACTGGTCGAGTCGGTCTGCGCGGAAGATTTAACGGGGCTAAGCGTTGAACCGAAGCTTGGGGTGCACAACTTGTTTGTGCGCGGTAGAGGAGCGTTCCGTAAGCCGATGAAGGTGGATTGAGAAGTCTGCTGGAGGTATCGGAAGTGCGAATGCTGACATGAGTAACGATAATGCGGGTGAAAAGCCCGCACGCCGAAAGCCCAAGGTTTCCTTGCGCAACGTTAATCGACGCAGGGTGAGTCGGCCCCTAAGGCGAGGCAGAAATGCGTAGTCGATGGGAAGCTGGTTAATATTCCAGCACCTCGCGTAAGTGCGATGGAGGGACGGAGAAGGTTAGGTCTACCGGGCGTTGGTTGTCCCGGGGAAAGGCGGTAGGTGTGGGTCTTAGGCAAATCCGGGACCCTTTAACACCGAGCACCGAGACGAGCCCATTAGGGCGAAGTGACTGATACCACGCTTCCAGGAAAAGCTCCTAAGCTTCAGCTTACGCAGACCGTACCGTAAACCGACACAGGTGGGCAGGATGAGAATTCTCAGGCGCTTGAGAGAACTCGGGTGAAGGAACTAGGCAACATGGCACCGTAACTTCGGGAGAAGGTGCACCCCTGCTGGTGGCCCATGCGGGCTATAGCTGGCGGGGGTCGCAGTGACCAGGCCGCTGCGACTGTTTATCAAAAACACAGCACTCTGCAAACACGAAAGTGGACGTATAGGGTGTGACGCCTGCCCGGTGCTGGAAGGTTAATTGATGGGGTCAGCCGCAAGGCGAAGCTCTTGATCGAAGCCCCAGTAAACGGCGGCCGTAACTATAACGGTCCTAAGGTAGCGAAATTCCTTGTCGGGTAAGTTCCGACCTGCACGAATGGCGTAACGACAGCGGCGCTGTCTCCACCCGAGACTCAGTGAAATTGAAATCGCTGTGAAGATGCAGCGTTCCCGTGGCAAGACGGAAAGACCCCGTGAACCTTTACTATAGCTTTACATTGAACGTTGAGTTCGTCTGTGTAGGATAGGTGGGAGGCTATGAAACCCTGGCGCCAGCTGGGGTGGAGCCAACCTTGAAATACCACCCTGTCGTGCTTGACGTTCTAACCTGGGTCCGTAATCCGGATCGGGGACCATGTATGGTGGGTAGTTTGACTGGGGCGGTCTCCTCCCAAAGTGTAACGGAGGAGCACGAAGGTACGCTCAGCGCGGTCGGACATCGCGCACTGTGTGCAAAGGCATAAGCGTGCTTGACTGCAAGATCGACGGATCAAGCAGGTACGAAAGTAGGTCTTAGTGATCCGGTGGTTCTGTATGGAAGGGCCATCGCTCAACGGATAAAAGGTACTCCGGGGATAACAGGCTGATACCGCCCAAGAGTTCATATCGACGGCGGTGTTTGGCACCTCGATGTCGGCTCATCACATCCTGGGGCTGTAGTCGGTCCCAAGGGTATGGCTGTTCGCCATTTAAAGTGGTACGCGAGCTGGGTTCAGAACGTCGTGAGACAGTTCGGTCCCTATCTGCCATGGGCGTTGGAGATTTGAGAGGGGCTGCTCCTAGTACGAGAGGACCGGAGTGGACGAACCTCTGGTGTTCCGGTTATCACGCCAGTGGTATTGCCGGGTAGCTATGTTCGGAAGCGATAACCGCTGAAAGCATCTAAGCGGGAAGCGCGCCTCAAGATGAGATCTCCCGGGAGCTTGACTCCCCTGAAGGAACCATCAAGACCAGGTGGTTGATAGGCTGGGTGTGTAAGTACAGCAATGTATTGAGCTAACCAGTACTAATGATCCGTGTGGCTTGACCATATAACCTCAAGTGGCCTTGGACTCGACGACGCGTCGACGACATTCCAAACCAATTTCGCTACGTCCCAACCCATGAGAGTCCGCGCCCAAGGCGCGACTCCACCCCCTTGTCCAGCGACAATAGCGGTGTGGCACCACCCGATCCCATCCCGAACTCGGAAGTGAAACGCACATGCGCCGATGGTAGTGTGGCCTAAGCCATGCAAGAGTAGGTCATCGCTGGGCATTTACACCCAAGGCCGGTCCCCAAAAGGGACCGGCCTTGTTCTTCTGCGCGATGTAAAACTGCCGGTAAGTTCCGCCATCCCCTGCGGTGGTTTCCCCGGGGCCGCCGCACTGCTGCGTCCGATGGTTTACCAGGCCGCTATACCGCCGGATCCTTACTGCGCATCGCGGCTGAAGCCGCTCCTACATGGGCCGGTGACAGTCGGGGATTCGGCTCGCTCACGACCAAACAAAACGGCGCCACTGGGGCGCCGTTGATGTGTCCGACTATGGAGCTCGGCTACAGAAGGATGGGTGGCTCGCCACCCACAATGACAATGTCGGCTGGACGGCGCGCGAACAGCCCGACACTGACGACGCCCGGGATCTGGTTCAGCTCGGCCTCCAGGGCGATGGGGTCCACGATCGACAGTCCATGGATATCGAGGATGGCGTTGCCATTGTCGGTGACCACGCCGGTGCCGTCGGCCGCTTGGCGCCATACGGGCTGGCCGCCGGTCTTCGACACGATGTATCGGGCCACCAGGCTGCGTGCCATCGGGATGACTTCCACCGGCAGAGGGAAGCGGCCCAGCACGTCGACGCGCTTGGCCGGGTCGATGATGCAAACGAAGCGTTCGCTGGCCTCGGCGATGATCTTCTCCCGGGTGAGCGCGGCACCGCCGCCCTTGATCAGGCGCTTGTGCGGGTCGCACTCGTCCGCGCCGTCGACATAGAGCGACAGCGGCCCGGTGTCGTTGAGTTCCACGACCTCGATGCCGTGTCCGCGCAATCGCGCGGTGCTCTGCTCCGAGCTGGAAACCGCACCGCGGATCCGCTCCTTGATGCCGGCCAATGCGTCGATGAAGTAGGCGACGGTGGAACCCGTGCCGACGCCAACGATCATTCCGTCTTCGACATACTCGATGGCCTTTTCGCCGGCCAGGCGCTTGGCTTCAGACACGTGTAATTCCCGACAGCAGACTATTCGAGGGAGAGGAGGAACTTGTACTGGTCGGCCGACACCGGGAACACGGACAGGCGGCTGCCGCGCTTGATCAGCGCGAATTCCTCACCCAGCCGCTCGCCATGCTGCTTGATCTCTTCCAGCGGGATCGTTCGCGACAGCTTACGCTCGAACTTCACGTCGACCAGGAACCATCGCGGTTCCTCACGCGTCGCCTTGGGGTCGAAATAGTCGGACTTGCGGTCGAACTGCGTGTCGTCCGGATATGCCGTGCTCGCGACCGTCGCGGTGCCGGCGATACCGGGGACGCCGGTGTTGGAGTGGTAGAACAGCACGCCATCCCCCACCTGCATGCCATCACGCATGAAATTGCGCGCCTGGTAGTTGCGCACGCCATTCCAAGGCTCGGTGCCCACACGCTGCAGGTCGTCGATGGAGAAGGCGTCGGGTTCCGACTTCATCAGCCAGTAGCGTCGTCGGGCTCGGGTCATGGGCTTGGAGGGTGGCGCTCGCGGAAATCGTGGAAGTGCATGGGCGTACAGACCGCGTCCAGAGGCACGTCCCAGGATTCGGCCGCCAGCGCATCGACGTGCTGTTCGTCGAAGGCGGCGCCTACCAGCCAGGGCGGTGCAGGCTGCAAGCGCCTGAACGCGAAGCTGCGATCGTACCAGCCGCCCCCCATGCCAAGCCGGTGACCGGTGCTGTCGAAGCCCACCAGCGGCGCAATGACAAGCGCCATTGCCTCGGGTTCGAGCAGGGCTTCCGGCTCGACATCGGGCTCCGGAATGCCGAAACGGTTGGTGACAAGTGACTCACCGGGGCGCCAGGGCGCAAAGCGCAGGCGCCCGTCGTCGTGAAGCACCGGCAGGCAGTAGCGCCACTCGCCCGGCAGTTGCACCTGCCAGGCGTGCAGCGCGATCTCGCCATTGGTGGCCCAGTAGCCGGCGACGTATCCGGCCTCCGGCGCAAAGGGAAGTGCAAGCAGGCGATGCGCCAACGCTTCAGCAGCGCCGATGCGGGCGGGAACGGGGAGTGCGCGGCGCATGGCGACCAGGCGCTCACGCAGGACAGGCCGGTCAATCGGAGTGCCGTCGTGGTTCATTTTGCGTGGAGCATCCGAGTGCACCGCCGGAACGTCTGCCAGAAACGAAAACAGCGCAGGATCTGCGCTGTCGTGAGGGATGCGGTGCACGGACATGCCCATGTCACCGCGACCCGTAATAGAAAAGTCCTCCGCCGATGGCGATGCGCGCGAAACGACCTTGAACCCGGGGTTCAAGTGGGAACGCTAGGAGGCCTTCGGGCTTCCCGCTACGAGGCGGACTTGCACTCCAGGCTTCCGTCGCATCCCCGCGGTCGCAATTAAGGGACAAGGCGAATGTTTGCGCACGCCGTCGTCCACAGCAGAGGACGTGCGGGAAGTATAGCCCGAGGGACCGGATGCGAGTGGCCCGCTTGTCGGTGGTGGTCGGCCGGGATTCATTGCCGCCGGCGCGGCGGGACCGTCAACGCGCAGGTGCGTCGAACAGGTCGTCCAGACGGCGATTCAGGTCGCCCAGCGTGCGCGAGAGCTCCCGGTCGCGGCCGGAATTCTCGTCGCGCAGCTGCTGCAATTCGTGGGCGAAGTTCAGTGCGGCGAGCACCGCCACGCGGTCGAGCGCGGCCATGCGGTTGCTGCCACGGATCTCGCGCATCCGCGTGTCCAGCAGCTTGGCCGCCGCCAGCAGGCTGTCGCGTTCATCGGGCTCGCAGCCGACCGTGTACTCGCGATCGAGCAGCCGGATGCTGACCGGTGTCGACTTGCTCACGTGTGCTGCTCCAGCGCCTTCAGCCGCGCGATCATGGCTTCGACGCGGGCCCGCGCCTGCTCGTTCTTGGCCAGCAGTGCGGCGCGCTCGCCGGACAACTGCTCGTGCTGCTGGCGCAGGCTGCGGTTCTCCTCGCCGAGGCGGCGTACGCGGTCGGCCAGCGCTTCGATCCGCTGGGTCAGCGCCTGCAACTGGGCAACGGGGTCGGCGGGATGGGCAGGCTGCATCCGGGCACGATAGGCAGGGGCGGGGAGGCGGTCAAGGACCCCGCGGCGCGGGTCAGGACAGCGGGTCGGCCACCGTTACGGCCCGCGCCGTGGCGACCTGAGCCCCCGGCCACGTGCGCAGGAACGCCAGGCACGCCTGGGCATCCAGCGGGCGCGACAGCCAGTACCCCTGGATCTCGTCGCAGCCGTGCTCGCGCAGGAACTGCATCTGCGCTTCGCCTTCCACGCCCTCGGCCACCACGTTCAGGCCCAGCGAGTGCGCCATCGTGATGATGGTGCTGGTGATCGCTTCGTCGTCGGCGTCGTGGGTGAGGTCGTCGATGAACTCCTTGTCGATCTTCAGCGTCGTGATCGGGAGCCGCTTCAGGTAGGACAGCGACGAGTACCCGGTGCCGAAATCGTCGATGGCCAACCCGACGCCGATGCCGCGCAGGCGCTGCAGCAGGTCGGCGTTGTGCTGGGCGTTGGCCATGATCACGCTCTCGGTGAGCTCCAGCTCCAGGCACGCCGGCGGCAGTTGCGTTTCCGCCAGCACCCGCGCCACCACCTGCCGCAGGTCGCCGCGCAGCAGTTGCAGGGCCGAGACATTGACGGCGATGGCGAGGTCCTCCAGCCCGTGCGGTCGCCAGCGCGCCAGCGTCGAACACGCCTCGCGCAGTGCCCACTCGCCGATCTCCAGGATCAGGCCGGTTTCCTCGGCCAGCGGGATGAACTGCGACGGCGGGATCTCGCCGTACTCCGGGCTGGTCCAGCGCAGCAGCGCCTCCACGCCGGTGATGCGGCCATCGGCCAGGGACAGCTGCGGCTGGAACGCCAGGCGCAGCTCGCCGCGGTCCAGCACCTTGCGCAACGCGGCGCTGATGGTGGCGCGGCGGCGGATCTCGATGTCCATCGCCTCGGTGTACTGCATGTAGGTGCGGCGGCCGCCGGCCTTGGCCTGGTACATGGCGGTGTCGGCCTGCTTGAGCAGGTCGGTGGGCACCTGTGCGTGGTCCGGGTACAGGCTGATGCCGATCGACGGGGAGATCGCGATGTCGTGGCGCTCGTCCACGTCCAGCGGCGCCTCGAACGCCACGATGATGTTGCGCGCGACCTCCTCGGCCTGCTGCGCGTTGTCGAGATTCTCCAGCACCACGGTGAACTCGTCGCCGCCCAGGCGCGCCACGGTATGACGGTTGCCGACCGTCTCCTGCAGGCGTTGCGCCACGGCGCGCAGGATGCGGTCGCCTGCGGCATGGCCGAGCGAATCGTTGATGTCCTTGAAGCGGTCCAGGTCCAGGAACAGCACCGCGACCTTCTGGCTGTTGCGCCGGGCGCGGACGATGGCCCGCGACAGCCGCTCCGACAGCAGCGTGCGGTTGGGCAGGCTGGTGAGGGTGTCGTAGTTGGCCAGGTAGCGCAGCTCCTGCTCGGCGCGCTTCTGGTCGGTGATGTCGGTGAGCACGGCCACGTACTGCACGCGCGCGGTGCCGGTCGTCTCCTGCACCGCGCTGCACTGCAGCCAGCACAGGAACTCGCTGCCGTCTTTGCGCTGCTGCCAGATCTCGCCGGACCAGCGGCCGTTGCGGTGCATCTGCGCGCGCATCTGGTGGTAGAAGTCCGGGTCGTGCTGGCGGCTGTCGATCAGGCTGGTGGGTTTGCCGATCACGTCGACCGCGGTGTAGCCGGTCATGCGCTCGAACGCCGGGTTGACCGACACGAACGTGAAATCGCTGTCGAACACCGCCACCGCCTCGGCCATGCTGCGCAGCACTTCGCTGGACACGCGGCGGTCGCGCTCGGCGCTGCGGCTGGCGGTGATGTCGCGCGCGGTGCCGGCCACGCGCAGGGCATGGCCGTGGTCGTCGCGTTCGACCACGCGGCCACGCGCGCGGATCCAGTCCCAGCTCCCGGCGGGGTTGCGCACGCGGTGCTCGGACAGGAACAGCGCAGCGTGCCCGCGCAGGTGTTCGCGCAGGCGCTCGGTGACCTGCGGCAGGTCTTCCGGGTGGATCTCGTGGTCGGCGGCAACGCGGGCGCGCACGGTCAGTTCCGGGGTGCCGCCGTGCTCTTCGTCCTGCGCGCGCATGCCGTGGAGTTCGCGGCGCTTGAGGTCGTAGTCCCAGAACTGCTCGCCCGATGCCCACAACGCCAGCTTGAGGCGCTCCTCGCGCTCGCGGATCTGGCGGAACCAGCCCTGCTCCAGCCGCCGGCGGCGGTGCCAGCGCCAGCTGGCGGTCGAGAGCGCGGCCAGCAGCGCCAGCACGGCGGCGGTGATCGCCAGCGGGTGGCGCCACGGTGGCGGCGCGACGTTCAGCGGCAACGACAGTTCGTGGTCGGTCCAGGCGCCGTCGCGGTCGGTCGACTGGGCGCGGAAGGTGTAGTCGCCCGGCGGCAGTCGGGTATAGGTGATGTTGCCGTCGTCGCCGTTGTCGACCCAGTCCGAGTCGAAGCCTTCCATCCGGTAGCGGTAGCGGATGCGGGCGCCGGGTGCGAAGTCCAGCGCGCCGATGCGCAGGCGCAGCAGCTCGGTGCCGCTGGGCAGCGACAGCACCTGCTGCTGCCACAGTGCACCGCCATTGCCCGCCGACTGCGCACCCAGTTGCGCCGACAGCAGCTTGAGCGGCGGCGTGAACGACGCATCGCGCATGCGCGCCGGATCGAACAGGTTGATGCCGCGTACGCCACCGAAGACCAGCGTCCCATCCGACAGCCGCGTCGCCGCGCCACCGTTGAACTCCAGGTCCTGCAGGCCATCGGCCAGGCCGTACTGCTGCGCCTGGCCGGTCGCGGGCCGGTAGCGGACCAGGCCGGCATTGGTGCCCAGCCACAGCGCGCCGGCCCCGTCGCCGAGGATCGAGAACACCACAGGCGTGGGCACGTCGCCCATCGCATCGGCGAGCGGGTGCTGGAAGGCGATGCGGCCGTCGGTGCCCTCCACCACGCGGCCCAGCCCGGTATGCGTACCGACCCAGATCGAGCCGTCGGGACCCTCGTGCAAGGCCCGCACGAGGTTGCCGGGCAGCGAGTCGGGCACATTGGCATCGCGCTGGAACAGGCGGATCCGACCGGTCGCCGGGTCACGCATGGCCAGGCCGATGGCGCTGGCGACCCAGAGCCGCCCGCGGCGGTCGTGCAGCATCGCGTGGATGATGGGATTGGCCGATTCGCCGTCCTGCCCGCCGAACCGGTGGGCGACTACGCCGCCGCCCTGGCGCCTGACCTGCAGCAGGCCCGAACGCAGCGTGCCCAGCCACATGTCGCCGTTGCGGTCGGTGGCGATCGCGCGGATCGCCGCACCCTCGAAACCGCGCAGGGGCGCCAGTTCGATAGTCCCCGCCTCGGGGTCCAGGCGCATCAGGCCCTTGGCGGAGGCGAGCCACATCCGGCCATGCCCGGCCGGGACGATCGCCATGAGCCGCGTCCGCCCGCCCATGCGTTCGGTCCAGTCGTCGAACGTGTCGCTGTCCAGCCCGTAGCGCAGCAGCCGGCCGTTGTCCGTGCCCACCCACAGCGTGCCGTCCGTACCTTCCTGCAATGCGCGGATGCTGTTGTCGGAGATGATCGCGTCCAGGCGGCCGCTGCTGTCGTCCAGCACGTAGCGGAAGCGGGCCCCCAAAGGGTCGGTCACCGACACGCCGCGCAGTTGCCCGCCCGCCCAGAGGATGCCGCCCCGGTCGATCATCAGTGATTCGATGCCGTTCTCCGGCAGCGATGCGGTGATCGCCGGGCCTTCCACGATCGCCTCGATGCGTCCGCCGTCCGGGTCCAGCCGGCGCAGGCCGTGGAACCCCACCGCGAACCACAACCGGCCATCCGGCGCCTGCACGATGGCCCGCACGGCGCCCCCGGGCAGGTCGTCAGGCTGCAGCCACACGGGCACCAGGTGGCGGCCATCGGAATGCAGGCGGTAGAGGCCGTCGCTGCCACCGACCCACAGGCGGCCGCGGCGGTCCCACGCCAGCGACAGGGCCGGGGTCTCCGGGCCGACGCGGCGCGCCGAGCCGTCCTCGCCGA
>Ga0208375_1002596_pt1 | contig 16709 bp, 27 predicted proteins | sample RifOxyD1_FD_184038 | JGI IMG/M metagenome (GOLD analysis project Ga0208375, IMG submission 184038) | Soil microbial communities from Rifle, Colorado - Rifle Oxygen_injection D1 (SPAdes) | ecosystem: Environmental > Terrestrial > Deep subsurface > Rock core/Sediment | place: Rifle, Colorado... | reverse complement strand
AATCTGGCGTTATTAATGTTGGAAACCGAGTTTCCAACTCAAAAAGTTCTTTTTTGAGAGTATCTTCGGCCTCCGGAGAAATCAGTTCTTTATTCAAAACCAGCCGCGAATAACGGTACCGATTTATCGCTGTTTTAAGCTTTTCAATTCTTTCTTTAGCTTCTGTTTTGGTTAAATTATTTTTTGTCATAAAATCTGTTTATAATATATCAAATTTTCAATGATTTTTCCACTTAATTTGTTCTCACTCAATCAAATCTAATTAACTCCTAATCAGTTAATTTATGAAATGACTATTATCGGCCGATCGGTTCATAACAGTCATTTTGTAAATTTTTAATTAAAAACAAAAACCGCCCGGGCTCTTTCGAGCCGCGAGCGTTGTTGAACGTTGACTTAAACTTTGAAAGTAATCTTCCCTTGACCATCCACAAACTGAAATCGTCGATAAGTATGAGAAGCTCCCATTTGATCCACATGAGAATAAAGACAAGAATAACAACCTTCAAATCCACAAGCTAAACACCTGTGAGTCATAAAAGGATGATATTTACACGAACAGAGTTTTCCGTCTTCCAATGCAATAATATTTCCATCATTACCGTTTATAACGGTAAACTCTTCGAACGCAAACTTTCCTCGAGCTTTCCAACGTCCCTCCCTACAATAAGGAGAAACATACCAATTACCGGTTCCATACATATGGCGCCGAGTAACGCGCCCGATACTTTCACACTCATATACATGATTTTCCTTGAAGGAAATAGCTTTTACACCGTCCCATCTGAAATCCGGATTTACCCGGACACGACGTTCCATTCTATATTCTGATTTGATAGAACCATCCCGAAAAAAACCAATGAGATGCCAGACGTCATCATACTTATCAATCTGATTCACTTCAAAAACTTTTTCTCCATACAATCGTCTGTTTCCCATTCTGCCTCTCCTGCCGCTTTCAGCGGCATGTGTTTTTCAGCTGTTATTGCTTCCACAAAGCGATGGTTCTAAATACTACACGGTACCAAGCTAATCAACTGTCTTTTGTCTTGCAGTAATACTTAGAACAATCGCTTTGTGAAGTTAAAAAGAGCTTATTTTATATTAACTCAATAATACCATATTTTTAATAAAAAATCAAGTTTTTTCCAGCTCGTTACCAAAATACGGCTCAAATAAGCCAAAAGGAAACTCCCCGGGTCGCATGAGCCGTACCCGGGGATGAAGCGAAGCAGCACCTGCTCCGCTTTACTAATTGACATTTTATGATATCTCAAAAAATTTGTCAACTATTTTAAAAATAAATTTTTACCTCAAATAAGTCGCTTTGTTGCGGTTGTGTTCTTCCAGGGTTTTGGAAAAAATGGTTTTGCCGTCTTTGGCGGAAAGATAATACCAATAAGGGCTATTTTGCGGATAAATTGCCGCTTTAATGGCGGAAAGGCCCGGGCTGGCGATCGAGCCCTTGGGAAGGCCGCGGTAAAAATAAGTATTGTACGACGAGTTTATTTTTTTATCGGTATCATAAATTTCCTTGCGGCCGGTAATATAAACAAGCGTGGCATCAACCTGAAGCGGAACTCCGGCCTTAAGTCGTTTCCACAAAATTCCCGAAACAATTTCCCGGTCGGTATCGCTTTTCACTTCTTTTTCAATAAGCGAAGCCATGGTAAGAATCTCATAAGTGCTGTGGCCGGAATTCTTGATGGCAATTTTCAAATCCGGGGTCAGTTTGGCATCCAAATTGGCAATCATTTTACCAATAATATCGGATAAAGAAGCGTCTTTGAAAAATCGATAAGTATCCGGAAAAAGATAGCCTTCTAAAGAAGCATTTTTTGGTTTATCGGAAAGTATCGGCGGGATATTTTCAGTAAATTGGGAATTTATCCCCCTACGGGGGATCTCCCGAAGGGAGACAATCTCGCCCGGCTTAGCAAGTTTTGCCGCGACAAACCGTTCCTCAATCTGGCCAAGCGTGAAGCCCTCCGGTATTGTAATTAGAACTTCGTTGGTACCGCCAATAATTATTGAATCGGCAATTTCTCTAATAGACATCGCCGGTGAAAACTCGAATTCTCCGGGTTTTAAAACGTACTGGCTTAGAGCCAGATAAACGTAAAACCGGAAAATAAAAGGATTTTTAATAAGATCGGTTTTAACAAGATTGTCGGCAACAGTTTTGGCCGATTGCCCTTTTTCAACCTTAAAAATTATGGTTTCTCCGGCGGGATTAAGCGGCGCCCTGATTTTCCACCAAAAAACAACGGTCGTGATTAAAATCACAATTAAAATCACTGAAACGCTGTAAAAAATTATTTTACGCATCGGTTTGCGCCGATTTTATTATTTTAAAAAATTCATCAATTTCTAAAGAAGCTCCTCCCACCAAAGCGCCACTGACTCCCACTTGGGTAATGAAATCGGTCGCGTTATCGCCGGTTACTGAGCCGCCATACAGCACCGGTAAATCACTGGCCCAATCCGGCGTGTAAAGATTGCCGACAATTTTTCTTATTAAAAGCGCTGCCGAAAGGGCGTGATCCGGCGTGTCGGCCAAACCAGTGCCGATTGCCCAGACCGGCTCGTAAGCGACAATAACGCGGCCGGCTTCGGGCGCTTCCAAGCCTTCAAAAGCACTTTTAATCTGAACATTAAGGATTTTTAAAATATCGTCATTTTGCTCTTTTTCGCCAACGGCTAAAACCGGTATAAAGCCATATTTTAAAGCGATTTTAAGCTTAAGATTGATTATTTCATCCGTTTCCCCCATCTTATAACGCCTTTCCGAATGGCCGACAATAACGTGGCTGCAGCCAATATTTTTAAGCATCATCGCGGAAATCTCGCCGGTGTAAGCCCCCCGCTCGGCCCAACTGATATTTTGAGCCGCCAATTTAATGTCTTTGGCTAAATTCTTTTTAACCAAATCAAGATAAACAAATGGCGGAGCGATAATTAATTCAATATTTTTCGGCAACTGGACCGCTGCAATACCCTTTACTAATCGTAAAGCTTCTTCCGATGAATAAGGGTTCATCTTCCAGTTTGCTATTATAATTTTCTTGTTATTCATAAGCTGTTATTAACAAATTCAAATAAATTTATACCGGAAATCGTGAGAAGGGTAACGATGATGCCGGCAGCTAAAACGCCGAAAACTATTGACCAAAAAGAGTGTTTGATCGGCAGCCCGAAAACAAACGCGGCCACAGCGCCGGAATAAGCGCCCGTCAAAGGCAGGGGAATCGCCACAAAAATAAAAAGCGCTAAATCGCCCCAATAATGAAAATGGTCTTTGTGCTTTTCTCTGGTTTTTGTGAAAAGCCATCCGAAAAACCGATTGAACCAATAAAATCTATGGCTTAAATAATCGGAGGCCTTTTCAAGGCCCATTAACAATGGCAAAACCGGCAGGGTATTTCCTAAAACACTAATTAAAAGAGCTTTGACGGGACTAAATCCAAATTTTAAAACCCCCAAGGGAATAGCACCCCGAAGTTCGCTAAGTGGCAAAGCCGCCATTATAAAAGTTATAATTTCATTCATTTTAAAATTTTAGCGGCCATTTCCGGAGCAACGGAAATAATATTTAAGCCGGTGCCGAGTTCAATACTGCCTGTAATTTCAAATTTCGGCAAAATCTCCATGTGCCAATGGTAATGATTGTAATCCTGATTTTTAATGGTCGGGGCCGTATGAATGAAAAAATTAAAAGCCGGATCTTTTAATTTTTTAAAAATTCTTGAAAGTATAACCTGCGACGCATCGGCAAAAGACGCCAACGCTTGATTGCTTATTTTTTCAAAATAAGCCGAGTGTTTTTTGGGAAAAATCCTTACTTCAAAATTCACTCTCGAAGTAAAAGGAGAAACGACAACGATGTCTTTATTTTCGTAAATTATTCTTTTATTCTCTTTTATTTCCTGGCGCAGCATCTCGCAATGAATGCATTTTTTACGTTCATGAAAATATCGGCGCGAACCGCTGATGCTGTGGCTGACATCCGGCGGTATTATCGGCAAAGCCAAAATTTGAGAATGCGGATGGGACACGGTTGAGCCGGCTTCTTTACCGTGATTATGGAAAATGGAAATATACTCAACAAATTTATTATTAGCCAAGCTCAAGTATCTTTCCCGATAGGCTGAAACGACCCTCTCCATTTCTTTTGCATTATACTCGGCCAGACAACGATCATGATCCCTAAAAATAACTATTTCATGAAAACCGGTGCCGGCTTTGGTTTGGTATAAGCCGTCTTTATAAATTGAACCGTGGCCATCTGGTCCCACCGCCGGATATTTATTGGGAATCACCTGCAAAAACCAATCTTTGCCGTCCTCTTTCTGATAAACCAAAACCGGCGGAAAATTTCCAAATTTAGCAGGATTCTCAAACGGGCATCGGCTCTTTGCAAGCTTCACTTTTTCCCGGCCTTCAAATTTATGCCTCCGGCTGCGAAGCGGCGCGAGCAATATCCAATCCCCCGAAACGGGATCACGGCGCAACTCCGACGTTGGTTTTGTTTTTAATTTTTTCATAGTTTATAAGCGTTAATCCATAAATACCATCTTATCTTCAATAAATCCTTTAACGTTTCAATATAACTGCTTATATGAACCGAGGAATCCCCGGGGTTATTCCAAACAACGGGGACTTCTTTTATTTTATAGCCTGTTTTTTTAGCAAGCGCCAGAACTTCTATATCAAAACCAAATCGGTCAATTTTAGTTTTAGAAAATATATCGCCGGCCGCTTTGGCGGAAAAACACTTAAAACCTCTTTGGGTGTCATGTATTGACCAAAGCCCGGCAACTATCCGAATTAAATATTTTGAATATTTCCCAAGCAGACGGCGATACCACTGGGCATGCTCATAAATTTTAGAACCGGGTACTTCAATAGAACCGATAACAATGTCGTAACCTTCGTCGAAATGGGGCCAAAAATTTTCAATTTGCTCAATGGACGTGGAATTATCGGCATCGGTGAAAAGCCGATAGTCGCCTTGCGCCTGAATCATTCCCTGCCGCACCACGTAACCCTTGCCATTATTTTTAGTGTTGGCTATTGCGCTGAACTCTGGCTTATTGCTGATAAATTCCGACACCGCTTCAACCGTCCGGTCGCTACTACCATCGGAAACTATAATGGCTTCCCACGAATAATTCTGCTTGGAAAAGTAATTATAAATTGCTTCAAGCGTGGCTTTTATTTCATTTTCTTCGTTATAAGCAGGTATGATGACGGATAAATGTTTGGGCATCAAAATAAATTTTAGCAAACTTACGATTTTTTATCCAGATAGCTTTGGAGCAATATCGCAGCGGCGACGGCGTGCTGGTTTTTTGCCCCGGATTTTTCCGCTTCTTTGGTTGTAAAAATTTCATTGTAAAATTCCAACGGAACATTAATTTGCCGCGCTAATTTTTCCGCCCAATTTTCCGTTTCCGTTGTTTGTGGAGTCGGTTTCATTTGTTTATTCAGAGGCAGGCCGATGACAATTTTATAAATTTCTTCTTTTTTTATTACGCCATTTAATTCAGAAAATAATTTCTCATTATTTTCCAAAGTTTTATAAGGAAATGCCAATCTATTGTTATCATCAGAAATTGCCAGCCCGATCCACTTTTTTCCGTAATCAATAGCAAGAATTTTCATGCCTCAATTGTAATCTTAATTAATAAATAAAAAAAGCCCCACGGTGGTGTTACCCGTGGGGCTTGCCTCCGATGGCGAGTCGGAGCGCATGAGACCCTTTTAGGGTCCTGTTTTTGTTCCGGCGCAGGTCATGCGCCGTTGTTTCATATCAGCATACGGCCAATCTCCTTTCTCCGGCAGAAAGGCAATAGATGCCGGTTCTATGGGGGAGAGCCGCGGCAGGTACGATGCGACTCTCCCCGGCTTTGCCCGGCGACGGGGACTATTTCTTCCCGCCGCCTTTGCGCTCCGCGGCACAGGCCTCGGAAAAGGTCATTGCTTGCGCCAATCGCGCCTTCATTGCGGGCAGCACGTCCGACCGTTCCTTGGGTGCGGGCATTGATTTTGGCGGCTTTTTGGGCGGTCCGCCAGCACTGGCCTTGTTGCCGCCCCCGCCGGGCATACCCCACTGGGAGGCAACAACTTGGGACCTGTGACACACTAATACCAGGCCATGAGCCTTCCGAAACTCCTCGTCAAAAGACATGCCACTCCTCCTTTCTTTCGGAAAACAAGTTAGGGGTGATTTTTGGCCTATTTTATTGTTAATATCCCCATTTTATCATAAAATAATCATTCCGTCAAGACCATGGCGCCATTATCCGTAACCACCACCGTGTGTTCAAAATGGGCCGATAAAGAGCCATCAAGCATCTCATAGCCAAAACCGTCTTTAGATAATTGAACTTCTTTGCTTTTTAAAGCGACCATCGGCTCAATTGCCAACACCATTCCGGGTTTCAAAACCGGCCCCTCACCTTTTTTGCCATAATTAGGAACATTCGGTTCTTCATGAACGGCGTAGCCAACGCCATGGCCGACCAAAATTTCTATAACATGAAAACCATTGCTTTTAATATAATTTTCAATCGCATATCCGATATCACCGATGTGATTTCCCGGTTTCGCTTGCCCAATCGCAATCTCTAATGCCCTTTTGGTGACGCTAATCAATTTCTTTTTTTCATCGGTCAATTCGCCAATGCCAATGGTAATTGCCGCATCGGTAAAAAGATTTTTATATTCAACGCCCAAATCCAATTTTAAAATATCTCCATCTTTTAAAATAATTTCATCAGAGGGTATGCCGTGAACAACAACTTCATTAAGCGACGCGCAAATCGCCGCCGGATAGGGTTTATCGGCAAAACTCGGCTTGTATCCTTCAAAAGAAGGTTTGGCTCCCCGCGCCGAAATTATCTTTTTGGCACGCTCGTTTAAAAAACCGGTGCTGACACCGGGTTTGGCCAGATTTAAAATTTCTTTGAGAACTTCGGCTAAAATCTTCCCGCCTTGTTTTAAAATTTCTATTTCTTCTTTTGTTTTGATTGTGATGGCCATATTTTGTCTAAAGCTTTTAGAATATCTATATGAATTTTCATTATTGACTGTTCGCCGTTTATTTCTATGATTTTTTTCTGTTTTTCCAAAAATTGTATAACCGGCAAAGTATATTTATTAAAAACTTTAAGCCTTTTATCAATAACTTTTTTAGTATCAAGTTCCGGCAAATCTTTGCGATGCCGTTTTAAATTTCTTATATAAACTTCTTCTGGAGAAATCCAAACATGGAAAATAAAAAAGTTGTCGTCGTAAAATTTATGAAGAAGTGGCAATTCTTTTTTCGCTTCTGTTTTAGAACGCGGCGAAGCGCTCATTATCAATCCTTTTTTAGCGCGCGCCACCTTCCTGATTTCATCATTAATCAGGTCGGCAACAAAACTAAAATTGACCAAGGCGCCGCTGTGCATATGGCGACGTTCTTTGGCTACGTCATAAATTTTGCCCTCTAACCTAATCGTTCTTTTAGAGCCGCCATATGCCTTTTCCAGCAACTTACTTGAAATTATATGAACCAGTCCGAATTTTTCCGCCAAAAGTTCGGCTTGGGTGTCTTTTCCCGAACCGGGCCGCCCAAGAAGAATTATCGCTATTTTTTTAGAACCCTTCATATTCGCGCATCACCAGTTGGGACTTAACTTGCTTCATGGTTTCCAAGACCACCGAAACAACAATCAAAAGCGCGGTGCCGCCAATAGTCAGTGTGGTTATTCCCGTAAAAGATTGAACCAAAATCGGCAGAACGGCAATCACTCCCAAAAAAATGGCGCCGATTAAAACCACCCGATTTAAAATATGTTTAATATACTCGGCCGTTGAATTGCCCGGCCTGATGCCCGGAATGAATCCTCCTTGTTTTTGAAGGTTTACCGATATTTGATCCGGGTCAAAAGTTACGGCGGTGTAAAAATAAGTGAAAAGAATGACCAGAACGAAATAAAGAAATCCGTAAATGAATTGATTGTTCATTAAGAGAGCCAGAGAGCGCGCGCCTCCGGAAAGCCAAGCAACATCAAAAGCCGAGAGAACCTGGGCAATAAGCTGTGGAAAAAGCAAAATTGAAAGAGCAAAAATAATCGGGATAACGCCGGCCTGATTGACTCTCAGCGGCAAATGAGCCATTGAGCCGCCAAAAATCCGATTGCCGCGCACCCTTTTGGCGTAAGCCACCGGAATGGCTCTTTCGCCTTCGGTAACCAGAACCACGCCGGCAATAACTATTAAAGACACCGCGATAAAAGCCAAGTAAGTCGGAATCTGAGACGAATCGTAAGTAAGCAGGGTTTGCTTTAAATCAATCGGCAGGCGGGCGATAATGCCGGCAAAAATCAGAAGGGAAATGCCGTTGCCGACGTTTTTTTCCGTTATAAGCTCGCCAAGCCACATCAAAAAAATTGATCCGGCAACCACCACGAAGACCGAAGAAATAAATGTAATAGGATTTCCGCTGGCAATAATTTGCTGGTTTCTCAATAACACCAAAAGCCCGTATCCCGAAAAAGCGGCCATCGGAACGGACAAATACCGTGTGTATTGATTAAATTTTTGCCGGCCGATTTCTCCTTCTTCGTTAAAAAGTTCTTTTATCGATGGAATAATCTGGCTTAAAAGCTGCATAATGATTGAAGCGGTAATGTAAGGGCCGACGCCGAGCATCACAATGGAAAGGTTTGACAGGGCGCCGCCGGAAAAAATATTTAGCAGGCCAAAAAGCTGGTTGCCTTCAAAAAAAGATTTAAGCCGTAAAACATCAACGCCCGGGACCGGAATGGTGGCCATAAGGCGAAAGACGGCCAGAAGCGAGAGCACAAAAAAAATCCGATTTCTTAAGTCCTTTATTTTAAAAATTTGAATTATTTTGTTAAACATATATTTTCATCAACGAATAGCGCCTCCTGATTTAGTAATTTTATCACGCGCCGATTTTGACAGCAAAACATCTTTGAAAATAAGTTTTTTACCAATTTCGCCTTTGCCCAAAATCTTAACTCTTGATAAATTTAATGTTTCGGGGCTGACAACTTCGCCTTCTTTAAACCGCTTGTTAATGTCTACCAAATTAAAAATTGCCGGTTTTTCATATAAACTCTTAAAAGCGTGTTTGGCCCGGCCGCGTGTTTTCGGCATTCTCATCATGGTGTCGCGAACGGCCGGGCGGATTTTGGCGCCGGCCCGGGACTTCTGGCCTTTTATGCCCCGACCGGAATAGCCTCCGCGTTTGCCGCCGCGAGCGATTCTTCGTGATTTTTTTAATCTATGTTTTGATTTTATATTGTGTAATTGCATTATTTGCTTTTTAGTTTTTTCAAAGCTTCTATCGCCGCCCGCGCGTTATTAAGCTTGTTGGTGGTTGTTCCTAAAATCTTGGAAGATATGCTGCTGATGCCGGCCAAACTTACAATAATCCTGACCGGCCCGCCAGCCACAATGCCATGACCAGCTTTAGCCGGTTTTAAAAGCACGAGAGCGCTGGCAAATTTTCCCATGACTTCGTGGGGTATGGTGCCGTCTTTTATAGGAACTTTAATCAATCGTTTTTTAGCGGATCTGGCCGCTTTTTCTATTGATTCGGAAGTATCAGCCCCTTTATCAACCCCAACGCCAACCCGGCCCTTGTGATCGCCTAAAATTACCGTAGCCCGAAAACGAAAACGTTTGCCTCCCGCCACTACCCGGGTAACACGCCTGATATCTAAAACCTTTTGTTCAAATTCCGATTTTTCTCTCGGAAATCTCTTTTTGAAGTTTTCTTTTCTTCTGATAACCATAATTTTTAGAATTTTAATCCTCCTTCGCGGGCCCCTTCGGCAAGCTCCGAAATTATACCATGAAATTTATAACCGCCCCTGTCAAAAACAACGTTTTTAACGCCGCGAATCAGAGCTTTCTTGGCCAATATTTTTCCGATTTCGCGAGCAATTATTTTTCTTGATTTTGATTTTGATTTTATTTCTTTATCAGAAACCGAGATTAAAGTTTTTTGCGCCTCATCGTCAATCAGCTGAATAAAAAAATGCCTGTTTGATTTAAAAACCGAAAATCGCGGCCGCTCAGCGGTCCCTTTTATCTTTGCTCTTATCCTTTTATGTCTAATTATTCTTGGTTTCATGTTTCATGTTTTAAGCCGTTGTTCCGGCGACTTTTTTTCCGGCTTTCTTTTTTATAACCTCGCCGACATAACGAATGCCCTTGCCTTTATATGGCTCTGGTTTTTTTAAAGCCCTGATGTTCGCGGCGGTTTGGCCGACCAACTCTATTGAAGCGCCGTTTACGGTTATGGTATTTTTTAGAACACTAACATTAACGCCCTCGGGGATTTTAAAAACAACGGGGTGGGAAAAACCAATATTCAAAACTAAATCTTTATCCTGTATTTGCGCTTTAAAACCAACGCCTTCAATTTCCAGTTTTTTCTCAAAACCCTTATCAGCGCCCAGCACCATATTGGCAATAACCGCCCTCGCCGTCCCCCACAACGCCGGCGTTTTTTTAGAATTTGCCACCGGGACGACCGACAGCCGGCCATTTTCAATAATTATCTTAAGTTCTCTCGGAACTTCAAACTGAAGCTCGCCTTTCGGCCCCTTTACTTTTATCAGTTTATCTTCAATAACAATGTTTATATTTTTGGGAATCTCTATTAATTTTTTGCCAATTTTACTCATATCTTTACCATATTTCAAATAGTATTTCGCCTCCCAGACAGGCTTTTCGCGCTTCTTTATTGGTCATTAATCCCTTCGGGGTGGAAATAACGGAAAAGCCATGGCCATTTTTAACACTCTTAATTTTAGACGCCCCGACATAAATTCTTTGCCCCGGCCTGCTGACTCTTTTAATAGCGCTCATTACCGCGGGATATTTTAAATTGATTTCTATAAATTTTTTACCGCCTTTGGCCTGCTTCGCCGAAGCTCCAGCATGGCGAGCAGAAAAATTTTCAATATAACTTTCTTTTTTTAAAATTTTTGAAATTTCTAATTTTATTTTTGAGAGCGGCACAATAACCGTCTTGTGGCCGGCTTTTTGGGCATTTCTTATCCTTGTTAACATGTCGCTGATTGGATCGTTCATAGGTTTGAAATTTCAATATATCGATATATTGATATGTTATTGATTACCATGAGGATTTTTTAATTCCGGGAATTTCGCCGCGCCTGGCCATTTCCCTAAAGCAAATGCGGCAAAGACCGACATCTCTTATATAGCCATGGCGGCGCCCGCATCTAAAACAGCGCCTGACAACACGGGTGATGAATTTCGGCTTTTTCATTGCTCTCGCAATTTGTGATTTTTTAGGCATTTTGTTTGATATTTCGAAATATCGATATTTTTAGATTTTAATGGGGAATCCTAATGTTTTGTAAAGTTTAATCGCTTCGTCGCGATTTTTAGCCTTAACCACAACGGTTATCTCAAAACCAAAAATATTGCGTACTTCCTCCCCTGAGATTTCCGGAAAAACAATATGTTCTTTTACGCCAATTGTCAAGTTGCCGTTCTTATCAAGCGATTTGGCGTCCAGCCCCCGAAAATCCCGGGTTCTGGGAAGCGCTATATTAACCAAACGGCTTAAAAAGTCGCGCATTTTTGCTCCTCTTAAGGTAACAACGGCTCCGACAACCATGCCTTGGCGGATTTTGAAATTAGCGATAGATTTTTTAGCCAGCGTGGTTTTCGGTTTCTGGCCCGTTATCAAAGCCAGATCGCGCATCACAATTTCCAAAAATTTTTCGTCCCTGACCGTCCGGCCGAGACCAACGTTAATAACCACCTTCTCAATCCTATTTTTTAAATCTGTTATATTTCGCTTTTGCATTTTTTACAAACTCTTATTTTTTTATTATCGATTAAAATTTTACGACCAATCCTGGTCGGCTTGCCGCAATTTTTACACACAATCATCACGGATGAGGCGGAGAAAGATCGCGGAACTTCAATTTTTTCCCCTTTTTTGCCGGCCGTTTTTGGCCGCTGATGCTTCTTTTTCAAATTTATATTTTCAACAATAACTTTATTGTCCCCGGGCAGGACCTTTATCACTTTCCCCTGCTTTCCCCTGTCTTTGCCGCTAATCACTATTATGTTGTCGCCTTTTTTTATTCGCATATGATTACAGCACTTCGGGCGCTAAAGAAATTAATTTTATAAACCCCTTTTCTCTAAGCTCTCGCGCCACCGGGCCGAAAATGCGGCCGCCTTTCGGTTCAAGCCCGTCCACAATAACGGCGGCATTGTCATCAAACCGGATGTAGCTTCCATCTTTTCTTCTATAGGCCTTTTTTTGGCGCACAATAACGGCCTTGACGATATCTTTTTTCTTAACCGCTTTCCGGGGTTCGGCTTCCTGCACCGAAGCCACAACAAGATCCCCGAGCTCCGCATAGCGCCTTCCGGTTCCGCCGACGACTCTAAAAACCCGGATGGTTTTTGCGCCGGTGTTGTCCGCGACTTTTAAAATCGTTCTTGTTTGTATCATAATTTTTTGACCACCACCCAATGTTTATCCTTAGAAATCGGCCTTGTTTCTTTAATCAAAACCTTGTTGCCGGTATGAAACTCTCCCTTTTCATCGTGAGCCTTGTATTTTTTACTAACTTTATAAAACCGCTGATAACGCGGATGTTTTTTAAACTCCCCGACCTTCACAACAACCGTCTTATTCATTTTGTCAGAAATTATTGTTCCTTTAAATGTTTTTGACATATTATTCTTTGCTGATGAATTTAGTTTTAACCGGCAATTTATACGCCGCTCTTCTCATCGCCTCTTCGGCTAATTCGCGGGAGACCCCGTCCATTTCAAAAAGAATCCTACCCGGTTTTATAGGAACCACATAATGGCTGACAGCACCCTTGCCTTGGCCCATCGGCATTCCTTCGCCTTTTCTGGTAACCGGCTTGTCGGGAAAAATTCTAATCCAAATTTTTCCGCCCCTGGCGATATAACGCGTCATCGCTCTTCTCGCGGCTTCAATCTGCCTGGCGGTCAGCCACGATCTGCCTTGCGATTTTAAGCCGTAACTTCCGAAAGCAAGCGAAGTACCGCGGGTTTCAATGCCGGAAAAACGTCTTCTGCCCTTATGCCATTTTCTATGTTTTACTTTCTTGGGAATTAACATTATTTTTGAGATGCTTTAGCATCGAATACTTCGCCTTTATAAATCCAGACTTTGACGCCGATTTTACCGTAAACGGTCATCGCTTCATCAAGAGCGTAATCAATGCCGGCTCTTATGGTCTGAAGCGGCACCTTGCCCTTACTAAGCCATTCACGCCGGGCCATTTCGCTGCCGTCAAGGCGGCCGGCAATAAAAATTTTCGCCCCCAAGACGCCTTTTTGAGACATTATTCTTTCTAAAGTGCTTTTCATCACCCGCCTGAAGGGCATTCTTTTTTCCAAATCAGAAGCAATATTTTGGGCGACAATTTTGGCGTCGGTCTCCGGCTTTTTTATTTCATTAACGGTCAATTTCAGATCCCACTTTCCGGTGCCATAACGCTTTTTTTCGCGGGCGTTTTTAACGATGCTTTCTAATTTCTTCTTCAGGTCGGTAAGGCCGGTGCCGCCTCTTCCAATAATGAGGCCAGGCTTGGCGGTGTTTAAAATAACCGATAAATTGTCTCCCGAGCGCTCAATTTCAACTTCGCCGAGCCCCAGCCGGCCATATCCCGTTTTTAAATATTCCCGAATCCTGAGATCCTCTTCCAAAAAAAATCGAAACGATTTTTTATTGAGCCAGCGCGAACGCCAATTTTGGATTATACCAAGCCGAAAATTTATTGGATGAATTTTGTTTCCCATGGTTTTATCCTATTGCCTTCCTTCTAAATATTCTTCTTGTAAATCCTCCTAATTTTCTTGCCGGTTTTATCTCTTTTGGCGTCTCATATTTCGGAGCAGCCGGCTTTTCTCCCCCGCCCTGGATTTCTTTCACCGCCACTTTTGTTTTTGTCTTTGTCTTCATCTTCCTGGCTGTCGGCGTTTTTTCTTCCAGAATTAAAGTCAAATGGCTGGTTTTTTTCTGAATCGCGGCCGCCCGGCCGAAAGCCCGCGGCCTGAAACGCTTGAGCATCGGCCCGCCGTCAACAAAAATATTTGAAATAAATAAGTTGTCGGCCGATAAATTAAAATTATGGACGGCGGAAGCCGCGGCCGATTTTAATAATTTCAAAACCGGCAAAGCCGCCCTTTTATCCAGGAACTTAAGCTGATTCTCGGCATCTTTAACAGGCATTTTTTTAACAAGATCCGCCACGGCCCTAACTTTCCTCGGCGCCACCGCTAAATTATTCAAATGGAATTTGTATTGCATAAATTTATTTTGCCGCGGGCGGAACGGTTTTTGCCTTCTCGGCTTCGGCCGCTTTTATTTCAAGTTCTTTCTGAATTTTACCGCCGTGACGGACGAATTTTCTCGTCATCGCGAATTCGCCCAATCGGTGTCCGACCATTTCTTCTATAATAGCAACCGGCACATGCGTTTTCCCGTTATGAACGCCGAAAATAAATCCGACCATTTCGGGAGAAATTACGCAGTCGCGCGACCAGGTCTTAACAACCGTCTTGTCTCCGGGTCTTAATTTGCTTATTTTTTTGAGCAGTTTGGGATCCACCCAAGGACCTTTTTTAATACTTCGCGACATAGTTTATTTCTTTCTCCTTCTGATAATAAAAATGTTTGACCTTTTGTTTTTCTTCCTGGTTTTGTGGCCGCCGGTGATTTTGCCCCACTTAGTTTTCGGCCTTTTAGTGCCTCTGACTGCCCGACCTTCGCCGCCGCCGTACGGGTGGTCTACAGGATTCATCGCCGAGCCGCGCACGGTGGGACGGATGCCGAGCCAGCGGGAACGACCGGCTTTGCCGATGGTAATTGTATTCCATTCGCTGTTTGAAAGAGCACCGATTGAGGCGTATCCGTTATCCTTAACTTTTCTGATTTCAGATGAAGGCATAAGAATATGGGTATAGCCGCCTTCCTGCGCCATTATTTGAACGGAACCGCCGGCCGAACGGGCCAGCTGGCCGCCTCTCCCCGGAACAAGTTCAACATTATGGACAAAAGTACCTATCGGAATATTTTTAAGCGTCAGCCGGTTTCCAGTTTGAAGAGGCGCGTTTTCCGAAGTTATCACCGCATCATCGACTTTCAAGTCGCGAGGCGCCAGAATATACCTTTTCTCGCCATCTTTGTACACGATAAGAGCAATAAAAGCCGTACGATTGGGATCGTATTCTATGGAAGCCACTCGTCCGGCGATATTATACTTGTCCTGCTTGAAATCTACAAGACGGTAAAGTTTTTTATGGCCGCCGCCCTGGTGGCGCGTGGTTATCCGCCCCCTGTTGTTTCTGGCGGAAGTTCTGTTTTTCCCCCTGGTTAAACTTTTTTCCGGCTCGCTCTTAGTGATGGCGGAAAAATCAACGCCGGTCATTTCGCGCCTTCCTTCTGAAGTTGGTTTGTAGATTTTTATTGTCATTTTAATTCTATGCTCTGGCCTTTTGCCAAGGCGACAACGGCTTTTTTATAGCCGCTTTTAAACCCCAGATTTTTTCCGACCCGCCGGGATTTTTTGGGAACATTGATAATATTTACCCCGACAACCTTGACATTGTAATTTTTGCTGATGGCTTTGGCGATTTCAATTTTATTGGCCGAGGGCGCTGCTTTAAAAACATATCTGTTCAGTTTCTGGCCGGACAAGGCCTTTTCGGTTGTTACGGGGGAAAGCAAAACACTATCGGATTCGAATATTTTTTTGGCCGGCTCCGCTTTTTTGGGAGTCTCAACGCGCTCGGCAACGGGTTTTGATTTTTTTCCAAAAAGTTTATTTAGCAACGGCATATTTTTTATTTAAATATTCAACGCCTTCTTTTGTTAAAATCAAATATTGATATTTTAAAATATCCAAAATGTTTAAATTATTTATATTGGCGATTTCAAGGTTTGGTAAATTTCCGGCCGCTTTTTTTATTGTTTCGTCTTTGCCATCCGTAACCAAAAGGCTGTTTTTAATTTTCGGAAAATTTTTCATAATCATTGCCATTTCTTTGGTTTTGGGAGTTTTTAGTTTCAAATCATCCAAGACTAATAATTCATTATCTTTAGCTTTGGCGGAAAGCGCGATAAGAAAGGCTTTACGCGCCATTTTCTTGTTTATATTTAATTTAAAATTTCTTTCGCTTGTCGGCCCGAAAGTGATGCCGCCATGCCGCCAGAGTGGTGAGCGTATCGAACCATGGCGAGCCCGGCCGGTGCCTTTCTGCTTCCAGGGCTTTTTTCCTCCGCCGGAAACCTGGGCTCGGTCTTTGGTTGAGGCCAAAACCGGTCTTTTATTTGCCATTGAGACTCTTACAACTTGATGCACCAAATCGGCATTCCAAGGCAAACCAAAAATGGCTTCGTTAAGCCCTAATTCCAAAACTTCCTTTCCTTCTTGATTGTATACTTTAATTGCTATTGACATAATTCATAAAATATGCTAAAATGGTAGTATAAATTTGTGTTGTTTGTCAACTGAGAATCACGCAAAAACCGCAAAGGGAGATAAATCATGAACCGTAAACAGTGGTTTAATACTACTGTTGCTGTTGCCATTCTGGTTTTGTTGGGATGGATAGTCTACGTTGTCTGGTAAAAATCACGTAACAACTGGAAGTCCCGC
>Ga0208375_1002595_pt1 | contig 16717 bp, 14 predicted proteins | sample RifOxyD1_FD_184038 | JGI IMG/M metagenome (GOLD analysis project Ga0208375, IMG submission 184038) | Soil microbial communities from Rifle, Colorado - Rifle Oxygen_injection D1 (SPAdes) | ecosystem: Environmental > Terrestrial > Deep subsurface > Rock core/Sediment | place: Rifle, Colorado... | reverse complement strand
TGATCTGCCCGTTTTTACAGGCGGAAAACTAGCGGCGCTTCTTTGCGGCTTTGCGCTTCTTCGTCTTCTTCACCGCCTTCTTTGCAGCCTTACGCTTTTTTGCCATGGTGGTTGAGAATTATGAATGAGGGCTTATATGTCGACCCGTCTGTGCGCGAATATTTTCATGCGCAGACGTTTCTACTTAACATTATTGCGCGTAAAAAATATTTAAGCGCAGAAAAAAAATATAAATGTGGATAACTTTGCAAAATATACTTGCAATGAAAAATATTTATCGATTACTAAACGTTTCAACTTCCCTTTCAATTCGAATATTCATCTCAGCAAACACACGCTGCTCGACTTCGCATGCGAGCGCATCGACTTCTGCCGCTCGCGCGTTCTGGTGCGCGACGATGATGAGCGGCTGCTTTTCATACAATCGAACATTCCCGTTTGAAAAACCTTTTAAGGAAAGAGCGTGGTCAAGCAACCACGCGAGGGGTATTTTTACCATCCCCTCTTTCTGAGGAAACATCGGAACACCGGGAAAGCGCTTTGCAATATCGCCAGCCTGCTCTTTTGTAATAATTGGGTTCTTAAAAAAAGATCCCGCCGTGCCTCCTTCTTCTTTTTGCGGAAATTTTTGAGAACGAATAGCGTGCACCGCGCGAGCAACTTCAATCGGAGTCGAAAGTGATACTCCCTCCATCTGTGCATGCTTAAGATCCGGGTACGAAATATTAGGTACTGCACTCCTCATGAGACGCAGTGCCACCTGCACGATAACAAGTTCTCTGTGTTCTTTAAAAAAACTTGTACGGTATGCAAACGAAGATTGTGCCCGTGTAACTCGTACAGATGAACCAGTAAGAACGTTATATACATCAGCATACTCAAAAACGTCCGAGAACTCTGCCCCATACGCTCCGATGTTTTGCACCGCTGCACCACCAACTGTTCCCGGTATACCCGCCAGATTTTCAATACCAAACAAATGGTGCCCAACAGCACATTCGACAACATCCTCCCATCGAGCACCCGCGCCAGCAACAAGAAGTACCTCATCTCCGTCGACATGAAGCACAATGTCGCGTAAAGCCATTTTCATTACAACACCATCAACGCCATCATCTGGCACGAGAATATTACTTCCGCCACCCAAGGGGTATACCACCAAACCATGAGCACGCACATGCGATGCAATGTCCTGTACGTCCTTTTCAGTATGAACTTCCGCAAAAAAACGTGCATCACCTCCCACACCGAACGTTGTAAAAGATGCGAGCGGAACGTGCTCTCCTAATTTCATTGTTTAATCGTTCCTGCCCTTATTTGTGAAATCGCTTCAGCGGCACTCGCTGCAGCAGTTGGAAATAGTACGACTGCCTGATTGATTGTTTTAATAGCGGCCACCTTATCACCAGCCATGTAGTACGCGGCTGCAAGAGAAAACCATGCCTCGACACCTGCTCCTGATTTTTCTGCACGAAGTTTCCATATCCCAACCAATCGTTCCCAATTCTTGGTACGGTAAAAAGCAAGTGCTAGAACATCATTATCAACGATTGATGACCCGTACGCCGAAACCAGCACTGCATCGGCCGCTTTCAGGTTGCCCGAGACAATATGTCCTGCAGCTACATATACCGAGAGATCAGCGAACTGCGGAGCGAGCCTGTACGCGGTATTGAAAGCTTCCTGTGCTCCCTGCATATCTCCCTGATCCCACAGCGTTATTCCCTTTTCGATAAGTATCTGCACCTTCCCAGGAGATAGTTTCAATGCTTCGTCAACCTCTTTAAGAGCTTCTGCACTATTGCCTGCGAGGCGATATGCGTATGCAAGCTGCAAGCGTTCCCGAGCATCGAGCGGATATGCAGCAACCTGTTTTTGCATTTCCGTTATTGCGAGCGACACTGCAGCTTGTTTTTCTTCGCTCGTCGTCTGCGGACTCTGCACCACAGAGGCAGCGAGACTGACGGTTTGCTCGCGCACCTCTTGCGCTGCAAACGATGGATGGGCGGCCAGTTCGCTAAACATACGTATGTTCTCCTTCACCCCTGAGTTCGACGGCGTCATCGCTGAAATAAGATTCGTCGATACAATCATTCCTGAAATATTCACGGACCATACAAGGACCCCTGCAACAACTACTGCAATAGGAAGTGCATATGTAACGCCGGCTTCAGGAGAAAGTTCTGGAACCTCTTCAAGACGCTTTATCGGCCGCGCAACCTGGGAATGCACGAGCGCGAGCAATGCGAAGAAGTAGGCGTATGAGTACAGATTGTCGAATACGAAGAGGTTATGTATAGCGTACCCAACAAATGCGGATGTAATGGCTATGCGTTCAGGACGAGAGAGTTCTGATCTCGTCCAAAGCAGTATGAGAGCAGAACCGAACAACGAAAGATAGAGAAGAAATGCCGGCACTCCCCCAGCCGTCAACCAATCGATAAAAGCGTTGTGCGCACGATCAAACCATGGTTCCTGGCGATACAAAGAAGGATCGTAGTACTTGCTAAAAACATAATTGAATCCTTCCTGCCCCCAACCGAGAATAGGACGCTCAGACACTCCTTTAAACGCCATGCCCCAAATGGTGAAACGAGTCTGTCCATCACTGAGCGAGATCGAGGTAACGCGCTGTAGAATATGATTATTTTGTACGAAATCAGAATTACGCGCGAGATACACACCGACCGTAGATACAACGATCACCAAGAGTACAGCCACTGCAGCTGTACGAAAACGTTTGCCGGCAGTAATTGCAGCAAGAAGCGCAGCTACGGAAAGTGCAATGATGAACCCGATCACCGTACCGCGCGTTTCAGTAAAAAAAATGAGACCTCCCTCGAGGACGGCGAGTGCAATAAGCACATATGAGAGCCAAGCCCGCTTTTCAGTCAACGCAACCCAAAGCGCGATGAACACATTGAAAAGAAAATAGACCGCGAGATATGCGGAATTGCCGAATGACGCGTCAATACGAGTCGAACCTTGATGAATATTGGCGATTCCGCCAAGCTGCATGAGCGCGTGCACGGAAACAATAACCGATACCCCAAGCGAGACAAGGAACCAGATACGCCATTTTTTCTCCACTCCTAGCACTGCGCTAGAAGCAAAGAAAAAGCCGAGTAAGTGCGCAAGAAGAACCCAGCCTTCCATGCGCTCAAAATTGCTCCAGAACGCCTTGGCGGAATTTATAGCTGAAACATCTGCAATAAACATCCATGCCACGAAACCGATTGCTGCAACACCAATCCAGGAAAAGCGAGGTCGATACCTTACATCAAGCGCAGCGAGCACTACCCACGCAACGACAGCAATCTCGACCAAAGTCCGAAAGAAAAATGCCTTGCCTGAAATGAATGGGAAAAAATAGCCATTCACGACAATAAGCGGGGTGAGAGGAATGAGGAAAAGAGCCCCTAAAGATGTCCAGAGGGCGACCTGCTTCATCGTAGTGTTCTCCATAATGCGGACAACTATAGCACACGACCTTGTACAAAACGCCCCGCAAAAGCGGGGCGTTTTCGTGTTGCTTGCCTAGAGTATCGATTTTTAGAACCTCCAACTGAACAACCCCCACTGCGTCTGCTCTTTCTGAGCAAGGTCCTGAAGACGTACTTGCGCGTCTTGTATGGCTGCTATCTGAGCGCGCAGAATCGCTTGAATATCTGCAGGCACATTGGCTTGATCAAGCATCGCAGTAAGCTCATCGATATGCTGCTGATTTTGAGCGACTTCTTGCACTATCACATCGGCCGCCGCACTATCACCACCAAAGAAAAACCGGGTGAAAAACCCTCGAGACTGTATCTTAACCTCAGCATTCGTCGTGGTAGCGACTGAATTATTCATCTCTTTAGCTATCTTCGATACCTCGGGACCAATACCGCCAAGGAGTTCTTTCGAAGAAAGAAGGCTATGCACCGCGACACGGACAGGATTTGTATTCTCCACTATTTTCTGATGATTCAATGACGTACTTGCCACCTCCTGTGCAAGCTGCTGCTTACGCATTTCAATCTTCTGCTTTAGGTCATTGAACGATGTAGCCGGTACATCATCGTCATCCTCAAAGTCGAAGTGAATCTCATCCTCTTCATCTCCGAAGTCTTCATCCCCCATATCATCCATAAAACCTTCGATGTCTATATCATCGTCATCAGCTCCTACCATTTCGACTTTTCCATTCGGATTGTCGATACTCCCCGAAGATCCTGTCTGCAGGTCTGCGCGTGCGATACCGCCAGTGTGACCCTCGCTATTATTACCAGCGAGCACGGTAGTCGGCAGCCCGCTCATCGCAAGCATAAACGCAAACATCCCAAAACCGTACATACACTTTTTCATGCGATTTTTAAATCAATTATTAGGACTACCCCACCAGTATATACCCTACAAATCCGATGCAACTTTCATTCAACAAAAGACGGTTATAGATGCTACGATGGTGACACAACGTCCCGTGATCAGTCTCAAGAACCATATCATCTCACTCCTCCGCTCAAGCGAGCGCTACACCAATCTCGATATGGTGTATTTCGCTTCGGGGAGTTTTTGGCAAACCTTCGGACAAGTAACTACTAGTCTGCTCGGACTCGGGCTCGTACTATTCTTCGCAAATTTTCTACCAAAAGAAACCTACGGTACGTACCGATATATCCTCTCTCTTTCCGGTATTCTCAGTATCTTCACGCTCACAGGAATCAGTCAGGCAGTGGCACAGGCCACGGCAGTAGGTCACGAAGGAGCATTACGTACCGCGGTGCGCTACCAACTGAAATGGAATTTGATTCTGATGTTCGTATTCCTAGTGGCAGGCACCTACTATTTTATTAACGAAAATTTCGCTTACACGGGAGCACTTCTGATTCTAGGTATAGCAACCCCTTTCACAAGTGCATTCAATACATACGGGGCGTATCTCGACGGCAAGAGGCAATTCCGTCTCAACAATATCTTTAGCATTTTATCTACCATTATCTATGTCGGCGGCATGATGGCGGCCGTGTGGTGGGGCGGAACCGTCATATGGCTCATTGCTACATATGCTGTAGTAACACTAAGTGCCAATCTGATCTTCTATGGGATAACTCTCAAAATGTTCAATCCCCCTATGGAGCCGGCTGAGGACACCCTTAAGTTTGGCAGACACCTGACCTACATAAAACTTCTGGCTCCGCTCACCGCGCAAATCGACAGCATTATTCTCAACCATTTTTGGGGACCAGCGGCGCTCGCTGTGTACGCAATGGCAACCGCTATTCCAAATCGGGCTATACCTCTCGTAAAGGATTGGGTAGATATAGGCTTCCCAAAAGTCGCACGGAAGACCCCAGAAGAGATCGATCAGACGTTTTACAAACGTATCGGACAAGGACTTCTAGTAGGCAGCGTGTTAGGCGGAACATGGGCACTTGCGGCGCCTATTTTCTTTACCTATTTAATGCCCCAATACCTCGACGCCACACTGTACGCGCAACTGCTCGGCCTCTCTTTTGTTTTCTCGATGCCTAACCGATACATCACCATCCTCCTCAATGCCCAAAAGATGACGAAGCGTATCTTCCTCAGCACTACGACGGTGAACGTCATCCAACTACTCCTTTACGGCATTTTGGGTATATGGGGCGGAATACTCGGACTCATTATCGCGCAGATTGCCATGGCTGCGATAGGCCTTTTAATCAATGTTTTGACTTGGCGAATCGGACGAACATAACCGAAGCATCTACCTGAGAGACCCCCCGATCATCGCACCATGCGTATACGCTTTTCTACTTCGTCTACCACCCATGCACTTCCGTTCTTATGTGGATCTCCAAAAAACATTTCCGTTAGTTCTTCAAGAATGCTCTGCGGCGCTCGATCGCTTTCTATAGCGAACTTCACGAGCTGTTTCGGATCGCTCGCGAAGATGCCGTACTTCTCATTTAAAGATTCGAGACCGAAATAGTCACCCCATTTACGCGTATTGAAAAACACGATCGGACGCATTTGAAATAACGCTTCAAGCACAGCGGTACTATGCGACCCGACGACGACATCGGAGTGCCCGATAGCATCTTGTATACCGGTACGAATAATGTTCGCCTCATTCACTTTCCTGAGAATCTCCGGGTGATGGACTTTCAACCAATCTTCGAAACCATCGCGATACGAACGGAATGTCAGGTGCACCTCAACACGAGGATCGTCGAGTAATGCTGAAAGGTATGGAAGCACTTCGCTCGGTTCCGCAAGCTGCTCTGAAACAAAGAGTACTTTGATTGGCCCACTCACGCGCGAACGCGGCACGACAGTAGTAAGCATGGGACGCATCGGTCCGGAAACTACCAGCTGATCGGGCCCGTATGCTTTCCCGTTTGCCAGGTAATACTCTCGCCACCACGAAGACCACATACCATACAGATCCAGAGAAAGTCTTTTCTTTCCTTGAAATTCCGGCATAAAATCGTACACGTTGTAATAACGAGATGCCGCACCGTGCAGTACGCCGATTGTTGGTATGTTCGCAATCTTGCACCCAAGCACTTCATGACCAGTACGACTGCTCGCAGCCGGAATAAGAGCAGCACGGACACCAATGCTTCGCACTAACAGATTCATGACTTTGATTGACCACGTAACACCCCGCACGTTCCGTATATACGTCGAAGCGAGTGCAAGCTTAAATGCATGGTCCGGATTCGTCGAATTCGACACGGGTCGAGCGTACTCTGCACTTCCCCCAGCCAGCCAGGAGATGACGACCTTGATGGCATATGAATAGATTACGGGACGTCGCCTCACAAACGCATGAGAAAGCATGGTTTTTGTCGGCTCCATGCTACGAATAAATTCGACAAACGATATCTTGCGACGATAGAGTTCTTCGTAGATGAATCGCATGCGAAAACTGTGATCACGTGGAGGGTCAAATAAGTCGCCAGTGTACAAAAGAACGGAAGGTCGCCACATAACAAGCAACGACCAAGACATGAGCGATAAAAATACTTGTAGCCAAATACCGATAGACGGTAATGATTTCGATCCGTCTTCTATATTGTAGTCCGCACCATGAGCCCCCAAGAACGCATGAAAAAGCGGTGAGGAGGGTGGTGCACAGAGCGTGACCTGCGAAAGTCCGCGAAGATGATTCAGTAATCGCCGATATTTTATATATGGCAGGCACTGTCGGTAATACAGCTCATCGTACTGAAGCCACCAAAGCTCATATCCCTCATACGTCACAGACTCAGAGACGCGCGCACCGTTCGGATACGTTACCTGTGCAAGCTCACTCAAAAAGGCGGCAGCCTCTTGAATGCTCCCAGCATCTACAAAACTCTCAAGAGACTCAAACGAGAGTCCTCGTTTTTTCGCCTCTGTCTCAAGAAAAGCTGGCGCGATGAGTGTACTAAACTGACTCCACCACTCAGATGATCGTTTAGGGAGCTCCGACTTGAAAAGCACGAGCGTTGCGCGAGTCATTTCTTAAGATCTTCAAACAGTTGCCGCAGACTATTTTCATGCACCCTCGTCCATGCTTTCAAGCTTGAATTGGAATTGTGCGGAGCGAGAATCACATTCTGCATCTCCCTGAAAGGATGCCCTTCTGGCAACGGCTCCTGCTCGAAGACGTCAAACGCGGCACCGGCTATCTTCTTTTCTCCAAGAGCCTGTATTAAGGCCTTTTCATCGACAAGCGGGCCGCGAGCAGCATTGATGAAATATGCCGTCGGCTTCATCTTTGCCAACGTATCTGCATTAATAATGTGATGACTTGTCTCATTTAGATCACATGTAACCGTCACAAAATCAGCTTGTTGCAGAAGCTCATCGAGCGATACCATAAAGTCAAAAGGTTTTTTTGCAATATCAGTAGCTATGATACGCATCCCAAAAGCTTCCGCGCGCTTGATAACCGCGGAACCTATATTGCCAACACCGATTACGCCAAGCGTGCATTCATTTAGCGCTGTATTCAATTTCTTTTCCCAGATACCCTGGCGCATTTTGCGATCGAGATCGATCGTGCCGCGAGCAAACGCGAGCATGAACGAGAGAATCGTGTCGGCAACTGGCTCAGTAAAAGCGTTCGGCGTATTACGCACTGGGATTCCGCGTTTCTTTGCCGCTTCCTTATCAATAGAATCAATACCCGTTCCCCACTTCACTATCGTTTTCAATTTTGGAGCCGCAGCCAATACTCGCTCCGTAATCCGATCATCGCCGCACAATATGCCGTCTATATCACCAATGATAGGCAGAAGCTCTTCTTCCGACATGCGCTCATTCACCGTAGGTACCACAATCTCGCACTCATGCTCGGAAAATCTTGCACGGTACTGCTCCACAACGAGCTGAAAATAAGGGGCCGTAATAAGTACCTTATATGACATGCCCGAAATAGTACCACATCATGAAAAAATATAGCCGACCGCATTTGAGCGATCGGCTATATGACTTTCTTACTTCTTCTAATCAGATGCGGGAGATTCATCGAGAAGATATTCGACTCCGTACAGCGTCATCACCATATCCCGGTCAATCTTCTTTCCTGGAGCAAGCTCATTGACGAGATAGGCAACAATGTCTTTCGCGCAATCCGGCACCGCGGTACCATTCCCGAAGTGCAAATCAGCATCCGTAATGTCGCGAAGTCGCGTTACCGTCCGGCGCAAAACCCAGACAGTCGTACCCTTATCGGGCTCAAATTCTGGATGAATGCCCAGATCCTGATTACCCGTCCCGAGAATTAACGTGTAGACAGGGACCCTCTCAAATAGCGGCAACCACTGTTTCGGTGTCTGTACCCTGTCCGAGCGGTCACCCAGGCGCAGAATGACCGTCAATTCCCTCTTCTTCACCATTTCGGCCTCTACGCCTTTGACCCACAGCGCTTGCTCGCCATACGTATGATTATTCGTCCTCACGAGAACCTCCTATCGAACTAAATTATGAGAAAGACCTTTGAACTAAGGTTTAGTATACGCTGACAATATCATTTTGTCAACAAGACTGCCCGAGCCAGCGATGCTTCACTTCCCGGGATCAGTAGCGGAAAAGCGACAATCTCGTACTTCCCCTCTTTAGCTTTACGGAGGTCAAGCCCTTCCAAAATAGCGACCCCCTTACCGAGAAGAGTCTTGTGTACCGGAACTATCTCATCAAATGCAGCTACCGAAAGATAATCTATACCGACAAGTTTTACTTTATGTTTAATCAACCACTGGGCAGCACCCGCAGTCAAACCTACATATTCTTTATTGAACTCCGTATCAGCGGTACCCCAATGCTTTGAGTTCGAAGTCTTAAAAATGATCCTGCTCGTCCCTTTCGGGAGGCGAAGTTTTTCAAGATCATACTCACTGATACTCTTTACTTTCGGCAAATGCGCCACATACACCGGACCCATGAACACTGAAAGATCGATCTTATCGATTGATTTTCCCGCAGTTAGAAAATGCAGCGGAGCATCATAATGTGTGCCCGCATGAAGACTTGCTTCCATGCGCGTGTCGTTTGAATGCGCACCATCAGCAATACGCGAAGTCTGCCAAAGACGAGTCGGGGTATCAGTAGGCCAGTGTGGCGTACGCACCGAGAGCGGCAAAGAAATGTCTATGATCTTCATGGCTGTAAGAATATCTTAAGATACTTCGATGAGCGATGAAGCTCCCATGCTTGCTTGAAATTCGCGAGTGGCAAGATCGTATACGCATCAGCAGAAATATCAATCTTCGGCAAGAGTTCCAACGCCTTCACAAAATCTTCCGCATCGCCTCCCACAGATCCAGCAAAAAATTTCTCCTTCCCGACAAGATCTTCGAAGTTGTAATTGATATTGCCATACGGGAACCCAAGCATCATAAGAGTACTATCCGAACGACTGTGTTTTACAACCTCCTCAAGCACCTCCCTTGAACCAGTCACTTCGAAAATGACGTCAAAACGATCAAGCCCTTCAAGCACTAGCGAACTTGCATACACCTTACTATTTAAGTACGCGAGACGATCCGGATTCTTATCAAAAACAGTAACCTCGTACCCATCCAAGAGAAGAGCCTCCGTACATAGATACCCGATGGTACCTGCACCTATGACAGCCACCTTTGCGTTAGGAAATAAACGGTGCTGCACGCGTCGGATAGCGCGCAGAACCACCGAGAGCGGCTCTGCGAGAGCGGCTTTTTTCGAATCGACGTCATAAGGAACTTTATGAACAGCATGCCCGGGAATCACGACATAGGTACTGTATGCACCGTTGTAATTTATGACACCAACCTCTTTCCTATCAGAGGGATCGCGCGACAAAACACATTCACCCACAACTCTTTGCCCGACTTTGAACCGTTCCTGGTAGCGGTTATTCGACCCTACACGCACAATAGTCCCCGAAAATTCATGCCCGGGCACGATTGGATACTGCGCAACTCCGGCACGATAATACCCAAGAGTCCTTTCAAACACTTCAAGATCAGTACGGCACACTCCCACATAATCAACCTTGAGCAGAAGATCCCCTGGTTTCATCTTTTTCAGAGGGACCTCTTTCAACTCCGCTTCATGCGGTCCAGTTATTACGACCGATATATTTTCATCCGGATAAAAGACACTGTTCTTATCAGTCTCGAGCTGCAAGTGAGCTCCCTGACCCCACCCCACCCGACTCCCCTTCCATTGATAGTATCGGAATCGCAAAATCTCTTCGAGACGTGTGCGCGACCAATTCGGGAAAGAGGCGCCAAAATCGCTAACAAGACGAATGATGAACCATACTAAAGATAAATCAGCTTGAGGAGGTTTCGCGAGACCAATACGCACCGCAGCGATAGCTTCGCGTCGATATCGATTGAAAACCTGAGGCCAACGCTCCTCATGAATGTGATATACCGCCGCACTCGGCTCATAATGGACAATAAAATCGTTGGCGGTGACCCGCCGCGCAAAATCTATATCTTCAAGCCCAAAGAGATACTCATCAAACGAGTACTTTTCCCATACGTCGCGCCGAACAGCGGAGTTCGCATTATTTGGATACGAAAGAGGCGACCGAACATTCTCGGATGCTGTCCCAAACAACCGTGTGAAATCCCGCATCTCAGAAAATTTAGACTGTGGAGCACCGACTTGCCGGCCATACACCATCGCGACATTATTTTCATCGAAACAGGCCGCGAGATTGCCGAGCCAATTCTTATCGATAGGAAGCACATGCGCCGATGCAATGACGAGATATTTCCCTTTCGCAGCACGACAACCAACGTTAAGCGCGTATCCGAATGTAAAATCTTGTTTTGAAATCTCGATCACGCGCACAGGGAAAGAACGTGCAATCTCAAGCGTGCGATCGGTCGAACCCGAATCGACCACAATAACTTCAGCTTTTCTATATTCCTGCGCCTCAATGGCATGCAAAAGATTCCCGAGATGTTTCTCTTCGTTGAATGTTCGTATGATGATACTCGTCTCAGGCCTGGTCATTTTTATACCGCGCTACTAGCGGATCATCTGCCATTTTCTGCTCAACCTTCTTAAGGTCTTCGGGCGTATCCACCGCATACGTCTCCACATCTTCATACACCATCTTCACCTTTCGTCCGTATTCGAGGACACGATTCATATCTATCGATTCTATCTCCTCAAGAGGAGTGATTCCCCACTCATTGAACTGTACGAGAAAATCTCGTCTGAAAGGGATGACACAGACCTGCTTATAGCGCGAATATTCACCCCCTTTCCATTTCTTTTTCGAAGGGATAGGTTCTCGAGAAAAGTACAATGCAAAATTGTTCCTATCCACCACCACTTTCGGACAATTCGGATCCTGATGCTCTTCATCGCTCTTGATCGGCGCCATCAAATTCACCACCTCAATTGAAGGATCATCGAGAAATGGCTTTATGGACATCTCGATCATTTCTGGAGTGATCATCGGCTCATCGCCCTGAAGCATGACAACAATGTCTGGAGTTCGTCCCGTTTCCTTCTCGATCTTAAAAAGAACTTCTCCAGTTATGTTCGAACAGCCGCGATGGTCATTACGGCCGATTACCGACTTAGCTCCTATCGAATCTGCATATGCGACGATCTCTTGATCTGGTGTAGCGATATAGACCTCATCGAGCAATGAACACATTTTTGCCCTGAGGTACACATGCCCCACGAGCGGAACTCCATGAATCGGAGCAAGTGGCTTCCCCGGGAAGCGAGATGAACCCATGCGAGCCGGGATTATACCGATGATATGGGGGCGATTGTTCATAGTAAGAGAGAACCTCCGGGTTTGGTATAAAGTTGCCTCATTTTACCACTTACCATGACGGTACGCACCCTCATAAACTACTCGTTTCATCGCATACCTGCACCATGATAAACTACATCGGACACATGAAGTTCAGAAAAAAAATCACTCGAGTCGTTAAGCACATCATTAAAAAAGCAGTCCGGGAGAGAAATGTATTCTCCTACAAGCTACATGGATGCAAGCCATGGACTCCCGGCTATTTTGAATACAAATGGGAGAGTATCGCTCGCGCCATTCACGATGACAGCATCACAACTTCCTGCAAAGAAGGAAAATCATTACCGGACAAATTCGGTACAGGAATCGACGAGCGCATTGTCGAATACCCATGGCTGCTTGCCTCTATGCCTGAAAGTCCTGCACGCACACTTGATGCTGGATCGGCACTGAACTTTGAGACGATTCTCGACCATCCGAAACTCAAGAATAAAAACCTGACGATCGTTAATCTGAACCCGGAACCGAACTGCTTCTGGCGCCGCGGCATCTCATACGAATTTGCAGACATGCGCTCACTGCCTTTTCTGCCAAACACATTCGATGTGATCACCTGCATCTCAACACTCGAACACGTTGGTATGGATAATACCGCGATCTACACAAAGGATGCTACTTATAAAGAAAATAAAAAGGAAGATTATCTGATAGCTCTTGCCGAACTTCGCCGCGTACTTGCCCCGGGCGGAAAACTTTTTCTAACGGTCCCATTCGGCACCTTTGGCAATTTCGGATTCTTCCAGCAATTCGATCAGGAAATGCTACAAAAACTCACCAACACACTTGGTTCTGAAAAATGCTCGCTGACATTTTATGCATATACCGATAAAGCATGGCAGATAAGCACAGAAGCAGAGTGTGCTTCTGCCGAATACGCCATTGCTGCAAAAGCCAAAACGGACCCTTCACTTCCTGCAGCAGCAGGCGCAGTGGCATGCCTCACATTCACTAAATAATGCGTATGGAAGATTTTTACCCGAAACCAGATGAGGCGCTTAAGAAAAGAAGGCTTATCGAATACACGAGTAGATTTATAGAACCATTATTCCCGAAAGACCGCACAATACGAATCGGCGATATCGGCTGCGGATACGGGCTCTTCCTTGATGCATGCAAGAGGTCAGGCTACACAAACATCGAAGGTGCGGAACAGACAGGCGCGTACGTAAAATACGCTGAGCGAGAGCTTGGTATCTCTTCTATAGAGAATGCAGACATATTCGCATACCTTGAATCGAAGCATGACGGGCATTTTGATATTCTCACGGCCCTCAACATCATCGAACATGTAAAAAAAGACCGAGTGCAATACCTCCTGAATCTCATACAGAAAAAATTAAAACCAGGTGGCATGTTACTTATGGAAGTTCCTAATGCCGACAGCCCTCTCGGCATACACACCTACTTCACCGACCTTACCCACGAGTTTGCTTTCAGTAGGAAATTAGCGGTCATGTTGCTGAAAAATGCCGGATTCACGAGCATAAAAGTCATGTACCAGCCGATGCGAAAAAACATCTTAATAAAGATCGCTCAAAAAATATTGGCCAAAGTAGTCGGATTCGACTATGAACTCATGTTCTCGGGAAATATTATTCTTGCCGGTTACAAGAAATAACCTACGACAACACCACCCGTATTTTGTCTTGATGTGCCACTATCCACGCATACATACCCTTCCAACCATCAACAACCCCAACGCGCGGCTCCCAACCCAACTCTTCCTTTAAGCGACGGATATCCGCGACGAAAATAGGCTGATCCCCAGCACGCACCTCAGCCATCTTTGGATTAATTTCCTTCCTCATAGATTCCTGAAGATGCGACAAAAGCTCTATGAGGGAAATTGTGTTCTGCGGCCCGCCACCGACATTAAAGGCTTTGCCACTGACTTTGTGTATATTCTTGATTGCAAGATCGTAAAGGCGTATAAGGTCTTCAACATAGAGAATATCGCGCACCTGCCTACCCGAGCCGTAGAGCGTTATCGGCCGTTCAAAAAGAGCGGCGATGGTAAACCAAGCAACCCAGCCCTGATCCTCTACCCCGAACTGGTACGGCCCGTAGATACACGATTGGCGGAATACCACGGTCTGTAGACCATACATGCGACTATAATCAATTACATACTGGTCTGCAGCCCCTTTCGAGCAGCCATATGGCGAATGAAAGTCGAGTTGCTCATTTTCAGCTACGCCGTGAGTCGCATGCTTCTTTGATACAAACACATGTCGAGTCTTTTTATCTTTAACAGGAAGATGTGGTAGCGAACCGTACACTTTGTTAGTCGAGGAGTATAGGAGCACAGGTTTTGTCTTTGAAAGACGTACTGCCTCAAGCACATTGAACGTACCAACAATGTTGGTTTCAAAATCTGCGCGCGGATCGGCTATGGAAGTCGTAACCGCCACCTGCGCCGCAAGATGAATGACAACATCGGCTTTGTTCGCCTCCCGATCAAGAGCCTTTTGGTCTGTAACCACATCCCCCCTCACGATCTTCAGACTTCCTGACGCTCCGGCAATATCCTTCTTCAGGAGCTTTATATTCACCTCGGTTCCCTTTCGGGAAAAATTGTCGAAAATGACAACATCCGAACCTGCTTTTATGAAATGCCGGGCGGCATTCACCCCGATAAATCCAGCACCACCAGTGATGAGGATGGCTTTTCTATTTCCCGTCTTCTGGGCAGTAGCCATAGTAAGTACAGTAGCCAGTATAATGCGAAAAGCACTTCACGCAACCATGCGTACCTAAATGGATACTGCTATCATACCCACACATGAAAGTTGCCGTTAATCTGTTTTTGGCATCCCCTAAAAGCATCACAGGCGCCTTTGTCTATATCCAGGATATCCTCCCTGCCCTCTTTACGTGCGACACCAATACTACCTATTACCTCTTGGGACACTCAGATACAATCGCGTATTTCAAATCTCAGTACCAAAAGTATCCGAACGTTCAATATCGCGTATTTGATGTACGGCGAGATGTCTATATAAACCCACTTAGAGCAGTGTTGAAAGTGTACGCAAAGATAAGAAAAGATAATGACCTCCGCGAACGCATCATCGCAAAAGAAGTACAGACATTCTTCATTAAAGCAAAAATCGACGTGTATTTTTCGCCATCGTCGGTCATCTACCCTCGTAATGTGCGCGGTGTAAAAAACGTAACGACCATACTCGATCTTCAGCCTGAGTATTTCCCGGCAAACTTCACAGAAAAATATCTTGCGGAACGCAGACGTGATGCGTTATATGCTACTGAACATTCAGAAGGACTTATCGCCATATCCGAATACACGAAGAAAACTATCGAGGAGAAGTACGGAACCAATCCTAAAAAAATTCAAGTTATTTATTTTGCCCCTCATGCGATAGAAGATACGCCTGCCGACATCACCCTATCAAAAGATTTTATCTTTTATCCCGCCGCTTTATGGCCCCATAAGAACCACCACATTCTTATCAAAGCTTTAGGCATACTAAAGAACCGTCTCCCATCTCTGCAGATGGTATGCGCGGGAGTAGTTAAAAGGAAAGAACTTAAAAAGGAGCTTGAGGCACTGATCGAGAAAGAAGGGTTGCAGGGACGAGTATCTTTCTCCGGATTCATCTCTGGAGGCAATTTGCGTCTCGTATATGAAAAGACAAAAGCCCTCGTATTTCCCTCTTCATTTGAAGGGTTTGGTATTCCTCTCGTCGAAGCTTTTCAATTTGGTGTGCCAGTTATTGCAGCTGACAACTCGAGTATCACTGAAGTAGTCAGCGGAGCCGGAATGCTGGTTGAGACAGGAAACGCCACAGCTCTCGCAGAAGCTATCGAAAAAGTCGTAACTGACGATCACCTTCGTAAAGAGATGATTCGAAAAGGTTATGAACGGGCAAAAATGTTCTCTTGGGAGACTGCGGCTCGAGAGACGTTAGCTGTTTTTAGAAAGTAATGTTTGATAATACCCTAGCAGCTCACTCGCTTTATCTTGTATATTAAATTCCTTCTCCACCCTTCCCCGACCGGCACTGCCAAGAGATACTGCCTTTTTCTTATCCTGTAAAAGTTCGATGGTTTTGTCCGCTACTTCCTCAGGATGTAAAGGATTCACAATATAGCCCGTCCTACCTTCCTGAACCAATTCAGAAGCGCCACCAAAAATTGTTGCAACAACTGGCTTTCCAGATACCGAGGCCTCAAGTGCAGATCGAGGAAAGGCATCAAAATACGTAGAAGGGACCCATACCACATCACTTGCGTGATATGCGGCAACTTTTTCCTCCCCAGAAATCCAGCCCGTGAACACTACCGAGAGCTCGCCTACTGCAGATCTCATTTTTTCAGCATTTTCCCCTTTACCCATGACAACAAGTACTGCATCCGGTAATGCCCTGTTAACAAGCTGCATTGCCTGCATTGCCTCTTTCCCAGCCCCTA
>Ga0208375_1002592_pt1 | contig 16723 bp, 16 predicted proteins | sample RifOxyD1_FD_184038 | JGI IMG/M metagenome (GOLD analysis project Ga0208375, IMG submission 184038) | Soil microbial communities from Rifle, Colorado - Rifle Oxygen_injection D1 (SPAdes) | ecosystem: Environmental > Terrestrial > Deep subsurface > Rock core/Sediment | place: Rifle, Colorado... | reverse complement strand
GTTACAATACTTATATGATTAAGAGATTAAAAGCAGAATTAGTAAAGGCTATAGAAAAACAGGGTATTAAAGACCCTATAGTAAATCTAATTCATCCAGAAGATATTTCTTTTGGTGATTTTTCATCAAATATTGCTTTAATATATTCAAAAGAATTAAAGATTAATTCAAAAGAATTGGCAGAAAAAATAGTTTTAGAATTAAAAAATAATTTATTAGAAGAAATAGAGTCTATTGAAATTGCTGGTTCTGGTTTTATTAATTTCAGATTGAAAGATTCATATTTTACAAAAGAAATATTAAATTTAATTAAGCAAGGAGAAGAAATTGGTAAAAATGATTTAGATAAGGGTAAAAAAATAATGATTGAATATACCGATCCAAATCCTTTTAAAGTTTTTCATATTGGTCATCTTATGGCCAATACTATTGGAGAATCTATTTCTAGAATTGTAGAATTTTCTGGAGCCGAAATAATAAGAGCTTGTTATCAAGGTGATGTAGGACTTCATGTAGCAAAGACTATTTGGGCCATTCTTAAAGATGGTAATTTTCAATTAAATATTAAATATTTAGGAGATATGTATGTTATTGGTAATGAAAAATATGAAAACGATGAAATTGCAAAGAAAGAAATAATAGAAATTAATAAAAAGATTTTTGAAAAGTCAGATGAAAATATAAATGATATTTATAAAAAGGGTAGAGATTTGAGTTTGGAATACTTTGATACTATTTATAAAAAATTAGGAACAAAATTTGATAATTTCTTTTTTGAAAGTGAGGTGGCTGATGATGGAATAAAAATTGTTAATGAATTTCTTAAAAAACAAATATTTATCGAAAGTGAAGGTGCTATAGTTTTCCCTGGAGAAAAATACGGCGAACATACACGCGTATTTATTAATTCTCAAGGTTTACCTACATATGAAGCAAAGGAATTGGGTTTAACAAAGAATAAATTTAATTTATATCCAGATTTAGCAGAATCAATAGTTATTACAGCAAATGAACAGAATGCATATTTTAAAGTTATTCTCGTTGTTTTAAAAGAAATTTATCCAGAAATTGCTTTAAAAATGAAGCATTTAAGTCATGGAATGTTGAGACCAGCTTCAGGAAAAATGTCATCCAGAAAAGGGAATGTAGTTTCAGCCGAAGATCTTCTAAATGAATTTGAAGAATTGGTTGAAGAGAAACTAAAGGATAGGGAATTTAATGAAGAAGATAAAAAAGAAATTAAAAAAGATATTTCTATAGCAGGATTAAAATATACAATACTTCGTCAGTCTATTGGTGGAGATATTATTTATAATCCAGATAAAGCTGTTTCGTTTGAAGGTGATTCTGGACCATATCTTCAATATTCTTATGTTCGTGCAAATGCCATTGTTTCAAAGTCTGAATCAATATTGGCAAATCATAAAGAAATAAAAATCTTACCAGAAAAGGTAGATCTTTTAGAAAAATTACTTTTACGTTTTCCAGAGATTATAGAAAGAGCTCGTTTAGAATATGCACCTCATTATATAGTTACATATTTAATTGAACTTTCTTCTGCTTTTAATTTTTATTATTCAAAAAATCAAATAATAGATGAAAAGGATGAATTATCAAACTATAGAATTCATTTAACAAAACTTTTTGCTCAAATAATGAAAAATGGTTTATGGGTATTGGGAATCAATGTACCAAAGAGGATGTAAAATCAAATAAACTTCATAATTCTGTTAAAAATGATAGAATGAATAAATATGGAGCCAAAAAGTAAAATAGCTGAGAATGAAGAGAAAATATTAGATTATTGGATAAAGAATGATATTTTTAAGAAATCATTAAATAAAACCTCAACAAAAGGCAATTTTGTATTTTATGATGGTCCACCATTTGCTACAGGAGAGCCACATTATGGTCATGTAATACCCGGAACAATAAAAGACATAATTCCACGATTCAAAACAATGCAAGGATATTATGTTCGTCGTAGATGGGGTTGGGACTGTCATGGTTTACCAGTAGAAAATATAGTAGAGATGCCAATATTGAGACGTATAAGCCAGGAACCAGTAGCGGGGTATATGGCGAGCTCTACAGTAGACTCTACTATAGTAAGATACATAGATCGTGGTACAGGACATATCTATGAAGCAAAGAGTGATAGAGAGTCTGTAGAGAAAATATCCAATACAACAATAGCTAGAGTCTATGAAGGATATTGGAATAAAAATCTAGATGCTACAATACTCAGATATATAAAAGAGGGAACAGATATAGTCACAAATCTCTATGGAAAAATAGAAGTATCGACAAATACAGGATCAACAACAGACAGAACTCCATATCAAACAAAAGGTAGGATAATTTCTTCTAGTATAAAAGAGGTCGCTGTATCACCAAAAGGGGATAGAATATTCACTTTCAATCTTGAAGATGGCACAGGAATAGGCTATGTATCTGGATTTGATGAAAGTAAAAAGACGAAAATCTGGAATACACCCATAACACAGGTAAATATTTCTTGGCCAGAAGAGAATACCTTGATGGCAACAACAAAATCTTCTGGGTATTCCTATGGATATTCCTATTTCATAGATATAAAGACAGGAATGGTAAAGAAAATGTTAGGCCAAATCATAGGTCTATCAGCAAAAGCAAGTCCTGATGCAAAGAATATACTATTTTCAGCAGGTAGTAATGCAAAGAATATCTCTAGTTTCATATATAATGTAAAGAATAATTCTTCACAATCAATAATATTCAAAACTCTAGCTGATAAATGTGTATGGAGTAAATTGAGAGTAAATGAAATATATTGTGCTGTACCGGTAGAGTTCCCAGAGGGTGTATATCCTGATGATTGGTATAAGGGTAATATTTCATTTATTGATAAAATATGGTATCTCAATACAGATACTGGAGAAGTTCATCTATTAGCAGATCTACTCACACTTTCAAAGAGTCTTATAGATGTAACGGATATTGGTCTAGATACAAAAGAGGATTTCTTATACTTTATTAATAAAAACGACCTTAATCTATGGTCACTGGACCTAAATAGATAGCTTTTTCTTCACATATAGTTCCTGAGCAAGAGTGAAAAGACTGGAAACAATGAAATATAAAGCTACAACAGAAGCATATTGATAGGATATTACAAAGATAATCACTGGAAAAACATATTTCATATTTTTTGTCATATTCTGTGCTATATCCATTTGATTCATCTCTTTCTTTGGATTTGATATTGATTTATCATCATTCTTATTCTTATTTATACCGACAGAGTAGTGTAGCTGTGCAAACTGGGCAATAGCTGCAATTATGGCTAGTGGTATATTCTTCATACCAATATCGACAATACCGAGGAAATCCATATCTACTATTGGTTCTTTAATAAAACTATAGAGAATAGATGTATTAATATCTGGTAATCCAGAATTTATAAAGATTGAATAAAGAGCAAAAATAATGGGTAATTGTATCAAAAGAAAGAAAAAGCTTGAAAATGGGCTGATTCCTTTCTCTTTATACAGTGCCATCATCTTTAGAGCTTGACCTTGGCGATCATTTACCATACTATTCTTTATCTTATTTATTTCTGGCTCTATTTTCTTCATCATTATCTGCGTGACTATGGCTTTCTTTGAAAGGGGAAATAGTATGAGTCTGACTATGATAGTGAATATAACAATAGCCATACCTGCATCTATCCATGGCAGAAAATCCATAAGAAAAATCAATCCATTATATAGTGGGTCAAAGATGAATGAATGGTATAGATATGAAAACATATAGCTATTCTACTTTAAAAGTCCCAATTTAACAAAGATTTCTCTAATATATGGTTTGATTTCATTTGTATTCATTTTTAGTATTGCAGGTTTTGCTATAAATAAAACTTTCATATTCTCTTCTTTTAAATCTTGGAATGAACTTATAGCAGTATATACTCTTCTCCTTATCTGATTCCTAAGGACAGCTGTCTTTGATATTTTCTTTGGTACAGAGACAGAAAACTTTAAAAGACTTTTGTCCTTTACAGATCTTATTATAAATAATTCAGAATGCAGACTTCTGCCTGTGTCTATTACTTTCTTAAAAAGGGCTGTATTTAGCCTTTTTATTTTAGGAAGCATATTAAATAGCTATTTTCTTTCGTCCTTTAGCTCTGCGTCTCTTCACAACATTTCTTCCAGCTGTGGTCTTTTTCCTGACTAGGAATCCATGTGTACGAGCTCTCTTTCTTTTTTTAGGTTGATATGTAAATGACATAATAGAGAAAGCATACATTACGATTGATAAAAAGGCAAGATTTTTATATTTTTAGAGATATTAACACAATCCACATGTTATCAACATATTTATTCGCATTACACAAGTTTGATATTTTTTAAACAAGTATATACTGATAGTATTATTTTTTATTTTTATCAAAGAGATTTATCAAAATGAATGATCAAGAAAAACTCTGGGAGAATACTTTGGTAGAGATAGAGCTTGCTGTATCAGAAGCAAATTTCTCTACATGGTTCAAAGATACATGCTTAATAAAGCAGGAAGAGGGTGTGATATACCTCGGTGTTCCTAATTCCTTCACGAAAGACTGGCTTTATAAGAAATTCCATAATGTTATATTGCGATCCTTGAGGAAAATAGATGAGCAAGTCCGATCTCTAGAATATATAATAACAAAAGATGGGGAAAAGAAAGCTGGTATAAGTAAAAAAGGGAATGGTACACCCACAATATCCATGCCTTTGCAGGATTTCTATATAAATAGGGATGATAATCTCAATCCAAGATACATTTTTGATAACTTTGTTGTTGGACCATTCAATGAACTAGCCCATGCAGCGTCTAAAACTGTAGTGAAGAGCCCTGGAATGGCCTATAACCCACTCTTCATCTATGGGAATACAGGACACGGCAAGACACATCTAATACAAGCAATAGGTAATCATATAAAGAAAGATTATCCGGATAAGAAAGTCTTCTATCTTACATCAGAGAGATTCGGATCTGAATATTTCAATGCCTTACAAAGCAATAAGGCCCAACAATTCAAGGAAAAATATAGGAAATATGATGTTATTATCATGGATGATGTACAGTTCTTCTCTGGTAAAGACAAATTCCAAGAAGAATTCTTCTATCTTTTCAATACTTTTCATGAAAGCAATCGTCAATTAGTTTTTTCTTGTGATAAACATCCGAATTTCATACCCGGTCTAGAAGATAGGATAAAATCTCGTTTCAATGCAGGAATGATAATAGAATTACCGGCACCCGATAAAGAATCTAGAATAGCTATATTGAAAGCAAAGAGTCTATTGAATAATATAATATCTAGCAGAGAATATAGAGAGTAATGTTAGGGAATTGGAAGGTGTAATAAATGCGGTAGTTTGCCAAACCCAGCTAAAAAAGAGGCCTCTATCTATATTAGAAGTAAAAAACTTAATTAAAAACAGCACAAAACCAAAGAAAAATATATCTATAAAAGATGTAGTAAAAATTATTTCAGAATTCTATAATATAAGTGAGGAAAGTGTATATGATAAAACAAGAAAAAAAGAGGTTGTGAAGCCGAGACAAGTGATTATGTATATACTTAGAGAAGATCTGAATGTTTCATTCCCATCAATAGGGGATAAAATAGGAGGAAGAGATCATACAACCGTTATTCATTCTTGTGAGAAAATAAAAGAAGATTTGAAGAATAATCAAGTCTTGGTAGATGAGATTTCACAGATACGTTCTATGTTGTAGAAAAACTGTGAATAACATTGTTAATAAACTGTTAAAAGAATGTTAAAAAGTAACATAAAAAAATATTTAGAAAATAAAAATAAAAAGATATGAAAAATTATTATTTATTTATTAACAGTTTAGGATTCAGAAATAACCATACACCGAGTCATATAAACCATTTATCAACATATCCACAGGACTAATAATAATAGTAATCTTTATTTATATAAATACAAAATTATGAGAATAGAATGTTCACAAGAAAAAATAAAAGAAGCAGTGGGTATATCTAGGTATATAGTAGGGAAGAATATGACTCTGCCTGTTCTATCTTGTTTCCTAATTGAAACAAATAAAAATAACTCTTTAATTATAAAATCAACCAATCTAGATCTAGGTATTGAAATAGAAATACCTGCAAAAATTGAAGAAAGCGGATCTGTTGCTATTCCAGGCCAGGTTTTCTCATCTTTCATAGATAGCACTTCAGATAATGAAAAAAGTATTAAAATAGAAGAAAATCAAGGAAATATAAAAGTTATTACATCTAAAAATTCAGGAATAATAAAAACTTTATCTACTGAAGATTTCCCGAATATTCCACGTATTGAAAGTGATAATAAATTTACACTTTCTGCATCAGATTTTGTAAAAGGATTGAAATCAACATGGTATAGCTCATCAATTTCTAGTATAAAACCAGAATTATCCAGTGTTTATATATATTGCGAAGATGAATTTGTTATCTTTGTAGCTACAGACTCATTCCGTCTTGCTGAAAAGAAAATAAAAATGAGGAAAAGTAAGGATTTCGGCCAGATTTTGCTTCCGTATAAAAATATTACAGAAATAATAAGAGTTCTAGAGAAAGTAAGTGGAGATGTTGAAGTTCAATTAGAAAAAAATCAAATATCCTTTACTTATAATGGAATATATCTCACATCTAGAGTTATAGACGGTGTTTTCCCAGATTATAAACAGATAATACCTAAACAAAGCCTAACCGATATAACAGTTCTAAAGCAAGATCTAGTAAATGCTTTGAAATTATCAAATATTTTTTCTGATAAATTCAATCAGGTTAATATAAAAGTGCCCTCTATGAAGAAATGTGAGATAAGAACAAAAAATAATGATATAGGGGAAAATACGAGCATTATAGACGCTGTTATAACAGGGGAGACTATAGATATTAATTTCAATTACAAATATATTATTGATTGTTTTCAATCTATTGATTCTGATAGCGTTACTCTAACCCTGAATGGAATGCATAAACCAATGATAATATCTCCAGTATCAGATAGAACTTTCCGATATATTGTCATGCCGATGAATAGATAATATGAAGAAAATAGGTAATTTTTTCGACAAAATAAGAAACAGAGCTGTAAAAGAAATTTATAATAGAGATAATATAGCTAAAATAATAAAAGACATAACAAAGATAGATATTGATATAAAAAATATTAATATTTCATCTGGAGTATTGAAAATAAAACTATCTTCTATAGAAAAAAGTGAGATTTTTATTAAAAAGGCTAGGATCTTAAAGGAAATTAATAAAAAAATTGAGGGAAATAGTATTTCTGATATAAATTAATCCTCCACCATAATATCTACTGTTGATACTCCATTGTTTAATACATTATCGTAAACAATAACTTTTATAACATTTCTACCTATTGCCATACCCACGTCTACCGGTATAAATGGTATTGATTTTGGATTTGTACTATTTGTAGATATATATCTATCATTTACATATAATTCTGATTTAATCAATGGATATTTACTATCAACAGATAGTTCTAAAGATGTTTTTATCCTTAATTTCAATATAGAGTTTTGAATCGGTGTGGATATATTTACTCTTGGGGAATTTTCTAGAGTATGAACATTGTCTTTTTCATTAGGCATATTAATAACAGATGATTCTATGAAGCCTGGATTGCTCATCCTCCAATTATCAAACCACTTTCTCACACCATATTCCCAATATTCATATTGAGAATCATTTTGTGGATTTGTAGGTATTGGGCCATTTGGATTACTTTTATCTATCCAATGTAGAATAGTATGCACGCCGTTTACAACTACCTCTTCTTTTAATTCTTCTGGAGTGTATTCTGTAGCTAGTTTATTGGAAGTTTTATCTATTTTATAAGAAACACCACCTTTCCATATTCCTTTCAATGAAGGTTTAAGATCTTCTGATAATGGTTCTGGTTTTTTGAAATATTCTCTAGGTATATAATCATTTATTTCTGCCATGAATGCGCCCCATACTGGAGCTATTATAAGTCCTGCAACTTTCTTTTGCATTGGTGTATTATCATTCCTACCAGCCCAGAAGCCCACAGCGATACTAGGTGTATAGCCTTCTATCCAGACATCTTTATAATCATTTGTTGTACCTGTCTTTATTGCTGTCTGTTTGCCACCTATAGCATCTACATAAGGGTTTAGATATGAAAGTCTTACTTTAGGATCAGAGAGAATATCAGAAATTTGTCTTGCTATTTCACCTGGTATACTCTGATTCGGATAATCCTTTGCTTCTTCCAAGACTTTTCCTGTACTATCCTCCACTTTTAGTATTGATCTATATGGATTTCTTATACCATCATTTGCGAATACTCCATAAGCACTTGTTAATTCCAATAATGACACTTCTCCACCTCCTAGTACCAGAGTAAGACCATATCTATCTGGCTCTGTGAGGCTCGTTATACCCATGCTCTGCGCTGTTGCGATAGAATCCTTGATACCACTCAGATAGAGAGCCTTTACGGCAGGTATATTCCTAGAATGTGCCAAGGCTTGTCTTATAGTAAGTGGTCCTTCATATAATCCATCGTATTCTTCTGGTGAATAACACTTTTTACTATCAACACCTAGTTTTGGAAGTCCTTCTACAGTACAGCTTGTTGAAAACTCTGTTTTTACATCAAATAAAACAGTTTCTGTGGTATATCCCTTCATGAAAGCAGTTGCGTATACGAAAGGTTTGAATGTTGATCCTGGTTGTCTGTACGCAGTTGCAACATTGAAATTCCCGTCAATTTCCTTTGAAAAATAATCTTTTGATCCAACCATGGAGATTATATCTCCATTTTTAGGATTTATAGCTACCATTGCCATATTACTTGCATTGAAATTTTCTTGTAATGTCGGTGCAAATTTGGAAATCACACTTTCTGCTTTCTCTTGGATACTATAATCTATAGTTGTTATGACCTTCAGACCGCCCTCTTCTACCATTTCTTCACCGTATTTATTTATAAGATAATCCTTCACATACATAGTGAAATGTGGAGCTCTTATTCCCGAGGCGCTTCTCTCTAGGAAATTAACCTTTTCTTTTATAGCATTTTTATATTCATCATCTCCTATATATCCATAAGTTTTCATTTTATCTAGAACCAATCTCTGTCTAGCGTCTAGTCTATCTCTATTTTTACCATAAGGTGAATAGAATGTTGGAGCTTGTGGAATAGCAGCTATATATGCAGATTCTGCTATTGTTACGTCTTTTGAACTTTTACCAAAAAATGTTTTACTAGCTTCTTCTACACCATAGATATTCCCACCATAAGGACTTTCATTGAGATATATTTCAAATATTTGATTTTTTTCTAAGATCTTTTCTATTTTTAGAGAAAGTATCCATTCTTTCAATTTTCTAGTTAGTGTTTTGTCTTGTGTCAAAATAGAATTTTTCACTACCTGTTGTGTGATAGTAGAACCACCCTGTAGGGAACCACCACCTAGAATATTGGCAATAACAGCTCTCAAAATAGAACTTGGCTGTATTCCTTTATGATTATAGAAATCTATGTCTTCTATGGAAATAGTAGCGTCTTTTATGTATTTTGATATTTCTGTAAACGGTACTACTGTCCTTTTTGTATCATTATGCACATCATACAGTAGTATTTGTCCAGTTCTATCAAATATCTTTGTTGATTGAGACACCTTCCTCGCTTCAAAGGCACTAAGATCTGGGATTTTCAATGTAGAAAACCATATAGTCCCTATTCCTAAAACTATGAAAAATAGCGATATTGCAAGGACTATAAGGCCTTTTATATGTTTTAGCCACCATGGGCGTTTACGATTGGACATAGCAAAATTGTACCATACATGTTAAATTATGTGCATGTATAATGAAGAAAATATAAAGCAAATACTTTCTCGTGGTATAGAAAATATATTTCCAAATAAAGAATTTTTAGAATCAAAACTTCTAAAAGGAGATAAGATTACTATATATCTAGGTATAGATCCTACAGGACCGACACTACATCTCGGTCATATAATACCTTTACGTAAGCTTGCTGAATTTCAGAGAATGGGTCATCAGATAATATTATTGATAGGAGACTTTACAGGTATGATCGGTGATCCGACAGATAAAACTGCAACAAGAAAAAGACTTTCTAGAGAGCAGATCATGGATAATTGCAAAAGATATAAGAAGCAGGCATCAAAATTCATTTCTTTTTCGGGAGACAATAAAGCTTTATTGAAATTTAATTCAAAATGGCTGGCAAAAATGTCTTTTGAAGAAGTTTTAGAATTGACTTCCCTTATGACTGTTGAACAGATGTTGAAAAGAGATATGTTCGAAAAAAGGATGGAAGAAAGTAAGCCAATATATATTCATGAATTTCTTTATCCGATAATGCAAGGCTATGATTCTGTAGCTATGGATGTAGATGCTGAGATAGGTGGTAATGATCAGACTTTCAATATGCTCGTAGGTCGTGATCTTATGAAAAAATTGAAAGACAAAGAGAAATTTGTTATAACGACGAAGCTCATCGTCGATTCAGAAGGGAAGAAAATGGGTAAGACAGAAGGGAATATGGTCAGTATGGACCAGAGTCCTGATGATATTTTCGGTAAAGTTATGAGTTGGAATGATAATCTTATTCTTTCTGGATTCGAACTATGCACTGATATAGATATAGAAAAGATAAAAGAAATTTCTAATCCCAAAGAGCAGAAAATGCTTCTAGCAAAAGAGATAGTATCTATGATATACGGAGAAAGTAAAGCAAAGAAAGCTTTTAAAAATTTCGAAAACACTTTCAAGAAAGGTGAAATACCTGAAGATATAAAAGTAATTTCAATACAAAAAGACTCGCTTTTGAAAGATTCTATAATAAACGAAAAAATAGTTGCTTCTAACAATGAATGGAAAAGACTGATAGAAGGGAATGCTGTATCTGTAATAGGAACAGATGAAATAATAAAAGACCCTTATATAAAAGCAGATAAAGATCTAGTCTTACGTATAGGTAAAAAGAGATTTATAAAGATTATAGTTGGATAATAAATACAACTATTCTTCCCATTTATCTCCAAACGGATTTATTTCCTCATCATCTAGTATCGCATCTTCTTCTGTAGTTGCATCTTCTTCGTCTTCTATCGGAACTTCAGGATCTATTTCTTTATCTTCTATATCAATATTAATTATTTTTTCTTCACCTATACTCTCTATATTTTTTTGTTTTGTTTTTGGCATAATCTTTTTACAAATTATTATGTTTCAATAGTTGTAACAAAATGCTAAAAATTTTGCAAATCACCTCACCTGTGGAAAACTTTTTGATTCATATGCTATACAGGCAAGTGCTATAGCTATAGCGTCATATTCATCATCTAGAGCTTTATTATTTGGCATCTTTACCAATAGAGGTAACATTTTTATTATTTGGGTTTTATCACTTTTACCATGGCCTGTTATTGCCATCTTTACCTGTAGGGGAGTGTATTCATATATCGGTATATCTTTACAGATCGCTTCATACATTATCACCCCTCTGGCCTCAGAGACTTTCATTGCTGTCTTCTGATTCTTTGTAATAAACAGAGATTCTATAGCCATAATATCTGGTGAATATTTCTTTATTATTTCCCTTATTTTCATACCGACTTTTCTCAATCTATCTGTAAAGATCTCTTTTGAAGAAGTTTCAAAACATTCAGAATATATTACTTTTTCATTTCCATATTTTTCTACGATCGCTATACCCAGGCGATCATATCCAGGATCTATTCCTAAAATTTTCATAATATTTTATTCAGCATTTGTGAAAACATCTTGTACTTCATCATTTTCTTCTAATGCTTCCACTAGAGCATGTAGCTTCTCTATATCAGCATCCTCCAGTGGCATAGTATTATTTGCCATTAGACCATCATGAGTTTTCGTAAAGGCCCAAGATGCACTACCTGGGGCAGCTAGCTCTGAACCATGTCTTACAAGAATAGCTTTTATTTCCTGAGCAGCCTTATTTCTATTATCTGTTAAAGCATTTATAATTATTGCGACTCCGCCCGGTCCATATGATTCATATATTACGCTTTCCATAGCGGCGCTATTGTCTGTTGTCGCTTTCTTTATCGCCCTTTCTATGGTGTCATTTGGCATATTTTCTTTCCTAGCTTTCTCTATAGCTAGGGTGAGACCTGGGGACTTCATATTACCACCTGCCTTCTTTGCCTCTACTGTGATAAAGCGTACGAGTTTACCGAATACATTGCTTTTCTTTGCATCATTTGCAGCTTTTTGATGTTTTATTTTTGAAAATTTATTATGTCCTGACATGGTTTTATTTAATTACTTTTAATTTCTTTAATGCTTCTTCTATTTCTTTTTTCTGTCTTTTTTCCAATTCTCCGATTTCTTTCTTATGTCTTGTTTGCATTCTCTTTATATTTTCCGCGGGTGGCAATGATTCTGGATAGATATCTGATTTAATTAATACACTTCTAACATTTCTATTATTTGTTACATGTTCATTAAGTATACTACTTTTTCCTTGAAGATCTTTTTTCTTTGTATTTTCAGTAGTAATTGCTGTCGCAAATTCCTTTGCAGATATTGTCACTTTTGGTAATGCATCTGCGAGGGGTGTGTTTTTCTCCACACCAAGTCGCCTTTTCATATCTTCTGTTGTTCTTCCTCCGAATAATGTTTTATCACCAAAACTTCTTATTTCAGATATTCCACGACCATCGACACCTCTACCAAAAGCCACCATAGCAAGTTCCTTTTCGGCTAGTGTGAGTTTTTCTCTTGCGCTAATTCTTTCAAATTCTTCCATTCTTTGCTCAATTAGTTCAACTTTTCTTGTCTGAATGACGAAGTATGCCTGTGCGAATGCTATCTGTTCTTTTCGTGGGTCACCATTAATTGCAGTAAGGTAACATGCATATCTGGTCATTTTAATATCTGATATTTCTTGTTCTGTGTTTTTTCCAACGATTATTAGCTTCCTGGCGTCAGGAAAGTGATCCCTCACATTCGATTTGGATTTTCTACAAGCTTCCTTTGCTTTTTCTATTACAGTTTCGAAATTTTCCCATTTCGTATATCCAAGAAGGGGATATAGCTCACGAGCATACCAAAATTCAACACCGTTTTCTATATGTTTTATGTCTTCAAATGTTCTATATAAAGTTTGTAGTTCTGTAGTTTCCATTACCAAATTCTATCACTCGAAAATGTTCTGTAAACTTATCAGATAGAATTTATTGTTCTATAATTATTTTAACTTTTAAAGTATTTTAAACAATAAAAAAGGAATCAAACACCTGTCTGATTCCTCTATTAACTAATCATCCATGAATGGCCAGACATAGTTATTGTTACCAGCAGTACCACCCATTGCTTTTTCTGAAAGTTTATAGGCCACTAAATATGATGCTCCAGTTTCCGCCATAATTCTAGCAGTCTCTTCTTGGCGTCTCTGCTCATAGGCTTTCATTTGATATGCTACAAGATCATCATGTCTTTGTGTCAATCCTATTCTTTTTTTAGGCATAAGATTTTCCTTTCTATTTAAATTATTATATTTAATAAACGGTTATGCCAATATAACTTGATAAAATCATATACACCAAGGTATATCAATACATAATACATAATAAGTTGACAATAATCTTGTTAACTTTTAATATTAGATTATGAGACGCATTACCCTCGAAGCCCTAGGATTATCCAAAAAGGAACACATTGTTCTCAATATTTTACAGCAATTAACTATGCCATATAAGATTAGTAGAATAGCTAAACAGGCAGAATTAGCACAATCCACAACCTCATTTATTTTAAGAAAACTCGAACAGAGAAAATTAGTTAATAAAGTTAAATATTGTAATCATTTTAGGTGGAAATATAGGAAAAATCTAGACATTATAGAAAACTGTTCTCTAGAATCATTCCAAAATAGTTTTATTAATGTAATTTCTGGTATGTCAGAAATAACTAAAACTTTTATGAAAATATTGGATCTTACTTCATCAGAACGTTTACTGTCAATACAAGGTGCTGGCATTTCCAAAAATATTTTAAAGAAAATAGACGCAAAATTTTTGTCCTTTTTTCATAATACAGTAAAGAAAAGAAAAATAATAATAGAAGGAATAATTGCAAAATCGGTCCTAAGTCTTTTTGATAAAATGCCAATTTGGCAAATTTCTACGCATATAGACAGATTAACCATAGTTTATGTTTTACCAGATGAATTTATGGATTTTCCTTTAGATATATTCATATTTCGTGATGATATATTATTGGTAGATTATGAAACAGAGCGTTTGGTGCATATACAAGATAGTGCCTTGTCACAAACTTTCAAAGCCCTTTTTCTTATAGCAAAAGAATACAGTAAAAAGATTGATCTAAATCTATTTCTAAAAAATCTAATAAATAAAAAAACCCAATAAAATAATATTAAACTATAATAATTTATCTAAAGACTTTATCTCTAAATGCTTGAATGCCTTCTCTGTCGCCACTCTTCCTCGTGATGTACGCTCTAGAAGACCTAGCTGTATGAGATATGGCTCGTAGACCTCTTCTATTGTTTCTTGCTCCTCAGAGAGGGCAGCAGCTATGGTATTTAACCCCACTGGCCTTCCGCCGAATTTATTTATCATAGTTTTCAATATATCTCTATCTGCATTGTTTAGCCCTAGATTATCTACTCCAAGCATAGTCAATGCTTTATCTACTATTTCTTTTGAAAGACTACTTTTATTCATCTGTGCATAGTCTCGGCAACGTTTCAGGAAATAGTTTGCTGTTCTAGGGGTGAATCTACTACGTTCGGCTAGAGATTTTATCGCATCGTTATGTATTTCTATTTTCAGTATTTTTGCTGAACGACTGATAATTTCTCCTATTTCTTTTTCTGTATAGAATTCCAATTTGAAAACTCCACCAGAGAAGCGTGAACGAAGAGGGGAGGATATCATGGCTATTCTCGTTGTTGCAGCTATCAGTGTAAAAGATGGTAATTCTAATTGAATAGTTCTAGCAGAAGGGCCTTTACCTATGATTATATCTAGATTTCCTGTTTCCATAGCAGGATACAACACCTCCTCTATTGCCTTATTTAATCTATGTATTTCATCGATAAAGAGTATATCTCCATGGGAAAGATTGGTAAGTACTGAGGCAAGATCACCGATTTTAAGTATTGCTGGTCCAGATGTAACCTTCATCTGTGAACCTGTTTCCTTTGCAATAAGATGAGCCAATGTCGTTTTCCCTAATCCCGGTGGACCATAGAAAAGTATATGTTCTGGTGGATGATTACGCTCTCTCGCTGCACCAATTAGTATTTTCAAATTATCTTTTATACCTTTTTGACCTATATATTCATCCCATTTTATAGGACGAAGTGTCTGGTCTAGGTATCCAGTATCGTTGTTTTTATTGTTTTTTTCTGTATTTTTACTTGACATAGTAATCAAAGTATGCTAAGCTGTCTGTGTACCAATAAGCAGTAAGATAGTCATAGTATAGCACTTATCAGATCCATAAATCTCTAAGCAATATAGCTAGTTTACTCTAGTTATCTGACATAGTATCAGGGACGTTCTGGTTATATACCTTGTGTATATGTACTGGGGTCATCCTAGAGACTATGTTTAACTTTTGGTGATCGCATTGAAAGTATTGCTTAGAGATTTATGCATCCGATCTTGTTTCCATCTCTATAAGCCCAATGTTACTACTCTTTAATTAAAATTCAATTGACAAGTACTAGTTTTTTGATTTACAAAGTTAATCTTTTATTTCTACAACTCTCTCAAGTTCTTCTATAGAAGTCATCCCTTTTAATATTTTTATTATCCCATCTTGTTCCATAGTGAGTATACCTTGGGGTACTGCCGCTAATGCTATTTCTCTATCATTACCACCATACTCGGTGGCTTTTTCTATTGCTTCATTCATCAATATTCCTTCATATATACCGATTCTACCTTTATATCCAGTTTGATTGCACTTTTCACAGCCCATTGCCTGCCATATTTTATTGTTTTCCAATTCTTTATTTGGTATTTGAGTCTTATCGTATATAGTATTGATCACTTTATCTATTCTTTTTTTATTTTTACCTTCTAATTGTATTTCTTTCTTGCAATCTGGACATAGACGTCGTACTAGACGTTGTGCCATAGATATACTGATAGCAGAGGCAAAGAGTTTCGGATTTACCCCGAGATCCATGAGTCTAGGGAATGCACCTGCAGCGTCATTTGTATGTAGGGTAGAGAAAACTAGATGACCAGTAAGAGCAGAGTTCACCGCAATGCCGGCTGTTTCACTATCTCTTATTTCACCGATCATTATAATATCTGGATCTTGTCTCACTGCCGCGCGTAGTCCTTCTAGAAAAGTGTATCCCTTATCATTTACTTGAGTTTGTACTATGCCTGGTAGGTGATACTCTATCGGATCTTCTATGGTTATGATTTTTACTGTTGGATTATGTATTTTTTTTAGAAATGCATACAGAGTAGTGGTCTTTCCTGATCCTGTAGGTCCTGTTGTGAGTACCATGCCATTTGGTTTATCTACTTCTTTCAAGAGAATATTGAGTAGTTTCTCTGGTATACCGAGTTCTTCTAGTGGTACACCTATACTCTTTGGATTCAATAGACG
>Ga0208375_1002590_pt1 | contig 16726 bp, 15 predicted proteins | sample RifOxyD1_FD_184038 | JGI IMG/M metagenome (GOLD analysis project Ga0208375, IMG submission 184038) | Soil microbial communities from Rifle, Colorado - Rifle Oxygen_injection D1 (SPAdes) | ecosystem: Environmental > Terrestrial > Deep subsurface > Rock core/Sediment | place: Rifle, Colorado... | reverse complement strand
CTGCCCAATAGTCCAGCACCCACCCTGTAGGAGCGGCTTCAGCCGCGATCGCCGCCTCACCCGGGCGCGCGATTCGCATTCGCCGCGCCACGGCACAGCCCGTCACAACCCATCGCTCTCCGGCCACGACGCATCGCGACTCACGTCGCTCCTACCCACTGCCGGCTGAAAACGCCGTGCCTACACCCCGACATCCGCCCCGCCATGGACAATGGCGCACCCCTCCGCCGAGGAAACGCCATGAAGACACCCGCCATCTCCCTTCGCGCCGCGTTGCTGGCGTCGGCCCTCGCACTCGCTGCCTGCCAGCCGGCCACCGACCCCGCACAGGCCGAAGCCGCCCGCGCGCAGGCCGCCGAAGCGGCCGCCGACGCCATGGCCGAGCACTTCGAAACTGCCTACGCCGAAAAGAACTGGGAGATGGCGCGCGCCCACGGCGACGTGCTGCTGGCCGAGCATCCCGGCAGCGCGGCCGCCGACCGCATCCGAGAGCGCCACCAGCAAGCGACGACGGAGGCCAACCAGGCGCGGGAAGACCGCCGCCTGCAGTCGCTGTGGACCTACCAGACGCAACCTGTCGAAGGCGGCGAACAGCGCTCGGCCGCGATCTATGCCAAGGACCGCGTCGATGTCGACGGCAGCGGCGCGCGTACCGTGCGCCTGATCTTCCGCGACCACCCCGACTGGGGCCGCAGCAGCTACCTCGTGCTGGAGACCGGCGACTTCGACTGCTACGGCGGCTGCCGCGTGCAGGTCACCGTCGACGACGCCGAACCGCGCTCGATGGCCGCCAGTCGTCCTAAGACCGACGAGGCCATCGCGATGTTCATAGAGGACGAAGCTGCGCTGTGGCGCATCGCAAACGATGCCGGCACCGTTGCAATCGAGTTCCCCGTGGAGGCCGGCGGCACGCGTACCGCCGTGTTCGAAGTCGGCGGAATCGATTCTTCACGGATGCCGGGCTGGGATTGAAGCGAGGTCCAGGGGTCCAAGCAGCCTGATCGCAGTTGCGCCCGCCCACCTCCTTGCCCCCATGACTGCGAGCCTTCCTAGTGCCGCGTGTCGCATAGGCGGACAAGGTTTTTCCTACGGCGGGGGAAGGCGGGCGCCCCGGCAGCCATCAGCTACTATCCCTGCCTCGCATGGCGCATCAATGGAGGATGCAGATGATTCGAAGGAATGAAAGCACTTCTCGCGCCCGAGCAGGCGCGATGCACGATCAGTTCCCTTCCCACTTTGCTCGCTTCGCGGTGCTGCCCGTGGCGTTCGCGCTGTCGGCATGCGCCCTGGACCGGCCGCTGGACGACGCGGCTAAGGGCCCCATTGATGCGCCAGCGCCCCGCGTCGCTGGTCACGTCCCCGCACGTCCCAGTGATCGCACTGAGGTTCATCGATCCCACTGCGCCGCCGACGAGTCGGTGCTGATTTCTTGTCGCATTTCCGGGACCGAAGACGTCGCATCGATCTGCGTATCGACGGAGCCGCGAGTTGAAGATAGGCGCGTGTACTACGCCTTCGGGCCGCGCACGCAGCCGGTTAGCCTTTATCCGGACGATCGGTCCGCTCGTGCGGGGCGATTCCGCAAGGCAGTCTTCCAGCGCCCAGCAGGAATCGGAAGCGGTTACGCGTATACGTTCAAGCAGGGGGCGGACAAGTTCGTTTTCTACTCGGTCAACAGCGAAGACAACGCCGACTTCGGTGTACTCAGGCTTCCATCGGGTGGCGGTCGGCCTTCTCGCATGGTCTGCGACCAGGACGGCGCAGTCGAATTCGGAAGTGACGCGCTGTATCGCTTCACCCAGACATGGGACAGGGATGCAGAAATCGACGGCCGCGGCCTCCCGCCCGTCGAGGACTGACGAGCCACCCGTCGGAATCAATGGCACATCCAAAGGAATGGATACATGTCAGCGTTGAACAATCGCGATTACATCCTGGTGAGGGCCTATCAGGCGGGTGTCGATCAGCCCCGTGAACTGGCAGCATTCATGGGCCAGATCGAAGTGGAGTCAGGCGGCTTCAACCGCATGCACGAGAACTTCAACTACAGCGCGCCTCGTCTGCTGCAGGTGTTCCCGGGGCGCAATGGCATCGACACGCTGGCCGAAGCACGGGCGGTTTCACGCCAAGGGCCCGAGGCGGTTGCCAATGCGATATACGGCGGCGACTGGGGTCGAACAGGTCCACTTGGCAACACCGAGCGGGGTGACGGTTGGCGATTTCACGGCCGCGGCTACATCCAGTTGACCGGTCGATACAACTACACGCGCGACGGGCGCGAGCTCGGCCTGGATCTGGTCAACAACCCTGATCTCGCCGCCGATCGCACGGTTGCGGCCGACATCGCGATCCACTACTGGCAGAGCCGTGTCGTGCCGCGGGGACACCAGCTTGATATCCGCGCAGCAACACGCGACATCAACGGCGGCTACAACCACCTCGAGGAGAGAAAGGCGGCCGTGGCGCGCTGGGAGAGGCGATTGACGCCCGAGGTGATGGCGCAGCTATCGCAGGAACGTTCGCTTGAAGTCGCACGCGGAATAGGCGTCCGGGATTCACCTGCTGAAGCAGCACCGTCAGCCGCGCCATACGACCCGGAGCGACGGCAGCATTACGAAGGACGGGTTATGCCCTTCTCGCCGGTGGCACCGATCACGCAGCGTGATCCGATGGACCGTGGAGTGCCGTCACCCGCCGACGCAAATCATCCGGACCATGCGCTGCTGCGGCAGATCCGCGCGGGCGTCGCGTCCATCGAGCGGCAGGCGGGACAGTCTTACGGCGAAACCAGCGAGCGCGTGAGCCGCAGTCTGCTCGTGGCCTGCAAGGGGTATTGCGCCGGGGATACGTACGGCACTGCATCCGCCGTTGGTCCACGCGCACTGGCCAGGGTCGACCACGTCGTTGCCAGCAGCGACGGATCGCGTGCATTCGCGGTCGAGGGCGCGCTGACCGATCCGGCGCACCGGCGGGTCGGCGTCGATCTGGCGCAGGCGATCCGTACGCCGGTGGAGGACGCCGACCGGGCGCTGGCCAGAGGTGCGGGACGCGAGGTCGCCGCGTCCGGTCGTGCCGGGGAGCCCATCCGCGCAGCGGACGACACGGAACGCGTCGTGGGAAGCCCGGCGTTGGCCTGATCCGCGCTCGGGCGGGCACCAGCGCACGATTGCCGCCGCATCGCGCGGCGGCATTCCGGCAATGCCTCTGGAGGTGTTGCTACTGCAACGCGACCGTCGCGTGGCCGCGCGGCGGCCGCTGCCTACAGCGCGTACCCGAACTGCTGCTTGAACTGCTCGGCGAACTCGTCGTAGTCGAAGCGCTGGTTCTGCGTGCCGGGGTGCTCGACCTTCAGCGCGCCCATCAGGTTGCCCATGCGGCCGATGGTCATCCAGTCGTAGCCTTTCTCGATGCCGAAGATCAGCCCCGCCCGGAACGCGTCGCCGCAGCCGGTCGGGTCGGTCACGCGGCGCTCGTGCGCGGGCGGCACGTCGAAGGTCTTTTCCTGCGTGTGGATCTGCGAGCCATGCGGGCCACGGGTGGTGATGTACGCCTTCACCCGCTGCACGATCTCGTTCTCGCTCCAGCCGGTGCGTTCCTGCAGCAGGTTGGACTCGTAGTCGTTGACGGTGACGTAGTCGGCCTGCTCGATGAAGGCGCGCAACTCGGCGCCGTTGAACAGCGGCATCGCCTGGCCCGGATCGAAGATGAAGGGGATGCCGGCATCGGCGAATTCGGTCGCGTTCTGGATCATGCCCTCGCGCCCGTCGGGGCTGACGATGCCGAAGGTGACGCCCGCGACGTCGCGTACGTGGTTTTCATACGACCGCATCATCGCGCCCGGGTGGAACGCGGTGATCTGGTTGTTGTCGTGGTCGGTGGTGATGAAGGCCTGTGGGGTGAACAGCTCGTCGATCACCTTGACCTGGTCCATGCGGATGCCGTGCTCCTCGAACCACTCCCGGTACGGGCCGAAGTCCTGGCCGACGGTCGCCATCGGGATCGGATCGCCGCCCAGCAGCTTGAGGTTGTAGGCGATGTTGCCGGCGCAGCCGCCGAACTCGCGGCGCATGCGCGGCACCAGGAACGACACGTTGAGGATGTGCACCTTGTCCGGGAGGATGTGGTTCTTGAACTGGTCGGGGAACACCATGATGGTGTCGTAGGCCAGCGACCCGCAGATCAGTGCAGACATCGACGATTCCTGTGCGAAAGAGCGGCGCGGGGGTCCCGCGCGGGGCGCGTAGGGTAGCGGCTGGGCCGGAGCGGGGCCAGCAAGCGCCGCGGGAGCGGCGCCGTGAACCGCGTCACGATTGCCGGGCCGAGGCTGAACCGGCGGGCTGACCCTGAACGCCCAAAGCCGCCGCAAACCGCTGTTTTTCCTTGCTGCGACAAGGGGGCGTTGCTAGGCTACCGGACCGCCTGCACGCCCCCTTCACACGGCCGCCGACCGCCGCCGTCAGGACCCATATCCCCGATGTTCAAGAAGTTTCGCGGCATGTTCTCCAACGACCTGTCCATCGACCTGGGCACGGCCAACACCCTCATCTACGTCCGCGGCCAGGGGATCGTGCTCAACGAGCCGTCCGTGGTCGCGGTGCGCCAGGACCGCGTGGTCGGCGGCAACCGCTCGGTGGCGGCGGTGGGCGCGGAGGCCAAGCAGATGCTCGGCCGCACCCCGGGGCACATCACCACGATCCGCCCGATGAAGGACGGCGTCATCGCCGACTTCACCTACACCGAGGAAATGCTCAAGCACTTCATCCGCAAGGTGCACAAGAGCCGCTTCATGCGCCCGAGCCCCCGCGTGCTGGTCTGCGTGCCGTGCGGCAGCACCCAGGTGGAGCGCCGCGCGATCAAGGAATCGGCGGAAGAGGCCGGCGCGCGCGAGGTGTATCTGATCGAGGAGCCGATGGCTGCGGCGATCGGCGCCGGCATGCCGGTGACCGAGGCGCGCGGTTCGATGGTGGTCGACATCGGCGGCGGCACCACCGAGGTCGCGGTGATCGCGCTCAACGGCATCGTGTACTCGGCCAGCGTCCGCATCGGCGGCGACCGCTTCGACGAGGCGATCATCGCCTACGTTCGCCGCACCTACGGCACGCTGATCGGCGAGGCGACGGCTGAGCGCATCAAGCTCGACATCGGCTGCGCCTACCCGCAGGACGAGTCGCGCAGCATCGAGGTCTCCGGCCGCAACCTCGCCGAGGGCGTGCCGAAGATGATCACCATCAATTCCAACGAAGTGCTCGACGCGCTGCGCGAGCCGCTCAGCGGCATCGTCACGGCGGTGAAGCTGGCACTGGAGCAGACCCCGCCGGAGCTGTGCGCGGACGTCGCCGAGCGCGGCATCGTCCTGACCGGCGGCGGCGCGCTGCTGCGCGACCTTGACCGGCTGATCAGCGAGGAGACCGGCCTGCACGTGCAGGTCGCCGATGACCCGCTGACCTGCGTGGCCCGCGGCGGCGGGCGCGCGCTGGAGCTGGTGGACATGCACGGCAACGAGTTCTTCGCGCCGGATTGAACATCGGGGGGCACCGCGCATCGGACGGTCGACCGGGTGACATGCGGTCGACCGGCATTGCGCGACACGCACCCCCGCGCGACCGCGCCGCACCCCTGACCGCCACGCAATGTGCCGCGCGCCCGCGCGACGCTGATCCCGCCCCAGCAGCCACCGGCCCCTGATGCCTCCCTACGCCGGCCCGTCCGCCCCCTCCCGCACCGGTGAAGTCGCCGACACGCTGCGGTTGCTGGCCTACCTCGGGCTGGCCATCGTGCTGATCGTGCTCGACCACCGCGGTGGATGGCTGCGCCAGGCACGCGAGCAGGCCAGCCTGCTGGTGCAGCCGATCCGCACTGTCGCCGGCTGGCCCTCGCGCATGGCCGGCGCGCTGTACGAAGACGCCGGCACGCTGGCGCAGCTGACGAGCGAGAACGACCGCCTGCGCAACCAGCTGCTGGTCAACAACGCGCGCCTGGCGCGGCTGCAGGCCGTGGCCGCGGACAACGCGCGCCTGCGCGGCCTGCTGGGCGGCAAGCAGCGCGGCAACCTGGACGTCCTGCTGGCGCCGATCCTCGACGTCGACCTCGACCCCACGCGCCAGCGGCTGGTACTCGATGCCGGGCGTGGCGACGGCGTGCGCGTGGGCCAGAGCGTGATCGACGCCGGTGGGCTGGTGGGGCAGGTGATCGACGCCAGCCCGATCCAGGCCACCGTGCTGCTGCTGACCGATCCCTCGCATGTCGTCCCGGTGGCCGTGGCGCGCAACGGCGTCCGGCTGATGGCCTACGGCAACGGCCGCAGCGACCGGCTCAGCCTGACCAACATCCCGCTGTCGAGTGACGTCAAGGTCGGCGACCTGCTGGTGACGTCGGGGCTGGGTTCGCGCTTTCCGGCCGGCTTTCCGGTCGGCACCGTGGCCGAGCTCCGCCCGGACGACAGCCGCGCGTTCCTCAGTGGCGATGTCACCCCCGCCGCGCAGCTGGACCGCGGGCGCGACGTGCTGCTGCTGCGCAGCGCGCCGGCCACGCCGCTGCCGTCCGCGCCGCCCCCGCCCGCGGAGGCGGATGCAACGACTTCCGGCGCTGTTGCGCCGGCGGGCGAGGGCGATGCCGCGTCGGTACCCGAGGCCGGGCCGGTGTCCCCGGCGTCGCCCCCACCACCGCCCGGTCCTGCGGAGGTGACGCGATGAAGCGTCCCCGCCGCGCCTGGATGATGCCGGCCAGCGTGCTGGTCGCGCTGCTGCTCGGGCTGCTGCCGCTGCCGGAACTGCTGCAACCGCTGCGGCCGTACTGGCTGGCGCTGGTGGTGGCCTACTGGGTGCTCGAAGACCCCGACCGCTACGGCCTGGGGTTCGCCTTCCTGATCGGCCTGCTGGCCGACCTGACCTTCGGCAGCCTGTTGGGCGAGCAGGCACTGCGGCTGGCGGTGATGGCCTTCATCCTGCAGCGCTTCCGCGCGCGGCTGCGGTTCTTCCCGATGTCGCAGCAGGCGCTGGCGATCGGCGGCCTGCTGCTCAACGACCGCATCGTGACCACCGTGCTGCACCTCACGCTGGGCGTGGCCCCGCATCCGGACCTCGCATGGGCGGCGCCGGTGCTGGGCATGCTCTTGTGGCCGCCGGTGTACATGCTGCTGGACGGGCTCAGGCACGGCGGCTGGCGGAGGCGCTGAGCCGTGGGTCCGCGCCGCCGCGTCCTCAAGAATGCCGCCGCCGAGGCCGACCAGTTCCGGCGCCGTGCGGCGCTGGCCATGCTCGGCGTGGTGCTGGCCCTGGGCGGGCTGGCGCTGTGGTACTTCCGCCTGCAGGTCTGGCAGCACGAGGACTACGCCAGCCGCGCCGAGGCCAACCGGGTCAAGCTGCAGCCGGTGGTCCCCGGGCGTGGCCTGGTGCTGGACCGCGAAGGCCGCATCCTCGCCGACAACGTTCCCGCGTTCCGCCTGGACGTCACGCCCGACCAGGCGGGGCCCGCGGAGGAGTGGCTGCCGCGCCTGCAACGGGTGGTCGAACTGGCGCCGGAGGATATCGAGAGCTACCACGAGCACCGCCGCGCCACCCGCGGCTTCAAGCCCATCACGCTGAAGCTGCGGGTGGACGACGAGGAAGCTGCGCGATTCGCGGTCGACCGCTGGCGCTTCCCCGGCGTGGAGCTGGTGCCGTACCTCAACCGGCGCTACCCCTACACCGACCTGATGGCCCACGTGGTCGGCTACGTCGGCCGGGTGGACGCCGAGGACCTGAAGACGCTGGGCGAGGCCAACGCGGCGCTGACCCACATCGGCAAGACCGGGCTGGAGCGCGCCTACGAAGAGGCGCTGCGCGGCCGCATCGGCTACCGCAAGATCGAGACCAACGTCGACGGCCGCGCCATGGGCGAGGTCGGCCGCGTGCCGGCCGTGCCCGGCGCGGACCTGCGCCTGAGCATCGACGCCCGCCTGCAGCAGGCGATGGTGCATGCCTTCGGCGAGCTCGAAGGCTCGGCCGTGGCGGTCGACCCGCGCACCGGCGAGGTGCTGGGCATGGTCAGCCTGCCCAGCTACGACCCCAACCTGTTCGTCAACGGCATCTCGCATACCGACTACCGGGCGCTGATGGACAACCCTTCGCGCCCGCTGTTCAACCGCAACGTGCTGGGCGGCGGGCCGCCGGGTTCGACGATCAAGCCGCTGGTGGCGCTGGCGGGCGTGGACAGCGGCCAGCTCACGCCGGAGTCCACGGTGTTCTCGACCGGCGAGTTCCGCATCCCGGGACAGGCGCGCGGCTACCGCGATGCCAGCGGTGGCGCCGGGTTGACCGACCTGCGCTCGTCGATCTCCCGCTCGGTCAATTACTACTACTACAAGCTCGCCTACGACATGGGCATCGAGCGCTTCGCCGACTACATGCAGCGCTACGGGTTCGGCGAGACCACCGGCATCGACCTGATCGGCGAGAACGACGGCGTGGTGCCGTCGCCCGACTACAAGCGCAGCCGCACGACCGAGCCTTGGTACCCGGGCGAGACGGTGATCGCCGGCATCGGCCAGGGCTACTGGATCGCGACCGCGCTGCAGCTGGTGCGCGCCACCGCCGCCGTCGCCGACGACGGTCGCCTGCGCGAGTTGCGCCTGGTGTCGGAACGACGCGACGGCTACGGCCAGCCGTGGACCCCGCTGCCGCGCCCGGAGCCCGAGTTGATCACCACCAACGCCGAGCACCTGCGCGCGGTGCAGGAAGGCATGGAGGCGACCATCCACGGCCGTGGCACCGCGACCGCGATGGCGATCGGTGCGCCCTACCGCATGGCCGGCAAGACCGGCACCGCGCAGAAGATCAGTCGCAAGGGCAACGCGAGCATGGATCCCAAGTCGCTGCCCTACCACCTGCGCCACCAGGCGCTGTTCGTGGGCTACGCGCCAGCCGACAACCCGACGATCGCCGTGGCCGTGGTGGTCGAGCATGGTGGCTATGGCGGCACCACCGCCGCGCCGATCGCGCGCAAGATCTTCGATGCGTGGTTGCTGGGCAAGATGCCGGAGCCGCCACCCGAACCCGAAGAGCCGGAGCCCACCGCAGGCTCGATGACGGTAGCCGCATCAGGTCCGTCCCCCGCCAGCACCGGAGACGGGCGACAGCCGTCCGCGACCGCCAGGGAGCCAGCGCCATGAGCATCATCCTGCGCTGGCTGTTCGACCTCGCCGCGCGCCTGCTGCGCACGCTGGACTGGCCGCTGGTGGCGGCGCTGCTGGCGTTGATGGCCATCGGCCTGGCGGTGCTCTACAGCGCCGGTGGGCAGTCCTCGACGCTGGTGGTCGCGCAGGGCGCGCGCTTCGCCGTCGGGTTGGGGGCGATGTGGGCGCTGTCGCGCATGCCGCCCTCGCAACTGCGCAACTGGACGCCGCTGGTGTTCGCCGCGTCGATCGTGCCGCTGGTGGCGGTGCTGTTCCTGGGCAGCGGCCGCCACGGCGCGCACTGGTTGAACCTGGGCGTGTTCTATTTCCAGCCGGCCGAGCTGCTCAAGCTCAGCCTGCCGATGATGGTGGCGTGGTACCTCAACCGCGGCGCTTTGCCGCCGCGCGTGCCGACGGTGCTGGTGGCGAGCGCGATCATCGCCGTCCCCACCGGCCTGATCCTGCTGCAGCCGGACTTCGGCACGGCGATGCTGGTGGCCTCCAGCGGTGCGTTCGCGCTGTACTTGGCGGGCCTGTCGTGGTGGTGGTTCGTGGCCGCGATCGGCGGCGTCGCGGCAGTCGCGCCGGCGGCGTGGTTCTGGATGCTGCGCCCGTACCAGAAGGACCGGATCATGACGTTCCTGGACCCGGAGTCCGATCCGCTGGGCGCGGGCTGGAACATCATCCAGTCCAAGATCGCCATCGGCGGCGGCGGCCTGACCGGCAAGGGCTGGGGCGAGGGCAGCCAGTCGCACCTGAACTACATCCCCGAGCACACCACCGACTTCATCTTCGCCGTCCTCAGCGAGGAGTTCGGCTGGATGGGCGTGGCGGTAACGCTGGGCCTGTACCTGTTCGTCGTCGGACGCTGCCTGTGGATCGCCAGCGAAGCGCGCGACGGCTATTCCCGGCTGCTGGCCGGTGCGCTGGGATTGGCGTTCTGCGTGTACGTGATCGTGAACGGGGGGATGATCGCGGGCCTGCTGCCCGTGGTGGGCGTGCCGATGCCATTGCTGAGCTACGGCGGCACCTCGGCGGTGTCGTTGCTTGCGGGGCTGGGCGTGGTGATGGCGGTGCGCGCGCACCGGCCGGTGCACGCTCGCTGAGTGCCGCCCGGGCGCCGTGCGCGTCGACATGGATGAACACCACCCGAACCCGGCCGGGCCGCACGCGGAATGCTGCGTGCTAACCTCGCCGCGATGACTGCACGCCCCCTCCGAAAAGCCCTTGTGTTCATGCTTTCGCTGGCGCTCGGCGCCTGCGCCACGCCCGCGCCGCCGACCCCGGCAGCGTCCGCGGACGAGGCATCGCAAGCGTCCGAAACGACCGCCGAGCCGACGCCCGTCCCCACGCGAACGCGTCCGCCCGTGCCCGGCACCAACCCGCTGCCCGATCCGCTGCCGGCGATGCCGCTGGAACAGGCGAAGGAGGCGTTCGTGCGAGACACGGCGGCCAAGTACGGCGTCGATGCGGGACACATCGAGTCGGTGCTGGCCCGGGCCGAGATGCGCGAGAGCATCATCAAGGCGATGTCGCGGCCGGCCGAGGCCAAGCCGTGGCGCGACTACCGCCCGATCTTCATCAGCCAGGCCCGCATCGATGGCGGCGAGGCGTTCATGGCCCGCCACCGCGATGCACTGGCGCGGGTCGAATCGCGCACCGGCGTGCCGGCCGAGATCATCGTCGCCATCATCGGCGTGGAAACCAGCTACGGCGCCAACACCGGCAGCTACCCGGTGGTGGATGCGCTGTACACGCTGGCCTTCGCCTACCCGCGCACCGGCGACCCGGCCAAGGCCGACCGCGAGAACCGCCGCGAGGCGTTCTTCCGCGGCGAGCTGGCGCAGCTGTTCGCGCTGGGCAAGGAGCAACGGCTCGACATCACCACGCTCAAGGGCAGCTACGCCGGCGCCATGGGCTGGGGCCAGTTCATGCCGTCGAGCTACCGCGAGTTCGCGGCCGACGGCAATGGCGATGGCCGCATCGACCTGTTCAACAGCACCGATGACGTGTTCGCGTCGATCGCCAACTACTTCGTCGAGAAGGGCGGCTGGACGCGCGGCGGGCCGATCACCGTGCGTGCCACGCGCGCGCCTGATGCACGCGACTTCGAGCCCGAAGGCCTCTACCCGGACATGACCGTGGCGCAGCTGGGCACGATGGGCTACCGGCCGGTGGCCGCTTCCATCGCGCCCGACGAGCCGGCGCTGCTGATCAACCTCGACGGCGTGTCGGGCCGCGAGCACTGGCTGGGGTTCGACAACTTCTACGCCATCACCCGCTACAACATCTCCAAGCACTACGCGATGGCGGTCTACCAGTTGTCCGAGGCCATCGCCGGCCGCGAGAACCCGCTGGCCGACACCGCCGCGCCCGCGGCCGCCGACGGCGCATGAGGGTCGCGGTTGCCGCCGCCCTGGTGCTGGGCCTGGCGGCCTGCGCCGGCGCCCCCAAGCGTGGGTCGGAGCCCTCGCCGCTGGCCGGTGCCGGTTCGGTGACGCGCGATGCGCTGCCCACCGGCGCGCTGCCGGCGCGCTGCAACGGCTCGCCGTATGCCCCGGCGCAGGAGGACCCCGGCACCCGTGGCGACTATGTCGCCGGCGGGCTGTACAAGCCCGGTGTTTCCGACACCACGCCGGACTACGTGCCCGACGTCGACTGCATCCCGGAGCCGCAGGTCGTCGACCTGCCGCGCTCCAAGGTCGGCAACCGCGCCAGCTATTCGGTGCTCGGCAAGACCTACCGGGTGATGGATTCGCACGACGGCTACGTCGAGCAGGGCCGCGCGTCGTACTACGGCAAGAAGTTCCACGGCCGCCGCACCTCCAACCTGGAGGTGTACGACATGTACGCCTTCACCGCCGCGCACAAGACGTTGCCGCTGCCCAGCTTCGCGCGCGTGACCAACCTGGACAACGGCAAGTCGGTGGTGGTGCGCGTCAACGACCGCGGCCCGTTCCACGAGGGGCGGGTGATCGACCTGAGCTACGCCGCGGCGGTCAAGCTCGACTACATCCGCCAGGGAACCGCGCGGGTCGAGGTTCGGGCGCTGTCCCCCGGCGACACCGGCACCGTGCTGGCGGCGGAAACCGCGCCTGCACCTGCTGCGCCTGCATCGACGGAGATGGACCGCCTGGTGGCGTCGATCCCGGTGGCTGCCGCCGGTGCGGTGGACCTGCCGCCGGGCGTTCGCATCGCCACCGGCCGGCCGGCGTCCACGGCGGCATCGGCAGCGGTCGGCACCACGGCAGCCGCCGGCGGTCCGGTCGAGCCGGCCGCCCCCGTGTCGACCACCCCGGGCACCGAATACCGCTTCGACATGCGCCAAGACGGGCGCGCAATGAGTGCCGACGAGTTCGATGCCTGGATGCGCACGCGCCGGGTGCGCGTGGCCACCGGCAAGCCGGGCGTACCGGCACCCGCCCCGGCAATGGCCACAACTGCGATGCCGGCGGCAGCCACGCCTCTGGTCCAGCCTCCGACCGCCCATAGTTCGACCCCGGCCGCGGACGGGGTCACGTTGCAGGTGGCCGCGTTCTCCGCGCGCGGCAACGCCGACCGCGCGCTGGCGATGCTGCGTGGCGCCGGCGTCGAGGGCGCGCACGTGCTCGATGGCGAATCGGCCGGACGTCCGGTCTGGCGCCTGCGCATCGGTCCGCTGGCCGCCGCTGCGGTGCCCGCCCTGTCGGCACGTATCGCCGGCCTCGGCTTCGGGCCGCCGCAACGCGTCAATGAATGAATTCGGTGCCGCCCGGCACCCGTTGTCCCTTACTTTCTTCCGGCCGCCCGCCGGGTCCCCGGAGTCGTAGAACCATGAAATCCCGTTTCGTCCTCGCCACGCTGGCCACCTTCGCGGTCGGCCTGGCGCTCGCCCAGTCGCCCCAGCCCGCCACGCCGCAGCCGGCCGCCGCGCAGCCCGCCGCCAGCGATGCGCTGCCGGTGCCGCCGCCGCCGGAGGTGACCGGTACCGCCTGGGTGCTGATGGACGCGGCCAGCGGCAACGTGCTGGCGGGCGAGAACTACGACGAGCAGCTCGAGCCGGCCAGCATCACCAAGGTGATGACCAGCTACGTGATCGCCGCGGAGATGGCCGCCGGCAAGGTCTCGCGCGACGACCAGGTCATGATGACCGAGAACGCCTGGCGCACCGGCGGCGCCGGCACGGACGGCAGCTACTCGGGCTTCGAGGTCAACCAGACCGCGCCGCTGCTGGAGATGGAGAAAGGCATGGTCGTGCAGTCGGGCAACGACGCCGCCATCGCACTGGCCGAGCACGTCGCGGGCAGCGAGCAGGCGTTCGCCGCGCTGATGAACCAGTACGCGCAGCGCATCGGCATGGAGAAGAGCCACTTCATCAACGCCACCGGCCTGCCGGGCGAGGGCCACATCACCACCGCGCGCGACCTGGCGCTGCTGGGCCGCGCGCTGATCCGCGACTACCCCGAGGCGTACTCCTACAACAAGATCAAGGAGTTCACCGTCGGCAACATCACCCAGCCCAACCGCAACGTGCTGCTGTGGCGCGATGCCAGCGTCGACGGCATCAAGACCGGCCACACCTCGGCGGCCGGCTATTGCCTGATGGCCTCGGCCAAGCGCGGCGACCAGCGGCTGATCTCCGTGGTCATGGGCTCGACGTCCGAATCCCAGCGCGCCCGCGACAGCCAGGCGCTGCTCAACTGGGGCTTCCGTTTCTACGAGACCCACGAGATGTACAAGGCCGGCGCGCAGGTCGCGCAGCAGAAGGTCTGGAAAGGCCAGGCCGACGAAGTGCGCCTGGGCCTCGCCGAACCGCTGCTGGTGACGGTGCCGCGCGGCCGCTACGAGCAACTCAAGCCGATGATGGACGTGCCGGCCACGCTGGTCGCGCCGATCGAGAAGGGCCAGGCCATCGGCACGGTGAAGGTCATGCTGGACGACAAGGTCATCGCGCAGCGCCCGCTGGTGGCGATCGACGGCATCGAGCAGGCCGGCTTCTTCAAGCGCCTGTGGCACGAGCTGCTGATGTGGTGGCACTCGATGTGATCGCGCCCTCGGGCGACCCCGATCGCGCATGAAGAAAGGGCCGGCAATGCCGGCCCTTTCGCCTTCAAGGCGCCCGCAGGCAATGCGCCGTGCGGTGAACCCGTATCAGCGCGCCAGTTCGAGCAGGTTCGACGACACCCAGCCGCGGTTGCCCAGCTCGTCGTCCACTTCCCACATCGTGCCCTGCTTGGTGCCGGTCGGGTACAGCATGTCGCCGGGGTTGAGGTCGCGCATCGCCGCGCCGCTGCCGTCGGCATTGGCCAGCAGGCGGCCGGCCTGGCGCATCGACACCGCCTGGCCCACGTTCGCGGCCGAGGCGTTGCCGGGCAGCCCGCCGAGCTGGGCGACCATGTCGGTGTAGGCCTGCAGGTAGGCCAGCGTGATGACCTGGCCGATCTCGGTGTTGGAGTAGCCACTGGCGCCGCCCAGGCCCAGCCCGCTACCGAAGAACGCGCCGGACCCGCTCCAACCCAGGTCGGTCTTGGTGGAATGGCCTTCGGTCATTGCGACCTGTTCCGAGGAGCGCATATCGGTCAGCGTCAGGACCACGTCCGCGGTCTTGCGCTTGAGGTTCAGGCCGCCGGCCAGTGCGCCGACCTTGCTGTTACCCAGCAGTCCGCCGATCAGGCCGCCGATATTGGTCCCGCCGGAATTACGGTTGCGCGAGATCAGGTCCGGGACCATGACGTAGTCGGCCGCGCGCACCTGACCCTTGCCCAGGTTGGACCCGCCGCGCAGGTCGCCGCCGGAGGCCAGCTCGCGCTCGGCCTGCATCGCGGCCATGCCGGCGCCGCGGTCGACCAGGGTGAAGCAGCGCGACTTGTTGACGAACACCTTGATGATCGCGGTGGGCGTGCCGAGGTCGTAGTCGTACCACCAGTTCTGGTCCGGCTCGAGCACGGCCAGCGTGCCCAGCGGCTTGCTGCAGGTCGGGATCTGGGCGGACTGGCGCTGCTGCTGCGCGGTCTGGGCCTGGGCGGCCATGGGCAGGGCGAGCGCTGCGGCGGCGGCCAGCGCAACGGCGCGGACGCGGCGGGCAGGCGGATTGAGGGCAGGTGCGAGGGGTCGAATCATGGCGATCTTCCGTGAGTAATGGGGCGCGGGTGCGCCGGGCTTCCGAGCTAAACGCTCTGCACAACCCCCGCCGGACATCCGCCGGCTTGGGTTGGGGGCGGAGCATACCCATAATCGGCGGCATGGACATCACCTCCGACAATCCCGACCACGGTTTCCAGTTCCCCGGCACGTTCGAGCTGTCGGCCATGGGCACGGCCGAAAAGGACCTGGAGACGCTGCTCCCGACCCGGCTGCTGGACGCGGGCATCGAGGTGCTGAGCGAGCAGGTCAGCTGGAAGCATTCCTCCAACGGCCGCTACGTCTCCGTGCGCATCGCCTTCCGCGCCGAGTCGCGCGAGCAGTACGAACTGGCCCACCAGGTGCTGCGCGACCACCCGGAAGTGAAGTGGACGCTGTAGCCGTCCCGACCGGCGCCGGTCCTGCCGTGCTCGCGCCGCCCACCGCAAAGGTCCGCGACCTCGGCCGCCAGCCCTACGAGCCGGTGTGGCGCGCGATGCAGGCCTTCACCGACGCCCGCGACGAGGCGACCCCCGACGAGCTGTGGCTGGTCGAGCACGACCCCGTGTTCACCCTCGGCCAGGCCGGCAAGCCCGAGCACGTGCTGATGCCCGGCGACATCCCGGTGCTGCATGTCGACCGCGGCGGCCAGGTCACCTACCACGGCCCCGGCCAGATCGTGCTGTACCCGCTGCTGGACCTGCGCCGGCTGAAGGTGGGCGTGCGCGAGTACGTGTGCCGGATCGAGCAGGCCATCATCGACACGCTGGGCGACTGGAACATCGAGGCCGTGCGTCGCGAAGGCGCGCCCGGGGTCTACGTCGCCGGCGCGAAGATCGCCGCGCTGGGCATCCGGGTGCGGCGCGGCTGCACCTTCCACGGGCTGGCCTTCAACATCGACATGGACCTGTCGCCGTTCCAGCGGATCAATCCCTGCGGATTCGAGGGGTTGCAGGTGACCTCGCTGGTAGACTTGGGCGGGCCGTCGGGGCTGGACGCGGTCAAGCCGGCACTGGTCGCCCACGTGGCCACGCAGTTCGGCCTTGAGGTCGAGCAGGCGCCGCCCCCGGCGCTCTGACTGCCGCAGTCCCGCGCTATACCCCGGCCGGCACGCCGCCCCCCCTCCGCGTCCGGCACACACGTCCACCCGACTCTCGGGCACCGCCCCCAGCCACCGCCTCCCGTACACCCGGGAAGGAATTCCAATCGACATGACCGACACCGCCACCAAGACCATCCCGCTCGCCGTCGTCGGCACCGATGCGCCCGCCGCGTTGCAGCCGGGCGTGAAGCAGGTGGCCGGCGACAAGATCAGCCGCTCGCCGGTGCAGTTCGCCGACGTGCCGGTGCTGCGCAAGCCGTCGTGGATCCGCGTGCGCATCCCGTCGGGCAACTCGGTGCAGCAGCTCAAGGCCAAGCTGCGCGAGAACCGCCTGGTGACGGTGTGCGAGGAGGCCAGCTGCCCGAACATCCACG
>Ga0208375_1002586_pt1 | contig 16757 bp, 15 predicted proteins | sample RifOxyD1_FD_184038 | JGI IMG/M metagenome (GOLD analysis project Ga0208375, IMG submission 184038) | Soil microbial communities from Rifle, Colorado - Rifle Oxygen_injection D1 (SPAdes) | ecosystem: Environmental > Terrestrial > Deep subsurface > Rock core/Sediment | place: Rifle, Colorado... | reverse complement strand
CAACCGCGGTGCAAAAAAGAAGCGGATTTTACTAAAAAAAGAAAGCGTGTTAATAAAAGGTATAAATATTGGCCTTTGACAACTCATCAAAAAGCAAAAGCTTATTATAAAAACCACTTTTAAACTGAGGAGGGTTTATGAAAAGCAATGCCGAACAGATTGAAATTTTAAAAAAGCTTCAGCACGAACATTTGAGTCCGATTATGCGGATTGCTTCACCCCTATTTGTGAATATGACAGAAAGAAGGATTGCCATAGAAAAAGGCGACGGATTAGCGGGAGATCAAAATTACCTTACTTTTTTTAAGCAGAACATCGAGCAGATAAAAGAGATTGCCGAAAAGGCCCTGGAATTCATTCAGTCAAGCCAGACTAATTAAAAGTAAAATACAGCACAAACAAAAAGCCGCAGTGTTTTTACACGCTGCGGCTCTTCTTTTTGCTTTTATTTTATCTTTTCAACCAGCTCAGAAAATATTTTAGGGTTATTTTCAGCCAACTGAGACAGGATTTTTCTGTCCAATTCGATGTTTTTCTTTTTCAAGCCATTCATAAACTGGCTGTAAGACATATTATTCTGCCGGCAGATAGCGTTTATCTTAATTTGCCATAAGCGCCGGAAATTTCTTTTTTTGTTTTTCCGGTCTCTAAAAGAATAGCTCCAGCCGTGCAACAGGGCGTCTTTGGCCAATTTATACTTTGATTTCCGGCCCCAGCGAAAGCCCTTGGTGTGTTGCAGGATATTTTTTCTCCGCTTTCGGGCGGTTGTTCCTCTTTTAATTCGAACCATATATTTTTAGCGGTATAATAACTTTTTAATTTTTTTAGCTTCCGGCTTGGATAAGGGAACCCATTTTCGGCCCTGCCTGACTTTTTTTCCGGATTTTTTAGCGCGATAATGATTAAGACCGGACGGGCGCCTCAAAATCTTGCCGTTTTTGGTTATTTTGAATCTTTTTAAAACTGATTTTCTGCTTTTCATTTTTTTGTGATAATTATTTTATTGTTTTGTAACGATAATAGTGTAGCCCCGGGGCTCTCTTTTTAATTCCCGTTCGATTTTAATGGGAAGCAATTTTCCCAAGCCCTCCAGGAAGCTTTGTATTTTTCCTTTGGCGAATTCGGCTAAGGCCTTTTCCCGGCCCCTTAAAACCATTTCCACTCTAACTTTGTTCCCTTTTTTTAGAAAGTTTTCAGCTTGATTGATTTTAGTTTCCAGATCGTGGGAAGAAATATTAAAGCCAAAACGGATGCCTTTTATCTCGCCGGTCATTTTATGTCTAGCCTCCTTTTCTTTTTTTTGCAGAGAATACAGAAATTTTCCATATTCCATAATCTTGCAAATAGGCGGTTCCACCTTTTCGGTTACCTGGATTAAATCCAGATTGCGCTCCCGGGCTAATTTTAAAGCTTCGGGCAGGTTGAACAATCCTAACTGTTTTCCAGTTTCGTCGATTACCCGTACTTCTTTAGCCCTTATTTGGTTGTTGATGAATGGTTTTTTTAACAATTTATTTTTGGTGGAGGTGAAGGGATTCGAACCCTTGTGCAAAAATATTCTCCAAGACAACGCTACAAACTTAGCCCGATTTGGTATCAGTAGAAAGTATTAATCGGACCAAATCTTTCTACTTTTTGGTCAAGATTTTGATAGTCTTTTGACCGGAAAGAGCTACCTATCTCGATTGATATAACACCAGATTTTAATTATCGAGAATTGCTAAAACCCGATGTGCTTTAAGCGTATGCTAAAGCAGGAGCTTGAAATAAGTTGGCACTTATATCAGTTTCCGAAGGTTTTACGAGCTTTCGGAGCTCGGTTTGATTGTTTTGGGTCGGATTTTTGTCGATTCCTGAACACCCCCTATTAATTATTATTAAGATCTTAAGATGTTATTCTTTTAACGATCGCTCAATTTCCCGGTTAATCTCTTTTTTCTTAATCAGATCCCTCTTATCTTTCTTTTTCAAGCCTTTGGCCACGCCAAACTCTAGCTTAATTTTTCCTCCCTTAATATACACTTTTAAGGGTACAAAAGTCAAGCCTTGTTGGTTGGCCTTGCCAATGAGGTATTTTATCTCAGATTTCTTTAAAAGCAGCTTGCGTGATCTTTCCGGGTTATAATCAGAGGGTGTGTTTTTAGGCTGATAGGGTGGAACTTGGCAGCCGACCAGAAAAACCTCTTCGTTTTTTAACACCACATAGCAGCCCGATAAGTTCATTCGGCCCAATTTTATCGATTTTACTTCGTGGCCCAAAAGGCTGATGCCGGCTTCAAATTTCTCTAAAATCTCGTAGTTAAAATACGCCTTTTTGTTTTCAGTGATTGGTTTAATATTCATATTGTGTTTTCATTTTAACCTAAATTCTTTCTTTTTCCAATCTTGATATAAAGGCTATAACAGGGTAAACTTAAAATTAATGATAAGGCAAAAAGTTGCAAAATCAATTGAGCAGGCCATAAAAGAGCTCCAAAAAGAGGGTTTTTTGCCAAAACTCCCAGTTTTAAATTTAGAGATCAAGGAATCGCAAAAGGAAATTTACGGCGATTACGCTTCAAGTGTTGCCTTAAAAATAGCTAAAATCACAAAAAAACAGCCCCTAGAGGTCGCCGAAAAAATATCTCACAATATAAAAAGAAAAAATAAGGACTTTTTCAATCAGATTGAGGTGATAAAACCCGGCTTTATCAATTTTTTTATTTCTCAAAAACAATTAAGAAAAGAATTGGGCGAGGCTTTAGCAGGGGGAGAGAATTTTGGGAAATTAACAGCCGGCAAGAAAATTAAAGCTAACGTAGAGTTTATTTCTGCTAACCCTACCGGCCCCCTTCATATTGGCAATGGCCGGGGTGCTTTTTTCGGAGATTGCCTGGCTAATATTTTAGCTTTTGCGGGCTTCAAAGCTTATAGGGAGTATTATGTAAACGATACTAAAAACAGCACGCAAATTTTAGAATTAGGAAAAACCGCTTTGGACCAGGGCCAATCTTACCTTTCACCGTACTTAGAATCTTTGATTTTAAAGTTAAAACCGCATCTTAAAAAGATAAAATCAGAAAGCGAAGCCGGATTTTTTGTGGCTCAGAATATTTTGGGCGACATTAAGAAATTTGTTTCTGAAAAACTTAAGATAAAAATTGATTTTTGGATTCAGGAACATAATTTATTCCGCCAGGATAAGGTAAAGAAAATCTACGATACTTTAAAGAAAAAAAATCTGATTTATGAAAAAGACAAGGCTACGTGGTTAAAGCTCGATGCTTTTGACCTGGAAGACGGGGTATTGTTAAGAGAAAACGGCCAGCCAACATATTTTTTATCAGATATTGCCTACCACAAAGATAAAATAGACAGGGGGTTTAAAAAAATAATAGATATTTGGGGCGCCGATCATCAGGGGCACGTGCCGCGCATGAAGGCGGTAATGAAAATTCTGGGGTTTAAAGGGGAGTTTGATATTTTGATCAGCCAGATGGTTCAGTTAGAGGGCGAAAAGATTTCCAAGAGAGCCGGAAAAATTATCTTGTTGGAAGACTTGGTTGATGCGGTCGGCCTGGATGCGGTGAAATTCTTTTATTTAATGAAATCTTTAAACACTCAAATGAGCTTTAATCTGGCCTTGGCCAAAGAAAAGTCACAAAAAAATCCGGTTTTTTACGTTCAATACGCCCATGCCAGAATCTGTAGCATTTTAAAAAAGGGTAAAACAGATAGTCTGAAATTTAACACAAAATATTTAGAGTTTTTGGAACATCCTTCGGAAATAAAACTAATGAGAAAGATTATTCAATTGCCAGAAATTATTGAAGACACGGCCAAGGATTATCAATTACAAAGATTGCCCCAGTATGCTTTGGAATTAGCGGAATCTTTTCATAGTTTTTACCGCGATTGCTATGTTTTATCCAAAGATAAAAACTTAGCCCAGGCGCGTTTGTTGTTGGCTTTTTGCGCCAAGAACACCTTAAAAACAACCTTAAACCTAATGGGAATTCAGGCGCCCGAGAAGATGTAATAATATGAAATTAAGAAATACTTATTATATTATCCGCCACGGCCAAAACATTCATCAAATAAGTAATAAAAAAAGAAAAAAGCCCTTAATCTATCCCTGGCCGGAAAAAAAGCCGATTCGTTTAACTTTACAAGGTAAAAAAGAAGTACTGGCCTCGGCTAAAATTTTAAAAAAGAAAAACATCGGTCTGATTTATTCCTCGGACATGTTTCGTGCCAAGCAGACAAGCGAAATTTTAGCCAAAGAATTAAAAATTAAGAAAATAACTTTTGACAAAAGATTAAGAGATGGCAATTTGGGAATTTATAATGGCCGACCCAAAGAGGTTTTTTACAAGGAATTTTTCGTGGTTAATACCGAAGAAAGATTTGCCAAAAGACCCAAGGGGGGCGAGAGCTGGAACGATATTAAAAAAAGAACGGCTGATTTTATCAAAAGCGTGGATAAAAAATATAAGAATAAGAATGTTTTACTGGTTAGTCATGGAGACCCGCTTTGGCTTTTAGAAAGCGTTGTTAGGGGCTATAGCAATAAAAAAGCTTTTGACGCCATTTTCGACAAAAAGATTTACAAGCTGGTTATTATGAAAACCGGCGGATTAAGGAAATTATATCCTTTTTAAATATGGATTTTGCAAAAACAGAAAAAGAAATCTTAAAGTTTTGGGCTGACAATAGAATCTTTGAAAAACTCCAGGCAAAGAATTGGGGCAAGAAACGCTGGTCTTTTTTAGACGGCCCGATTACCGCCAATAACCCCATGGGTGTGCACCACGCTTGGGGTCGGACTTACAAGGATTTGTTTCAGCGCTACAAGGCCATGCGGGGTTTTTACCAAAGGTTTCAGAATGGCTTTGACTGCCAGGGCTTATGGGTTGAGGTGGAGGTGGAAAAGGAGCTGGGCTTTAAAACGAAAAAAGACATTGAAGATTATGGCATTGAAAAGTTTGTGGAAAAATGCAAAGAAAGGGTTTTAAAGTATTCGAAAATTCAAACCGAGCAATCGATCAGGCTGGGCCAGTGGATGAACTGGGATAATTCGTATTTTACCATGTCAGACGAGAATAATTACGCCATCTGGCATTTTTTAAAAATTTGCAAAGAAAAGGGCCTGCTTTACAAAGGCAAAGATGTAGTGCCTTGGTGCATTAGGTGTGGCACGGCTATTTCCCAGCACGAGATATTAACTGAAGAATACAAGGAAATATCTCATAAGGCAATTTTTTTCAGATTGCCCTTGGCAAGCGAAAGCCAGACTTTTTTTCTTGCTTGGACTACCACGCCCTGGACTTTGCCCGCCAACGTTGCTCTGGCCGTAAATCCCGGGCTGAATTACGCCTATATTCAAAACGGAAAGGGTCAAACATATATATTGTTGGAAAACAAAGCCTTTTTAATCCCAGGGGGCAAGGTAGTTAAAACTTTAAAAGGATCACAATTGAAGGATTTGGAATATAAAGGACTGTTTGACGAGTTACCTTTGGCAAAAGATATTTTAGGTGATTATCGCCATAAAGTAATTACCTGGAAAGAAGTTTCTTTGGAAGACGGCACGGGCGTTGTACATATAGCTCCCGGTTGCGGGCAGGAAGACTTTAAACTGAGTAAAGAATTCAATCTGCCGGTTATTGATCCCGTGGACCAAGAGGGCAGATATAAAAAGAACCTTGGCTTTTTAGAGGGTAAATTAGTAACTCAGGTTCGAGAGGATATTTTTGACAGTCTTGAGAAAAAGGGTTTGGTTTTTAAGATTGAGGATTATTTACACCGTTATCCCACTTGTTGGCGCTGCAAATCGGAGCTGATTTTTAGATTAGTTAACGAATGGTACATTTCAATGGAGAAAATAAGGAAATCTTTGGTTAAGATCACCAAAAAAATACAATGGATACCGGATTTTGGTTTAGAAAGAGAGTTGGATTGGTTAAAAAATATGCAGGATTGGTTAATTTCCAAAAAAAGATATTGGGGTTTGGCCTTGCCCATTTTTGAATGTGCTTGTGGTAATTTTGAAGTGATTGGCTCCAAAGAAGAATTGAAAGAAAGGGCAATTGAGGGCTGGCCCGATTTTGAAAATCATTCACCACACCGGCCTTGGGTGGATAAGGTAAAAATTAAATGCTCCAAATGCGGGCAATCCGTTGAAAGAATAAAAGACGTAGGCAATCCTTGGCTGGATGCGGGCATTGTACCTTTTTCAACCACGGGTTATTTTGAGGATAAAAAGGAGTGGAACAACTGGTTCCCGGCCGATTTTATCTGCGAATCTTTTCCCGGGCAGTTTAAAAACTGGTTTTATTCTTTGATCGTTATGAGCGCGGTTTTAGAAGGAGAAAATCCTACGAAAACTATTTTTGGCTACGCTTCCGTAAAAGATGAAAAAGGGGAAGAAATGCACAAATCCAAGGGGAATGCCATTTGGTTCGATGAAGCAGTTGAAAAGATCGGAGCCGAACCCATGAGATGGCTTTACGTGCGGCAGAACCCCGCTTATAATTTGAACTTTGGCTACAATGCGGCCCGGGACATCCAAAAGAAACTATTAACCCTTTGGAATAATTTCGTATTCTTTAAAACCTATTCTGATCAAAAAAGCGAAATTTCTTTACCTAAAAAAATGGATAAAGCCAACGTGCTTGATCAGTGGATTATTTCCCGTTTACACGGCTTAATTGAAAAAGTAACCAAGGGCCTGGATGGTTATGACGCGGCTCAGGCAGCTTTAGCCATAGAGGATTTTTTTATCGAAGATCTTTCTTTGTGGTATATCAGGCGATCGCGCCGTCGCTTTCAGAAGCCAGATAATATATTAGAAAAAGAAACAGCTTTGGGCGTTCTTTATTTTACACTTTTTAACTTATTGAAAATCATTTCCCCGTTTTTGCCTTTTTTCTCAGAATCAATGTATCAATCGATAAAAGACAAGGAGTTACCCGAATCGATTCATTTGTGCGATTGGCCAAAAATTGAGAAAGATTTAATAAATAAGAAACTGGAGGAAAAAATGAAAGCAGTTAGGGTTGTGGTAGCGGAAATTTTAGCACAAAGGGCAAAAGAAGGCATAAAAGTACGCCAGCCGCTTTCAAAGATTACCATAAAAGAAAAATTGGAAAATGAGTTTATTGAATTGATAAAAGAAGAGGTTAACGTAAAGGAAGTTTTATTCGGCAAGGAAATAAAATTAGACACTCAAATTACGCCCCAGCTTTTGCAAGAGGGCATTTTAAGGGAGGCAGTCAGGCATATTCAGATAATGAGAAAAGAATTGGGGCTACAGCCCAAAGACAAAATTTTGGTTAGGTACGAGAGCGGTGAGGAATTGAATAAGATATTCATCAATAACCGCGACTATTTAATTAAAGAATTAAAAACCGAAGATTTCTCTCAAAAAAAAGAAGAACTATCTTTTGACAAGATTTCAGAGCTTGAAATTAACAATAAGAAAGTTTGGCTAGCAATTAAGAGAAAGGGATAATTTTTCTTTGGAGATTCTCTGAAAAAAGCTTAAAATTAGAATAAGGGGTTGTAGGATTATAAACCAGAGCTTTAATTCCATTGTAAAATGTCCAAGGCTAAACCGGTTAAAACTAAATCTTTTTCAATTGAAGAAAAGGACCGTCTAACAAAAATTCACCAAGGCATTGTTAGGGGGCGTTGGTTTTGGATAATAATTTTAGGCCTTAGCAGCGTTTCTTTGGTTATTACCCGCAAGATGAGTGCTATTCCCCTTTTTTCCTCTTATCACCCCAAAGAAAATGTTGGTTTTTATTTAATCACTCTTTTTTTGGTTTTTTATAATTTTCTTTTCTGGCTTTATTTAAAGCAAGGTGAAAAATGCACTGAAAAAGGCTTGAACAATTTAAGATATTTGCAGGTCGGTTGCGACCTGGCCCTGGTTACGGCTTTGTATAATTTAATCGGTGGCATTGATAACCCCACCCTTTTGCTTTACTTGGTACCTATTTTAGTGTCAATCATGCTTTTTAGTGCAAAAGGCGTGTTTATTGTTACCACTTTAAGTTTGCATTTAGCTGTGTTTATTACCTTAGCCGAACATTTTGGCCTAATCGTCCATAAGTTTCGCTATCTTATCCCAATAGGAATTTTCGGCAACCTACCCATCACGCTTTATTTTTTAACAACTTTTGCCCTTTCTCTTTACGGTGCCTCTATTTTTGCTAATTTTTTAGCCGATATTTTATCACAGAAAGAAAAAAAATTGAGGGAAAAAACATCTCAAATGGAAGAAGTTAATACGATTTTGGAAATTAAGGTTCAAGCCAGAACCAGGGCCATGCAGGATTTAACAGACTCCTTGGAACAGCAGGTTAAAGTAAGAACGGAAGAACTAGAGGGGAAGATAAAAGAAGTGGAACGGTTTAATAAATTGGCCAGCGGGCGCGAAATGAAGCTTTTGGAATTGGAAAAAGAAATTAAAACATTAAAAGATGAGTTAAAAACCGCCATATCATAAGCATTTTTAATTTAATGTCAGAAGAGCTACAAAAAAATAATCAGGAAGAAAAAATCAGGCTTTTGGCTATTCATAAGAATGTGTTTTGGGGCCGGCTTTTGTGGACGTTACTTTTTTGCGGCATCGGGCCTTCGGTGATGATAATTAAAAAACTTACTTCTACCCCGGCTTTTGTTCAGCAAAGAATGACCGGAAACTATTTTGCCCTGGCCTTTGTTTTATTGTACAGTTTTTCCTTTTGGCTTTATTTAAGAAGGGGCGAAAAATGCACCGAAAAGGGTTTGAATATTTTAAGATATTTCCAAGTCGGTTGTGATTTAGTTTTTTCGCTGTTTCTTTTTTACAACGTTGGAGGAATTGACAGCCCGGCCTTCTTTCTTTTTTTATTGCCCTTTTTTGTTGGGACCATATTTTTTAAATTAAAAGGAGTTTTATTAATTACCACCCTAATACTTGTTTTTAGTTCGGGCATTGTTTTTTTGGAATATTACGGCATTCTTTTTCACCAGTCGCATTATTTGACAAATACGGGTATTTTTATCCATTTACCCATTACCATTTATTTTTTATTCACCCAAGCCTTTGTTCTTTATGGTGCTGCTGTTTTTGCCGGCGTCTTGGCCAATGTTTTAGACCGGCAAGAGAAAAAATTAAAGGAAAAGAATTTATCACTAGAAGAAGCAAAGTCTTCTTTGGAGGTAAAAGTTGTGGACCGGGAGAAATCGTTAAAAGAGCTGGCTATTTCCTTAGAAGATCAGGTTTTAGCCCGAGTTAAAGAACTGGAAAACAAAATGTTAGAATTGGAGAATTTTAACAAGTTAGTAGTCGAAAGGGAGTTAAAAATGATAGAATTAAAAAAGAAGATAAAAGACTTTAAAAGGCAATTAGAATAAAATGAGCGAAAACATTTCCTTAAAACAAGAAGCAGACAGGCTTTTAAAAATTCCCGGTAACGTTAAAGGGGTGGTTTTTCAAACACATTATAAATATATTTTGTATCGTACTGGCGAAGAGGGGGTAAAAACCGTTGAGGCTAAATTAGAAGAATTGGGCCATCCGTTGAAGTTCAAAGAAATTAAATCTTGGCTTTGGTATTCAGAGGGCCTCGATGTTTTAATATTTTTAATTTTAAAAGACATTTTTAATTGGGATGATTCCGATATTTTTGACATGGGAACTTCAGCGCCCAAATACTCTTTTATTGTCGGTACCCTTTTAAAAACTTTCATTTCACCCAAGAAGTTTTTTGAAGAAACGCCAAAGTATTGGGAAAAGCATTATAGTTTTGGGCAGATGGAGGCCCTAGAAATAAACGAAGATCAAAAATATGCCACAGTTCGGATTAAAGACTATAATTTTCATCCAATTAGCTGTATTTATTTTAAGGGTTATTTTACCCGAATCGGACAATTTATTATTAAAACCAATAATTTTCAGGTAGAAGAGAAAAAGTGCGTTCATCGGGGCGATACTTACCACGAATTTTTATTAACTTGGGAATAAATAATTATGCCAGAGGATATAAAATTAAAAGAAAAATATCAGGAATTGCAGGAATCTTTCGAAGATTTGCAGCTTTATTTTGAGCAATTCACCACTTTTTTGCCAATTGCCGTTTGTAGTATTACGCCCATAGGAGTTATTATTAGTATTAATAAATTTTTTCAGGAATTAACCGATTATAATGAAATGGAAATTGTTGGTAGGCCAGTGGAAACGCTTTTTTTGGAAAAAGAACAAGGTAAAATGCTTACTCGGGAGGTAATTGACGGTGAAGTTGTTGAAAAAGAGTTGAATTTGATTAATAAAAAAGGCGAAAAGATTCCTGTAACGGTTTCTGCTTCTCTAAGAAAAGATAAAGAAGAAAACATTTTAGGTTATTTTTTAGCCATCATTGAAATTGTTAGGTTTAAAAAATTCCAAGAAGAGCTAGAAAAAAGGCTAAAGGAAAAAACTAAGGAATTAGAAGATCGGACCAAGGCATTAGAAAATTCTAGGGGCGGCCTGCTTAATATTTTAGAAGACATGGAGGAGTCTAAAAATAAAGAGGAGGAGGAAAAAAATAAAACCCTAGCTATTATTACTAATTTTGCCGACGGCCTTTTAGTTTTTGACGAACACAGTAAGCTATCTTTGATAAATTCGCAGGCCGAAAACTTTTTTAATGTTACAGCTAAAGAAACTTGCGAGCGATCAATTCCGGAGTTGATTAAATTTCCCAATTTATCGTTGTTGATCAATCTTTTAATCGATGTTTCTCAAAAAGAGGAGAATAAAGAAGACAAAAAAAACGATCAATCTAAATTTGAAATAAGGGAAATTTTTAGACGAGAATTGTTGATAAAAGACGATCTGGTATTAGAGGTTTCCAGCATACCTCTTTTGAAAGATGATAAAAAAACTGGCGCGCTAGTGGTAATCCACGATATTACTAGGGAAAAAATGATTGAGGTAATGAAAACAGAATTTGTTTCTTTGGCGGCGCATCAGTTAAGAACCCCCTTGTCGGCAATTAAATGGACCTTAAAAATACTTTTAGATGGCGATTTGGGCGAATTGAATTCCGAGCAGCGTGATTTTATCGAAAAAACTTATAAATCCAACGAACGGATGATTGATTTAATAAATTCTTTATTGGATGTGGCCAGAATTGAAGAAGGGCGTTATCTTTATAAGCCAGTTTTAACCGAAATAGAGCCCATTATTCAGTTTGTGGTTAATTCCTACAAGGACGAAGTAGCTAATAAAAAAATTAACTTTGAATATTTAAAACCAAAGGAAAAAATGCCCAAAGTTTTGGTAGATGTGGAAAAAATCCGTTTGGTTATTCAGAACTTTATTGAAAATGCCATTAATTATACGCCTGCGGGTGGTCAGGTGACAATTTCTTTAAAGCATGATAAGAAAGAAATAGAATTAATAATAAAAGATAGCGGCGTGGGCATACCCAAAGATCAGCAAGCCAGGGTTTTTACCAAGTTTTTTAGGGCCGCCAATGTAATGCGTTTGGAGACCACCGGAACAGGCTTGGGACTTTTTATCTCAAAAAACATTGTTGAGGCCCATCAGGGGCGAATATGGTTTGAATCGGAGGAAAAGAAAGGTACCACTTTCCACTTTGCCCTACCTATTAAAACTGAATTCGACGAGTTTATCACCGGCTTTTAATTTTTAATAAAAAGTAGTATAATATTAAAGACATAACAATATGGCCAAAAAAATTTTACTTATCGAAGACGAAGAAATTTTATTAAATTTGCTTGATAAAAAACTGCAGGAAGCCGGTTACGATGTAACCGTTGCTCGGGATGGCCAAGAGGGCCTAGAAACAATGAAAAGTTCCCGACCCGATCTTATTTTATTGGACATTGTAATGCCCAAAATGGGCGGCTTTGAAGTAATGGAAGAAATGAACAAAGATGAACAACTTAAGAAAATTCCAGTTGTTATTGTTTCCAACTCCGGTCAGCCAGTAGAGATTGATCGAGCCAAAGCATTGGGCGCTAAAGATTGGCTGATTAAAACTGAATTTGATCCACAGGAAGTAATTGAAAAAGTAATAAAACAAATAGGAAAATAATTTCAATAAATTTATACAATTTATTTTTATGGCAAAAAAAATCTTAATTATCGAAGACGATAAATTTTTAAGAGAGCTTATCGCCAAGAAGCTTACTAAGGAAATGTATGATACGGTTGAGGCGGTGGACGGCGAAGAGGGCATTAAAACTGTAAAAGAGGAAAAGCCTGATTTGGTGCTTTTGGATTTAATTTTGCCAGGCGCCGATGGTTTTGAGGTTTTGGGTAAAATGAAAGAAGATCCGGCGTTATCCCAAATCCCAGTGATTATTCTTTCCAATCTTGGACAAAAAGAAGACATTGAAAAAGGCTTGAAGTTAGGAGCAGTTGATTATATGATCAAGGCCCATTTTACTCCGCAGGAAATTGTCGATAAAATTAGGACGATTTTAAAATAAGATCTGTTTAATTTCATAATGTAAAAACATCCCCAATTTTTTATTATCTTTGGGGATTTTTTAATCAAAAATTTAACTACATGGCTTTGGATAGCTTGTCAGAACAATATTATTTAAAAATTGGGAAAGCTTCAGATTTGAAGATTTTTAAAGAAAGGCTAATTTACCGTCTTTTGGAAATTTTACCTGGGTTTTTAAGTTGGTTGACGCTTTTTTTAATTTTATTTTTTTCCTGGAAAGAACCGGTTTGGGTGTCTGTTTTTGTCATCATGTTTGTTATTTACTGGCTTTTTCGTACCATTTATCTTTCTTTTCACCTTTGGTCTGGCTACAAGCGCATGATTATTCACGAGAAGGAAAACTGGATTCAGAGATTAAAAGATTTTAAAGCTCAAGACTGGCGGGGCATTTATCATTTGGTGGTACTGCCTTTTTATTACGAGCCCTTGGATATTATTAGGGAGAGCCTTAAAGCTTTAAGTAATTCTGACTATCCAAAAGACAGAATGATAGTGGTTTTGGCCGGGGAGGAGCGGGCGGGAGAAGGTGGTAAGATGGTAGCTAGAATCCTTGAGAGTGAATTCAAAGATGTTTTTTTTAAATTCTTGGTAACTTGGCACCCGGTTAATTTAAAAGGCGAGATTATCGGGAAAGGAGCTAATGAAAGCTGGGCCACCAGGCGGGTTAAAGAATTGATCATTGATCAACTTAATATTGATTACAAAAACATTATAGTTTCTTCTTTAGATGCCGACACGGTTGTTTTTTCCGGGTATTTGAGTTGTTTGACGTATCATTATTTAACGGCAAAAAAACCAGATCGAACATCTTTTCAGCCCATTCCTCTTTTTATTAATAATATTTGGCAGGCGCCTTTTCTTTCAAGAATTTTCGCTTTTTCTTCTACCTTCTGGCACATTATGACTCAAGAAAGGCCGGAGAAAATGATTACCTTTTCTTCGCATTCGATGAGCTTTAAGGCTTTAGTCGACGTTGATTTCAGGCAAGTTAATGTGGTATCGGACGATTCGCGGATTTTCTGGCAGTGCTTTTTAAGGTACGACGGCGATTATCAGGTGCTGCCTCTTTATTACCCCATTTCTATGGATGCCAACGTTTCAGTTAATTTAAAACAAACCATCATTAACCTTTATAAGCAGCAGCGAAGGTGGGCATATGGCGTGGCCGATATTCCCTATTTTCTTTTCGGCTTTTTAAAAAATAAAAAGATTCCCCTTAATAAGAAATTTTCTTTGAGCATGGAGCTGATTGAAGGACATTGGTCTTGGGCTACGGCCTCGATGATGATTTTTCTTTTGGGCTGGATGCCGATTATTTTGGGTGGACCGTCTTTTTCACAAAGCTTACTATCCTTTAGTGTGCCCAAAATTACTAGTCAGATTTTAACTATTGGAATGATCGGCTTGGTTGTTTCGGCTTATTTCAGCCTGATTTTACTGCCGCCCAAGCCGCCAAAATATGGAAGATTCAAATATGTTTTTTTTGCCGTTGGCTGGCTATTAGTGCCGGTTATTATGGTTTTTTTCACCTCCATACCTGCCTTTGAAGCCCAAACCAGATTAATGGTGGGTAAATATTTGAGTTTTTGGCCAACAGAAAAGATAAGGAAAAAGAAATATTAATTATTCCAAATGGATTCTTTCTCCAAAATTCTTCAAGCCCTCTTTTAAAGAGGGGTGTTTTTTAAAACTAGGATCTGATTTTATCATTTCTTTAGCGGCTTCTTGGGTTTTTTCCACTAATAAAACATCAGTTAAAGAAGCCATGGTTAGGTCGGGAATGCCCCACTGTCTAATGCCATCAAGCGAGCCCGGGCCGCGAATTGCTAAATCTTTTTCAGCCAATTTGAAGCCATCTTCGGAGGATACCACAGCCTTCAATCTTTGGCTGGTTTTTGAAACCGGTGAATCGGTAAAAAGTAGGCAATAAGATTGATGCTTTGATCTTCCTACCCGGCCCCGGAATTGGTGCAGTTGAGCCAGGCCAAATCTTTCAGCGTCTTCGATCATCATGACGGTGGCGTTAGGTATGTCAACTCCTACTTCCACTACCGAGGTGGATACGAGAATATTGATTTCTCCCCTTTTAAAATTATTCATAACAGCTTCTTTTTCGGAAGACTTCATTTTTCCGTGAAGCATGGCAATTTTTAAGTCAGGAAAAACAACCTCTGAAAGTTTTTGGTATTCTTCCTTTACCGCTTTTACTTCGGCCCAAGAAGTAAGCCGGGCGCTTGCTTCAATGCGCGGACAGATGACAAAAATCTGATAGCCCAATTTCACCTGTTCTTTTATAAATTGATAAGCCATGGTTCTTTTTTCTGGGCCAACGATTTGGGTGAATATTTTTTTTCTACCCTGAGGTAGTTCGTTAATAATCGATAAATCCAGGTCGCCAAAAATAGTTAGAGTTAGGGTGCGGGGGATGGGGGTGGCCGTCATTGATAATAAGTGGGGAATGAATTTTTTCTGCTGGCAAAGGTGAGCCCGTTGTTGAACGCCAAAACGGTGTTGTTCATCCAGAATTACCAGGGCCAAATTATCGAATTTTATTTCTTTTTGAATTAAGGCATGAGTGCCAATGAGAATGTCCAACTCCCCGCTTTTTATTTTCTCTAACAGCTTCTTTCTGGTGCTGATTACAATTTCTTTTAGATCTTTTGAAAACAGGCGGTTATCTTTTCCGGTAACCAGGCCAATACTTACGTTAAAATCTTTTAATAATTCAAAAACCGTTTTAAAATGCTGTTTGGCCAGAATTTCGGTTGGCGCCATAAAGGCTGTTTGGTAGCCGGTTTTTACCGTATTTAAAGCAGCCATTGTGGCTACTACAGTTTTACCTGATCCCACATCTCCCTCGAGCAGCCTGTTCATGGGTCGCGGTTTTTCCAAATCTTTTAAAATCTGCCAGCCGGTTTTTTTCTGAGCATTGGTTAGTGGCCAAGGTAGACGTTTTACAAAATCTTTGATTAACTCCAGCTGAATGGGTAGAGCAATTGCCTTTTGGGCTTTAATTTTTTGCCTTTCCTTTTGTACAAAGAGCGAGATAAAAAACAGTTCTTCAAAGGAAAAGCGATCTTCCGCTTTTTTTGCCAGACCTTTGGAATCGGGAAAATGCACCTGCCAAAGCGCCTGGCTTAGGGGAATTAAGGAGAATTTTTTTAAAAATTCTGGTGGTAGCGGATCGGTTATACTGTTTTTTAAATTGGTTAAAATCGGCTTTATAATAAACCTAAGCCAGCGAGAAGATAGTCCGGCGGTTTCTGGGTACATTGGTACAATGCGGCCGGTGTGGGTTAAGTCGGCCGAAAGCTTTTCGTAAATGGGGTTGGAAAAATAAAAATCCTTTTCTTTTTTGATTAGTTTTCCGGCCAGGCAAATGCTGTCGCCCACTTTTAAGGTCTTGGTTAAATAGGGTTGGTTAAACCAGATTATTTTTAAGATTCCGGATTTATCCTGTATTATCCCTTGGGTGAGAAACATTCTTTTTTTCCAAGTTCTGATGTTTTTAATTTCAGTTATTGCTCCTTGTATGCATGCGGCTTCGTTAAGCTGTAACCGGGAAATAGGAACAATATTAGAAAAGTCCTCATAGCGGTGGGGAAAGTGGTAAAGCAGATCCCGGACGTTTTTAATGCCCAGCCTTTTCAACTTTTTTTGGTAAGCCGGGCCGACCCGAGAAAGTTGTTCAACCGGGGTTGAAAGCTCCATGTGCCCTCGGCAGGAATCGAACCTGCAGTCTCAAGGTCCGCAACCTTGCATTTTATCCATTAAACTACGAGGGCTGGTATTGTTAATTCTAAAATAAAATTAAGCTTAATTCAAGTTGACTTTAATCTATTTTATAGATAAAATATATTTATCAAAAGGAGGAGTGCGGCGAATGGTAAGCCAGCAGTTTGCTAAACTGTAACCGTGTAAAAAGCGGTTTGTGGGTTCGAGTCCCACCTCCTCCGCAGAAATGTTGACAGCTAACTTAAGGTGGGGTGGCAGAGCGGTTGAATGCACCGGTTTTGAAAACCGGAGTCGCTGCAAGGCGATCGTGAGTTCGAATCTCACCCCCACCGCCATTCTATCTTCAACCTTCAACCTCGTAGGTTGAAGGTGCTTTTGCGGGAAGGAGCGATAGTGATAAACTAAAGATAGTTGTGAAAAACACTATGGACCAAAATAACGAAGACAACAAAGGAATAGATTTAAGTCAGAGCTTGAAAGAGCCGGCTTCAAAATCTCAGGGCGGGCAATGGTCTCCCGGACATTATGTTTCTC
>Ga0208375_1002585_pt1 | contig 16759 bp, 19 predicted proteins | sample RifOxyD1_FD_184038 | JGI IMG/M metagenome (GOLD analysis project Ga0208375, IMG submission 184038) | Soil microbial communities from Rifle, Colorado - Rifle Oxygen_injection D1 (SPAdes) | ecosystem: Environmental > Terrestrial > Deep subsurface > Rock core/Sediment | place: Rifle, Colorado... | reverse complement strand
CATTTTTAAATCTCCATGAGATGGGATTATATGCTCTGGATTTGTTAGTTTTATCAGATCTCTTAAATCCTCCCTGCCTCCATGCCCTGAATTATGAAGAATAATCCCTCCAAATCCTCCAATAAAATTTTCTGGACCAGGAACGACGAAATCGTAAACTGGACCTTGATATTCTGATATTTTAATTTCTTTTATTGGGTCAAACAATAAATCTCCATTTATTATTTTATTTGTAAATCCCAAAATTGAGTCTGATTGTTGTGTTATGAGGCTTTGACTGATGTGTTCTTTTTTCTTTTTAGAATTTGGCCCATAATGTTTAATATCATAAAGATATGTTCCTTTTTTTGGATTTATTTCATTAAAGTCTAACTTCTCAATTGGTAGGGCTTCTGGAGGGAATTGCTGTGAGAATTTTGTTTTGAGCACCTTATCTTCTATTTGAAGTTTAAATTTATTTGATAAATAATCCTTTAATATTTTTAGATATTCTATGCCCTGCACCCTTATAACATAGGCAGAAGTTTCTTCTGTAAATTTTTTGTTTCCTCCTATCTTTCTTCTTTTGCCTATTTCTATATGGTCAAATTTTGCACAAATTCCTAATTGGGAAAATAGATAAAGCAAATCAGAAGCTAGCTTTTTAGAAGCTGTTTTCATTCTAATCCTAAAATGGTCTCTTCCTTTATCTATGCATCCATCTCCATTCAAGTATGCCCCTAAAAAGTTTAATTTGAATTTATTACTAGCAGAAAAAACAAATTTTGGAATCCTTTTGGTTTTTGCATTTTCTCCAAACCATGTTTTGAATAGTTTTTTTAATGTTCTTGCTCCAAAAATTATTTCCAAAGAATTTGTTCCTCTGTCATATATTTTGATATTTGATGGAAAACAATTCTTTATAGAATTCTTTATCTCTTCTAAGTTTTCTTTTTCGTGTTTTCCTATAACTAAGGAGATATGTCTTGGAGAAGAACCTTCTGCTAAATAATAACCCAATAATCTTGCAAATTCGTTAGTTAATTCTATATTTAGATTACATAATGGAAGATTATTGAAATAAAGCACGTTGTTTTCTATTTTGTAGTGCTTATTTTCTAATTCCATATAATCCCTTATATTAATCCTACTTATCTCTTTATGCCAAGAGAATTTTTTTGGAATTGCCAGAAAATCTCCAACGTTTAAATTATCTCCTTTTTCAGACATTATTCGCCCCTTTTCCAATTTGAATAAACTGTGTCCTGAAGTAATTGAGACACTTCTTCCTGATTTAGTTTTAATATTAAATATCTTTCCTTTATACTCGTGTTCTACTTTTTGTGCGTTGTACCATTTAATCTTTAAATCTAATGGATCAAAAGCTGGGACTTTCATTTGATTTTCTTCTTCTTTTTCTATCTTTCCAATCTCTTTCAGCCTCATCCCATTATTATCATTTATTATGACTTCTGTATCTGGAAGCACGGATACATGGACGTTATCAAATATTCTTACTTGATTTTTCTTTAGTCTTTTTATTAATTGCTCCTTGCTCATTTCTGTTATTGGGGTTGGAATTGTTTTTGAAGAGAAGATAATGTGGTCATCTCTTGATAGTTTCAAAGGCAATTCATGCCTCGCGATTCTATCCAGAATTGAACCTGGCTCTCCCTGGTGCCCTGTGCAGACAACAAGATATTTCTTTTTGTTTTTGTTTATTTGGTTTATTGCTTTTTCAAGCTGTCTTCTGTAAGTTATTATCCTTGTGTTTTTTGCAAACGGCGCCTTTCCGATATTTCTTGCTGCCTTTGTGTATTTTGCCAAACTTCTTCCCAAAAAAATAACCTCCCTATTTAACTTTTCTCCGAATTCGGAAATTGTTTTTAATCTTGCTATATGCGACGAAAAAGTTGTAACAATCATTCCTGAATCGTGGTTATCAGTTGTAAAGAACACATCTTCTAATAACCCCTTTGCTATTTTTTCTGATGGAGTTTTTCTGTCGTCCTGAGCATACAGGCTATCGACAATCAATACTTTTATTCCTATTTTTGATAACTCTTTCAGCCTTTTGTAATTTGGCTTGTCTCCTATTATTGGCGTATTGTCAAGCTTGTAGTCATTGACATAAAGAACTATTCCTTCTGGTGTGTGCACTGCGATTGCTGCTGTTTGGAGGGTTGAGTGAGTCATATTAATAAATTCAACTTTGTAGGAATTCTTTCCTTTTATTATATATGAGCCGTTTGGCTGGATGGAGATTATTTTGTTTTTTATTGATTGGTTGTTGTCCTCCATTAAAACTTTTAGGACTTCTGTTGTGAATGGAGTTCCAACTATCGGAACATTATATCTGTAGGAATTATAGGGAACTGCTCCTATGTGGTCCAGATGAGCATGAGAAAGAAGTATTGCCCTTACTTTTTTTCTCAGGTTCTTCTCATCAAAATAATAGTCGTTTGGGAGCGCCCCTATGGCTCTCATTCCCTTTTCTGTCGGGACTTTTTCTCTTTCTTCCACTGAAACTATTGCCGGAAGATAAAATCCGTCATCAAAAATTATTACATCTTCCCCCACTTCTAAAGCAGTCATATTTTTTCCTACTTCGTCGTATCCGCCAATGGTGTGTATTTTTATTACCATTTCAATCCTGATGATTTTAGGAAATGTTGATTTAAATAAGTTTGTAGAAAAATAGATTTGTAATCAGAAACTATAAAAACAATCTTTTTCTAAATGAGAGTATGGTTACTAAGGAAATTAATCATAAAAAACACAGGAACATTCTTTATGGCTTTGTAGTTATACTCTTGATTATGCAAATTGTTACTTTTGTTGTGGTTGTTTCCCAAGTTACAAAATTAGAGAGCACTATGCAGAAAAATAAAGAAGATTTGACTAAGTTTTATCTTGAGAAGTTGGGAGAGTATAATACTCTTTATCAAACGGAATTTACGGAAATTACTGCTGCGTTGGAAACTCAGGGCAAAGAAATTTCTAAAGAATTGAGTTTGTTAAAATCTGCCCAGGAGGACTTTTCAGGAGTGTTTGAAGAGGCAGTTCAGGGAACTGTGAGGATTGTTACTGAAGAATCTATGGGTTCTGGCTTTATTGTTGCTGATGGATATGTTGTCACAAACTTTCATGTTGTCAAAAATCAGAATTTGATTAATGTCGTGACTTATGATAACGATGTCTATACTGTTAATGGTGGAGGATTTGATGCAGAGAGAGATGTTGCTTTATTAGAAATTGACAGCGGAGAATATGAAATTCTTGAGTTTGGGGATTCCGATGATTTGCAGGTCGGACAGAAGGTTGTTGCAATTGGAAATCCACTTGGACTGAGTTTTACGGCTACGACTGGAATTATTTCTGCTCTTGAAAGGGAGGGGCCAAATGGGCTCAAAGAGTTCATTCAAACAGATGTTTCTCTGAATCCTGGAAATTCCGGCGGACCTTTGATTGACACTCAGGGAAAAGTTATTGGAATGAATAATTTCAAGATAGGAGACACAGAGGGGCTCGGATTCGCTCTCGAAAGTGATGCTGTTATTTATGCGATTAATAAAATTGCCGGTTTTGATTTGGTTTGAGTAATTATTTAAAAAGACAGGGGCTATATCAGGTGGGAAGGTTATTATATAGAAAAAGATAAGATTATTGATGAGTTGAGAGATAAAAAATGAGAGAGAAAGTAAAATCGTCTGGACGGACAAGGAGAAGATATATTTTGTTTGGGGGGGGAGAAAAGAAAAAAATTGAAAAAATTATTTTAGATTATCTTGGAATTCTTGGATGGGCAAAGGCGTCTCCTGTTTTTGTTGAGGATGGGAAGAGAATTATTCTAAGTGTTGCGCGCAGGAGTGTTAACGATGTAAAGGCAAGTTTTGAAATTTGCGAGGATAAAATTAATATTGTCAAAGTCTCAGGGACTTTGAAGGGGCTGGGTGCCAAGTGATTAAAAAAGGACAATTTCAACTGAGCTTTAGCATGATATTTTCAATTCTTGTCATAGTTGCGATTTTGGCTGTGAGTTTTTATGTAATAAGATTTTTCTTGAGCTTGGATGCCTGCGGAGATATTGGATTTTATTATAGAGGATTGGATGATGAAATTGAGAAAGCTTGGAAAAGCCAAATTTACAGCGGAGAATATGAAGGTAGTTTGCCTTCTGGAATTGAGAAAGTCTGCTTTGGAAATTTGAATTATGACAGCGCCGGATATTCTGAAGAGATGACATATCTTCATTCTTATGCTGATGAAAATAAAAATGTATTTTTGTATCCTGGTGCTGTTGGGTGCGATATTCAGTTAGCTGAATATACAATTGAGCATGTTGAGATTGAAGGTTTTTGGTGTGCTGATGTTTCCAAAGGAAAAGTTTCTGTAAAGCTTTTGAAAGAAAGCGGGGATGCTTTGGTTAAATTGAGTAGTTCCTAAGTATAATAATTTTTAAAAAGATGAAGAGAGTTGGGATTTTATGTCAAGATTTCCACCAAAGAAACATATAGATTTTCTTGAAGATAATTTAGTTATAGATTTAATACCTGATGATAGATTGGGAAATGAACTTGAAAGAGTTAATTATTCTGCTTGTTATTGGGATATTCAGATTGTTCCTGGAAGAATGACATTTGAAGGATGTCCTTGGCAACTTGAGGAACCATCTCATGTTATTTATGGAAAGAGGAGAAATCCTAAAATGGCGGTTGGAATTCCTGCTGCTAGATTTAAACATGTTGAAACTGGAAAAATTGGGCTTATCTCCTTGGATTCTCCAGAACTGGATTATCGAAAGAGAGATTAAGTAAAGGCTTTTAAAGTGACTTTTATTAAAAATAACATGAATAACAGGGGTTTTGAGATGAGTTTTGCCTGGATGTTTGCAATCATTGTAGGTGCTGTTGTGATTTTTCTTGCCATATATTTTACGACGCAGTTTATAGGAACTGAAAGAGAAATACAAAATACAGAAGCTGGGAAACAAATTGGAATTTTGTTAAATCCTGTTGAGACTAGTTTGGAAGATGCAAAGATTGCTAAAATTACGACTCCTCTTGAGACAAGGATTTATAATGATTGTTTGATTAAGAGCGGACAAAGTTTTGGAAGCCAAAAAATAGCCGTTGCAACTGCTTCTGGTGTCGGAGAAAAATGGGTGGAGCCTGGAACTGCGAGCAGTTTTTACAACAAGTATGTTTTTTCAGATAGCGTTGTTCAAGGAAAAGAGTTTATTGTTTTTTCTAAACCCTTTAGATTTCCATTTAAGGTTGCTGATTTACTTTTTGTTTGGGATTTGGGAGATAAATATTGTTTTGTGACTCCGCCTCAGTGGATGGAAGAGGAATTGGATGATTTGAGTCCTGAGGGAATTAAAGTTGTTGGAAATTTGGAGGATTGCGAGACATTAGATATTAAGGTTTGCTTTTCAACTGTTTCAAACTGCAATATTGACGTTAATATGAATGCTCAAAGCGTGAAGAAAAACAAAGGAACCACTACTGTTTATTTTGAAGATTCTCTTATTTATGGAGCAATTTTTGCTGAGCCAGATTTGTATGAATGCCAAGTTAAAAGGCTGATGAGCAGAACTTCTGAATTATCTGCGCTTTATTACAGCAAAAGCTCTTATGTCGGTTCAGTTGGATGCGGTTCTAGTGCGTTGCATGGAAACCTGCTTGCATTATCCAACAGCACAAGCCACTTTGAAAAATCTTTTGATATTATTTTAAGTAGTTTCATAAGCAATGAATTAGGAACTCAAAATAGGAGGCTGAGTTGCAAGTTGTTCTGATGGATAAAAAAGGACAAATGAAAATACAGCAAATGGCTTTTGTATTAGTTGCGATGATGGTATTTTTTGCCATGGTGGCCCTGGTTTACTTTTCAATAAGGATGTCTGGTTTGGAGAGTTCTGCTGTGAGTTTGGAAGAAGAGAAGGCAAAAGAATTAGTTAAAAAGATATCTTCAAGCGCTGAGTTTGCCTTTGGTGTTACAGACTGCCCTAATTGCATTGATTTAGATAAGGTTTTAATTCTGAGTGAAAGGAAATCTTACGAGGGATTTTGGCAGTTAGATTATTTGGAGGTTGAAAGAATTTATCCTTACGGTGAGGGAATTTGCGACAGAACAAATTATCCTGATTGTAAAAGCATAAAGATTATTGACAGCGAGAATTATGGCTCTGCTGTCAGCGCCTTTGTTTCCTTATGCAGATGGGAAAGTTCTAAAGATGGTTATTTCAAGTGTGAAGTTGGCAGGATAATTGCATCTGGGGAGGGGTTGAGGAATGAATAAAAAAGGGCAAGAGGAAATGGTTGGATTTGTTATGATAGTTATAATTGTGGCTGTCGTATTTTTGATTTTGCTTGGCATTTTTTTAAGGCAGGAGCCTTCTGCAAGTGAGGCGGATAGTGTTGAAGTAACTCAGTTTTTGGAGAGTATAATGGGATATACAAGCAGTTGCGCCGTCAGTTACGAGCCGGCCTATTCAAGTGTTGGGGAGCTAATTGAAGAATGTTACAGGGGCAAGAAATGTGTTGGAGGAGAAGACTCTTGTGAGGTATTGGAACAGACAGTTAGAGATATTTTGGGTTCTGGGTGGGAAATTGGGGAAGAATTTTATTATAAAGGATATGAATTTAAGATAGTTGGAAGCGAGGAAACTATTTTGGAAATTTCCAATGGAAACTGCGAAAATGAGTTTATTGGCTCTGAATATTTAATTCCTGGGGATTTTGTCAGTTCTTTGAAGCTTTGCCTATAGCCTTATTTGAATGGTCAAATTTTCCATTGCTAAAACGGGCCTTAATCTTTCTCTTTTTCCTGTTTTTTCAGCTATAAAATCAATAAATCCAAACCTTTGGAGTAATTTTATGTCCTGACTGACTGATTTAAAGTCTCTTTTGAGAATTTTTGCCAATTCGTAAATTGATTTTGGGTTTTGCTTTTTTATTATGTGGAGCAGTCTTGCTTTTTCATTGCTTAACAATTTTCTTAGGGCAGAAAGAGCTTCAAAATCATAAATTGTATCTTCTCTCATGAATTTTTTCAGCAATGGATTAAAAGTTCCCTCTTTATCGACGATAATTATTTCTCTTGTCTTTGATTTTTCTGCCATGTTTTTATATGGGTTCCTTAATTTTGTATGATAAAACATAAAGAAGTATATATATGTTTTGGTTGAACATATATTTAGATATGTCTGTTTAGGAATTACCTATATTCAATTTTTTAAAGATTTTTTAACTCTAAAAGAGGTGTAGTATAAAATAGTGACACCACAACCTTTATAAAGGAATTAACTACTCTCTTCGATACCACTCTTGTTGAGCTAAAAAAATGGGGAAAGCTTTTTAAAGGAATTACAGCTTCTCATTATTAACCTTTTAGACTTGTGCCAGATTGTTCTGGCTCGGTTGACGAATTGCTAATAAAAGGCAATTTCCTCGAAGAGGAATCCTGCGGGATTGTTAAGGCAAGGAAACTGAAAGGAGGTTTATTAAAAAGTGAAATTTAATTTTAGAAAAGTTGCTGGTATTTTAAGTAGTGCGGTTATGATAAGTTCCACAGTGGCTTTGGCTGCTGCAACAACATACCCTGCTCCATATGTTCAAAGTGGTGGGGCTAATGTTGCTATTGTTTATGGAACTAATATTGCAAGCACAGACTATGTAGCTGCAATTGACATAACAGCAAATCTACAGGCTAAACTTGCTGCTCAAACTGCATCCGGAAGTAGCGGAGCTTCTTCAACCACGACAGTGACAGGAGGAGATTTTGTCCAACTGGCAAAATCAACAAATGCATTTAACTTGGGTGAATCAATGAATGCTTTCTATGCTACTATGGACGAAAGTGAATTGAGTGCTGTTTTGGCTGAGGGAGTTTATACTAATGATAACAATGATGAATTTGATTATCAACAAAAGATTGCATTGGGAGGGCTTGTTTTACAGCACTTCCAAGATTCAAACTTTAATGATGACAAACCAATAATTGGTTTTGATATTGATGACGGAAAGTTCATCTTAAACTATACACTTGACTTTACTCCTGACAGGGCAGCTGGTGGTGCATCTTATGCATACCTTGAGACTTCTGAAATAACAATGCTCGGTAGGAGTTACTATGTGGTTGACGCAACGGATACTGCGAATGGACTTAAGCTAACACTTCTTGACACGGCAAATAGTGTCATTGTCACAGAAGGAGAGACGGCAACCGTTACAACAAATGAAGGAAGCTATGATATTAGTCTTGTCTTTATAGACAGTACTGATGTTATCCTTAATGTTAACGGACAAGAGACAAACAAGTTGGCTCAGGGAGGAGTATTCAAAGTTGCTGAAGACACATATGTTGCTGTAAAGAGCAATTTGTATAATAGTAAGGACACTGGAATCAGCAAGGTTGAGGTGAGTATTGGTTCTGGAAAAATTGAACTGGAAGAAAAGCAAGAGGTAAAAGTGAACAATGAAAAAGTCAGCAAAGATACTGACTATGAGTTATTCACATACTTTACAGTAGCAAGCGCTAATGAGACAGACCAGATAGTTCTTGAGTGGGTATCCGACAAAGATACTTACATGTCTGATAACAGTGAATTAGTATTGCCAGGATTTGGAACAATAAAGATTTCAATGGCTGGATTTACAAAACCAGCTCAAGAAATAACAACAGTTAAAGCTGGTTCTGATACATACTCTCAATTACAGACAACTGTAAGTGATGGTGATGTTACATTACCACTTTTATACACAAACGCTACTGGAGATATGATTGCACTTGGAAAGGATGTTAATACGAGACTTGTTACTTCTATCGCAAGAAGTGGATCTGGAAGGACCCTTGTATATAATATGAGTATTGATGATTACTTCGTTGCAACATGGATATCTGGAGATGATGCAGAATCTTATGTTCTGAAGATTTCCGATATTGATGATACTGTAGGTAACAAGAATACAACTACAATTGAGAGTGTTGCTGAAGGAAGTGGAGAAGCACTTACATTAGATATTGGTGAAACTGACGAAATTGGAGAAGTATCCTTTACTCTTGTCGCTGTTCCTCACGGAGAAAGAGACAAATGGGTAAACATTACCACGGCTCCTGCTGGAGGTAGTGGAACAGTTTACATGGATAAGTTGGTTACTGCTGAAGGAATGGTTATACAATTACCTTTCTTCGGTGTTAACGATACTTGCGGAGCCAATATGTCTGGATGTTTCAATGTTTCCGACGCATTTAGGGGCGGTACTAGAAACTCAACATATCCAATGTTATTCACGTCTTCTGCTGGAATGGGTTGGAACACCTGGAGAATGAATCTGACTGAAGAGGACAAAGATGCAAATATCTTTGAAGGGGATTCTATCCAATTGACAATTGGTCCAAATACTGGTGATGAAATCCATGTAACTGATGGAGACAGAACCGAATTGGAAACAGAAGATGACTCAAAGTTGTGGGAAGCGTATGCTAACTCAACTCATGCTACAAAGTATGTGCTTGATAAGAACGCAGACCAATATGATGCAACAGTTACATATCACGGAAGCGAGGCTTTCGCAGAGGTATATGTTTCTGAGACCGGTGCTGTTATTGAAAGTACTGGAACGACTATCTCAAGTGGAACAGTAACAGAAATTGGTTCAATATCCGTTAAGGATAGCGAAGTGAGCTCTGTATCTGGAAAGAACTTGATTGTTGTTGGTGGTAGCTGTGTGAACAGTGTTGCTGCTAGTTTGGTAGGAGGCTCCTATTGTGGAGCTGACTGGGAAACTGCAACCAGCGTTGGAAGCGGTTCCTTCTTGATTGAAACGTTTGACAGAACAGGAGGAAAAGTTGCTACACTTGTAGCAGGATACAATGCTGGAGACACAACAAATGCTGCTAAATACTTAACAAGCCAGGCTGTTGATACAACTGCTGGCAAGAAGTATATCGGAACAACTTCAACAAGCGCAACTTTACAAGTAGAATCTGCTTAAATCAGAAAAACTTTTTTTTATTTTTTCTTTTCCTTTTTTTATTTTTTATTATCTCTTCTTGGGGAATTAGTCTTGTGATACTTGAGCTTGTGAGTCTAGATTGAGGGAATTATAAACAATAAGGATTTCTAGGAAACCTTTATTCCTTTAAGGTTTGGAAAACATTAAAGTTTTTAAACTGGTTTTTAGTTTATGTGTGATGAGGAGAATACAAACTTCTGAGGAGATTGAGAGGAAGAGACAAAAGAATATTAGGTATATGAGCTTGTTTATGCTGGGGATTTTGGTTTTTGGAACAGTTGGATATGGATTTTCTTTGTATGGAAATTCTGATGATTCTGATGCCCTTAACGGCGCTGGTGGTGAGATCGTTCAGTCTGTGAAGATTGGTGAAGAAAAAGTTTATTTGATTAATCCGTTGGGAGATGTTCAAAACATTAGCGTCAATTCAGTTATTGGACTCTATAATTACAATAATGAAATATTATATATCTCTTCTGATGATGCTCTTGTTTATAATGAATTAGAAAAGACTATTGGAAGATATGCTTATAGAGTTCAGGGCGCTTGCTATGGAAAATGCGAGAAGGATTTGCCTGAAATGAACTGCAGTTCCAACCTGATTGTTTTTGAAGAGTCAGATGAGAATAAAGTTTATCAGGAGGAGAAGTGTGTTTTTATCGACGGAGATTTAAGAGCTGTTGATGCTTTTATCTACAACCTCTTCGGGTTCTAGCCAATTAGGTCCGGGGGAGAGTCCAGAAACCTTCCAACCAGTGACAGGTTGTTTGGAGTTAATTGAACTCTTCATAAGATTTAAAAAGACATAATTTTATACTAAAATATGGTTAAAAAGATGAATAGGCAGGATAAGGAGTTTTATTGGATTGTTGGAATGATGGTCGGGGTTGTGCTGCTTTTTGCTTTTGCCTCATACATATTTTCAAGCTTTAATGAGTTTGAGTATGAGGGGTTGACTTTTACAAAAGAGAAGTTTGATGAGATTCCAGTTTACCATTATTACTATAACATGATGAAAAATGACGAGAGCGGGGACATAATAAAGTATAATCTTTATCTTAGAACAGACGTGAGAAAGAATGATATTCCTGTTCAGGGTTCTGACATTTATTTTCCTGCGGACAGGTTTGTATATGTTGCGATAGGAGGTTTTGAACTTGAGGAATGTGAAAACACCGGCATTGCTGTTTCCGAGCTTAGCGCATTTTTGACAAATAATCAGCTGATTGTCAAGGGAGCCAGTTCAGATGTTATTCATTCTCAAGTTAAAGGGATAAAATATGCAAGTTGTGATGAGTATCCTGATAACGCTGTCATTGAAATAAAACCTGGTGATGTCACAAGAGTTAAGACAAGCGGGTTGTGCACAGAAATATTTGTTAAAGATTGTGAGATTTTAGAGGCTGTTGAGAAGTTTGAGGTTCATGCTATTGTTGATGCGAAGGCAAGAGCAATTTAATTTCTCGCCATTCTTTTCTTTTTTATCCATATGTAGAAAAAGATTATTGGAATAATCAAAATTAAGATTAGTGCTGTTATTAGTTTAAGGTTTTTTTCTATTAACTGGGAATTTTCTCCGAATAAGAATCCTATGCCGATTAGGATTATTGCCCATATTCCTGCTCCAATTGAAGTATATATAGAGAATTTTAACAGGTTCATTTTTGAGAAACCTGCCGGAAGAGAAATTAACTGCCTTATCACCGGAATTAACCTTCCAACGAATGTTGTTATCTCTCCGTGCCTTGCGAAATAATTTTCAGATTTTATTATACTTTTGTCTGTTATAAAAAAGAATTTTCCATACATAAAAATCAATTTATTTACCGCCCTTCTTCCAAGATAGAAAGCCAAAGCATAATTTATCAGGGCGCCTGCTAAACTTCCCAGAATTGCTGATACTAAAACCAAAGAAAAAAGCATTTCTCCCCTTTGAACCAAAACTCCTGCGGGAATGAGGACTATTTCGCTTGGAAAAGGGATAAAGGAGCTTTCAATAGTCATTAAAATAAATATTCCCATATAATCGAGGGAGCCAACTGCATTGACAAGAAATTCCGCCAGTTGAGTTAATAATTCCATTATCTCTTTCCCCTTATCTTTTTATAAATAATTTTGAAGTCTGTATAAACCGGAATTTGTTTTATTTTAAATAACTTAACATTTGAGAACCAAATTAGAACAACTAAAGCTGTTGAAGTGAAATACCATGTAATTTTATGAGCTAAATCGAAGTAAGAATATCCATTTGCTAAAAGGACTGAGAAGATTACAATTCTTATTATGTTTAGTATAAGGAAGGTTGCAAAGAGAAAAAGCATGCTTCGTAGGCGCTTATTTAGCTTCATTGGAGTGGTTAAATTAAGGATTAGGAGCAAGTAGTAGGCTGCTCCTGCAATACAGGCAGGAATTAAATCAATTATGATTCCTCCTTCTGAGAAGATTATCATGGTGTTTTCCAGAGTTGCTCCGTATATTGATTTTAGAATCCAGAAGACTGGGTAGATTGTCAATGGCTGGAAGATTAGGTAGAATAAATATAGATTTGAGAATGAAAATACTAAGAGGAGTAAGTATCTGATTAAAATGCTGATTGCTTCCTTGTGCTTCATAGATTAAAGAATAAAGGGAAGATTAAAAATGTTGGGTTATTGTATAAAAGAATAATTATAAAGGAGAGATTTCATCTATAAATATGTTTTTTATCTTTTATGTTGGATTCCAGATGTTCATCTAAATAATCATGTTCTCTGTCTCTTATCGCCGATTTTTTTGAAACAAGAGCTGTTCCTGATCTCTCACAATGAATTTCTGCATATCCTTTTCCTTCCATTTTTACTCTATATCCCACTACTACCATTGTGTTATCTGGAACTTGTTCTGCAAATCTTGTGATAGTATTTCTACAATGGTTAGATGTTGGTATAGAAGAAACTTCTTCTCCTCCAATATGAACTCCTACTGCTTCAAAATCCCCGGGAGATTTACCAGAAATGCTAAACCATTCTGTTGCTGATATTGTTAGAATTTTTTCTAGTTTTATTGCCATTTTGAAATTATCTTCTTGAGAGTCTTACCGCAACAACAATTATTAAGATAACAAGAACCAAGTTAACTATTCCTATTACCCAGATAAGTGAATTTCCGCCAAGTCCGAAAGCTGATGCGGGTTCTATGTTAACTTGGACTGTTCTTGTTTCAACTTCTCCACCTTGTGGAGGTGTTACATAAACTGTGAATTCTTTTGTTCCTTCTGCGGATTTGTCTATTGTAAATGTAAATGTAACCTGATTTGTGCTTCCTGCTGAAACTGTCAAGATTCTTTCTGAGATTGAATCCAATGTTGCCCAAGATTCGTATCCTGAAGCATCAATTACGTAAGACTGAGGCGAAGTCAAATCGAGATTTTCTATTGTTGCTTTTACTGTCATTGCTTTTCCAGCAATAGCTTCTGAATCTAATATGGCATTATTAATAGAAACTACTTTTCCTGTCGTCTGAACTGCTGAGCATCCAATAACTTTGAACGGAACTTTTACAACTTCATCCAATGTTTCCCTGTAAATTCCGTTGCTATAATCATATTCTGCATCCAGTTCAAGATTGTATGTTTTGTCTGCTGTGTTTGCCGGAACAATAAATGTAAAGCTGACTTTCTCGTCGTCTCCTTCTGCCATGTCTTTCTTGATTTCTGTATCAAGGTTTATTCCAAGTTCTTTGTTAACTAAGATTATTTTTACTTGGTCCTGCTCTTCGTCGCCGATATTGAATGCTGTCAAATCAATTGTTACCTCGTCTCCGCATGTTGCATCTGTTGGAGTGATTGCTATATTGTCAAAAGCTATGAACTTTCCTTCATCTGATTCTCTTTCTATATTTATTTCCTGATAGAAGTTTTCCTCGTCATAGTCATCATATAAATCGGCACAGGCATTTCTTTCTCCCAAATCATCGCTGTATGATTTTACTGCTAATCTATAAGTTCCATCTGTAAAATCTGCCGGAACTCTGAAAGTAAATGTTGCTGTTTCCTCGTCTCCGTCTGCCAAGTTTCCCAAATCAAATTTTTCTTCATCTGAAGTATCATAAACTAAATCATCTGCAACATTTTTTCCTTCTGAATCGTATAGGGCTAATTCAACAAAAATCTCTTTTATTTTATCTGTGTCATGAGTATTTTCAACTTTGACTTCAATTGTTATTTCATCCATTAATCCCCATTCGTCTTTGTCTCCCTCTCCTTCATTGCTTATATCAACATCTGTTATTTCCAATTCTCCTATTTGCCCGTATTTGCAGAATGTCTGCAATTGCGTAAGGCTTAAAGAATCTGTATGTGCCAAATTATCTACAATATTTATTGTTGCTATTGCGTTTCTTCCAAATTCAGCATCTCCAAACTCTGTTACTGCGACATTAAATGTTGCTGAACCATCAGCTGGAACTTGCAATGTAGTTGGAAAGTTCAAAATATAATCATCTGCAACATTTGTGGCAGAAATTGCAACTGTCACAGGAGATAATTCATCATTTGTAACCCTTAAAATTGTTTGATTATTGTTAACTGCAATCTCTGTTGAACCAGTCAAACTCAAAGCTGAAACAGCACTAATTGAAAGAATTAAAAGTGCTAATATTCCTACAATGCTTAACAATTTTGTTTTTGTTATCATTTTGTGTTGTAACTCCTCAATTACAATACTATTTAAATGTTTCGCTTTCTGCTGGAATTCTGTTTTTTGGGGCGCATTTTCCATTTTATCGAGGGTTAAAGTATTAGAGGAAGGTTTAAATAAATATCTGCTCTGTAAATTGTATATTAAAATAGGAGATAGAATGCCAATTCGTTCAAGAGAAAATTTAATAGGCGCATGGGCTTTTTTGATAGGTGTTGTTTTGGCTTTGGTTGTCGGATTGTTTAGTGTTGTTGCTGGAGAAACAATCAATCAAGGAGTTTTGGGAGTTTTAGCCATTCTTGGGCTGGTTGTTGGATATTTTGTCAGTGATAAAGATATTCACACCTTTTTGATTGCGGCAGTGTCGTTGGTTTTGGTCAGTTTTGCAGGTATTCAAGGATTGGTTTTGAGTGCCGCTATTTTAGGCGTTAGTATTAACAAATTGATTACTAATATTTTGGGCGCTTTGATGTTTCTGTTTATTCCTTCTACGATTGTTGTTGTGCTGAAGAGTGTGTTTTCTATTGCTCAGAGATGATTGGAGTTTATTCTCTTATATAATAGGACATAAAGAAATTGAAGTCTAAGGAAGTTTTATAAGGTTATATTAATTGATTGTTTTATGAAAGCTTGGCTGAAGTATCTTCTAATTTTTGCGGTAATTGGGCTTATTTTAGGATATTTGATTGCACCTTACTTTTAGGATCCTTTCTTTCAGAAACCTTGCCCTGGAATGGCTTGTTATGGAAACCCCTATAGTTTGCAAATTCCTGGAGCGATATTGGGAGCCATACTTGGAGCCATAGTTGGGTTAATTATTGGAAAATTGAAATCCAGAAAAATTAGGCAATAAAATCAATTCTATCCTTTGCCTGTCTTGGTTGGGGGCTTTTGTGAATTTCTGCGAATTTTGGAGTTGCGATTATTGTATGGTCCCCAAAACCTGCTATTGAGCCTTCCATTGCGTCTACTGTTTTTTTGATTTTTGCTACAGCCCTCTTCAGTTCAATCAAATCTTTCGTTTTTAACGGCTTAATATCCACCACTGCAATAGTATATCCCTCTCTTAAGGCGTTTAGAACATTATTAACGTCGTCAAATTGCCTTAATGTGAATGGTTTGACGGCAACTTTTTGCTCTTCCGGCTCCATGGAATCCAAATCAATCTCAAGATAATCCTCTTCTTTCCTTCCCCTATTTTTTCCAAAACCGAAAGCCATTATAGAATTTATTCTAAATAGTATTTAAAGATTATTATACTGCCTTAAGCTTGACAACATGGTTCCTTGGCTTATAGAATATTTTCGAGCCACAGTGCGGGCAGACAAATCTCTTTTCAAGCAACTTGGATGAAATTGCTTTTTCACATTGAAAGCATTTGTATTGGGCCATGTTTGATATTATTTTGGGTTGTTTTTAAAGATTTGCATTACTAATAAGGAAGATTATTCGTTTAGCGAGTATGCCGGACCAGCGAATATTTTTCCTGTTTTTAGGCATTTCCATATTCCTGCTGAAATTCTTTTTGCTCTTCCTGTTGGATGGAATGGAGATTTTTGTTTTATTCTTTGTTTTGATTCTGCTTTATTGTAATTAGCTCTTGCTCTCCTTCCTATTCCCCCGCTAAATTTTCCTGCTGCTTTTATTTTCTTTGTTTTTGCTCCCATTTTTATTTATTCTCTAATCTCCATTTTAAATCTGATTGTCTTATTATTCTTTGGTCTAACTCTTCTAAACTTCTTTCGGGATGTTGTGCTTTTCTTCTATCAAAATATTGTGATACTTCTATTCCTACAGCACATAATGCTTCTATTGCTGCGTATGCATAATGTTCTTTGTTTCCTGTAGATAAACCCAAATATAAATTATTCATAGAAAGGACTCCACAAATCCCTGCTACTGTATGACTAAAAGTTGGTAATCTCATGATATTTCACTTTCGTTCTTATATTTAAATGTTGGCGTATGGGGCTACTGGGATTTGAACCCAGATCGCGAAGTCCCAAACCTCGAATCATAGCCAGGTTAGACCATAGCCCCGACATATATTTTGAGAAATTGAGGTATTTAAATATTCGGAGA
>Ga0208375_1002584_pt1 | contig 16766 bp, 15 predicted proteins | sample RifOxyD1_FD_184038 | JGI IMG/M metagenome (GOLD analysis project Ga0208375, IMG submission 184038) | Soil microbial communities from Rifle, Colorado - Rifle Oxygen_injection D1 (SPAdes) | ecosystem: Environmental > Terrestrial > Deep subsurface > Rock core/Sediment | place: Rifle, Colorado... | reverse complement strand
CATCTCTCTTACCTTGAGGGTATGGGAGTAACTATATCCATGAGTAAGAAAGGAAGTCCTTAGCAGAATGGATATCAAGAATCATTCTACTCACAGTTCAAGCTAGAACTTGGTAATCTTAATCACCACAGATGATACAGTAGTACCGAGAGAGTCTCAGGATAAAATTATTGCAAGCATAACTTCAGCACAAGAACGACTTACGTACGAGATAAAAGACGTAGCACATAATCTCACAGGTAGTACGGTTGATCGTAAAGACGTACTTTCAAGACTCATCTCTTTTTGTACGAAGCAAAAAAAAATAGAGTTATGGTATTTATATTTATACCGAATCGATTATATTTAACAGTGTTTTAAACACTTAATTTATATAATCCCTATATTTTATAAGTCAAGTAAATTATGCTATTATTTACCTAATGAAAGGCAAAATAGATGATAAATTCCTGAAACCATACGATCCAAGCTCAACCGAAGCTAATATATACAAGCTATGGGATAAAAGCGGATTTTTTAATCCTGATAATTTACCAGAAAGGAATAAGAAAGGAGAGCCATTCTCTATTGTCCTACCACCCCCTAATGTAACAGGCACTTTACATATGGGGCATGCAGCAATGCTTGCTATTGAGGATATTATGATCAGATATAAGCGTATGAAGGGTTTCAGAACCCTATGGATTCCTGGTACAGATCATGCTGCTATTGCTACACAGAGCAAGGTAGAGAAAGAGATTTCCAAGAAAGAAGGGAAGAATAGACATGATCTAGGAAGAGAAGAATTATTGAAAAGAATAGAGAAATTTGCGAATGAAAGCCACGATACAATAGTCAATCAAGTGAAGAGAATGGGATGTTCTCTGGACTGGTCGCGTGAAGCCTTCACTCTAGATTCGAAAAGGGATCTAGCAGTCAGAACAGCCTTTAAGACTATGTATGATATGGGACTCATATATAGAGGACATAGAATAGTCAATTGGGATACGAAGGGGCAGACTACAATATCAGATGATGAAATAGTTTATAAAGAAGAGAAGACGAAATTTTATTATTTCAAATATGGACCATTTACTATCGGTACAGCTAGACCAGAGACGAAATTCGGCGATAAGTATGTAGTGATGCATCCAGATGATAAGAGATATGCAGAATATAAACATGGACAGAAAATAGATTTAGAATGGATAAATGGACCAATACAAGCAACAATTATAAAAGATGAATCGATAGATATGGCTTTTGGTACTGGAGTTATGACTATTACGCCATGGCATAGTAATATAGATTTTGAAATTGCTGAAAGACATAATCTAGATAAAGAGCAGATTATAGATAAATATGGCAAGCTACTTCCTATTGCAGGAGAATTTGCTGAAATGAAAATAGCAGATGCAAGGGAAAAAATAATTGATAAATTAAAAAAGAAAGGGCTTCTAGAAAAAGAAGAAGAATATACACATAATATAGCAACAGCAGAGAGAACAGGAGGGATGATAGAACCACAAATAATGAATCAATGGTTCGTAGCAGTGAATAAAAAGTTCAATAAAAACGGCAAAGAAATTACTTTGAAGGAAATGATGAAAGAAGTAGTAGAAAATGGCTCTATAAAAATAATTCCAGAAAGATATGAAAGAGTTTATTATAATTGGATAGAGAATCTACATGATTGGTGTATATCTAGACAGATTTGGTATGGGCATCGTATACCAGTATGGTATAAGGGAGATGAAGTATATATAGAAATAGAAGAACCAGAAGGGAAAGATTGGAAACAAGATGAAGATACATTAGATACATGGTTCTCCTCTGGACTTTGGACATTCTCTACTCTTGGCTGGCCGGAGAAAACAGAGGATATGAGATTATTCCATCCTACAGATATATTAGAGACTGGATATGATATTCTATTCTTCTGGGTTGCGCGTATGATACTCATGACAGGATGTCTGCTTGGTGATATTCCATTCCGTACCGTATATCTACATGGACTAGTACGTACTGCAAAGGGGGAGAAAATGTCAAAGTCAAAACCAGAAACCAATATTGATCCATTAGATATGATAGAGAAATATGGTGCAGATGCTACAAGAATGTCACTTATTATCGGCACGGGACCAGGTAATGATATGAAATTATCAGAAGATAAAATAAAGGGTTATAAGAACTTTGCTAATAAACTCTGGAATATTTCACGATTCATTTTTGAAAATACAGAAGGAGAAAAAATCATTGATAATAAAGATGAAAATGGAAAAGACGCTTTCATAGAAGAAATTACAGAAGAGATGGAAGAATATAAATTCTATATAGTTGGAGAGAAACTCTATCATTATATTTGGCATGAATTCGCCGATAAGATTATTGAAGAAAGTAAGAAGATTTTCAAAGAAGGAAGTGAAGAGGAGAAAAAAATCAGAAGACAATTTCTTCTAAGAAATCTAGAGAAAATATTGAAAATCCTACATCCCTTTATGCCATATATTACAGAAGAAATATGGAATGATTTACCGAAAAAAGATAAGAATCTATTGATCGTTGAAACTTGGCCAAAATGAATCTATGAATCCATTGTATAATATTAGTCCACTCATTCTACAGAAGATAATCTGGATACCTACTAGGATTATTCTGAAATTCTTTATTCATCTAGAGATTGTGGGATTGGAAAAATTAGAAGATATAAAAGATAATGTTATCTTCGCTTCCAATCATACTAGTGAAATTGATCCAATACTCCTTCCTGCATCTCTACCTTTCTTTTCTCGTTTTTCTCCTATATTCTTTGCTTCTCTTTCGAAGGATAAATATATAAATAGTGGTTGGAGGAAAACTTTCTATGGTGGATTCTTCTTCCGCCTATGGGGTGCACATCCTATCTATATTGGACTCAAAGATTATGGTAGATCTCTGGTAAATCATACTAGATTATTAGAATCAGGAAAGAATTTATTCTATTTCCCAGAAGGTCGTATAACACCAGATGGTAATATCGGACCTGCACGTGGTGGTGTAACGTATCTTATGAAGCATACGGGACATAGTATAGTACCAATATTAATATCGGGGACATACGGAATGAAATATAGTGACTTTCTCCTAAGAAGAAGATATGTGAAGGTAGTATTTGGAAAAGAAATAAAACCTAGTGAATTAAAGGATAATAATTATAAAAAAGAGGCAGAAGAGGTGATGGAGAAGGTGAGGGGGTTAATAAATCTATAAATCTAGTTAATCTTTAGCTGAAATACAGGAGTTCTCTACTTACTTGATATACACTCATAAATACTATAAGATATTGTACAGAATCAAATAGAAGATGAAAGATTAATTTATGTATAGAACATTAACTACTAATCTATTGGAAGTGTCAGAAGTGTTTAGACATTACCATATAACTTTGACAATTAGGAGATAAATATGAAAGGTATAGACAGAATTCTTTCAACCATTGGTATAAAGGATATTATTGATGTGTTGTCATCTAAGAACCTTAACTGGGCAGATTTTCACACCCTACTTCTACATATTTTTGAGAAGAGAATTGAAGATGTTAGCCCTGTTGATGTGATGAGGAACTACAAGGAAAATCGCTTCAGTGCAGTTGCAGATACAGATCAAAGAGAATTGATTGAGATTGACAGATTTCTTTACAGGGTCCTACCTAGTTATTTTTTGGCGGTGGAATTATCACCAGTAAACTCAATTGGGGCAAATGCAACACTTACCACACTTGATTCCAAAGTAGTTTTGTCTACAATAAGGAACATGGAAGTAGTTGGTGATCCAAGCATGACATTAGCTATCGAGTGTGCTCATAGAAGAAGATTTGTAAGAACCATTAAAGAAAATCTGGAGGTCCACCTGGCGACAAGTCATCGTGCGCTTAGACTTCAGAATTTTCCAAGAAATTCTGGTCTTACTTCTCATTTCAGAGCTTTTGCGCTTGCGTCTGCTGCGAGAGATATTATCGGTTTCAACAAATTTGAGTTGGTTTCCTTGTCTGCTCATATTGAAGCTTGGCTCAATTTTTTGATGTGTTCATTAGAAATAGGATACCGAGCACAAAATTTATCTGTGGCGATTTCAGATGTCAGAATTGCCGAAAGGCTGATTTTGGATGGTCGTGTCAGTAGAGAAGAAGTGATTCACAGAGCAAAAGACAAAACATTCAACATATTTAATGTCTGTTCAATTGATTTACCAGATCAAATTGATTATGTCCGCGATATCTCTGTTGTCCACCCAGAATTAGAGACCTACATCAGGGAACTCCAGTTCACGGAAAAACAGATGATTGAACCACTAAGGAATAAGTACCCATCAGTACATTTTTACTTTGATTTGGGGAGATGTTCTGGTATGGGGTACTACTCTGGGATTTGTTACAAGCTGGTAGCACAGAATGTAGTCGGCAACAAATATCAGTTGGCTGGAGGAGGTGCTTGTAATTGGACAAGGAAATTGCTTAACAGCAAAAAGGAACACCTAATCACCGGCGGTTTTGGAACAGAAATGTTCAGTAAACTATTCAAGGAGGCCTGACGTGTCTCTAAGCAAGAAGACCCTCTTACATCTATGATGCGAGGGTCTTATTTTTATACAACTATTTTGACAATATCTCCTACTTTAGCATCGATCTCTTTTGCACCATTCTGGTGCACTTTTCCGATTTCTGGTAATCCAAGAGAGCTACCCGGGTACAGAACCCACTCTCCAGTTTCTCTACTCATCATTCTTTTAGCGTAAACTGTAGGAAAAGAATTTCCAGAAATCTCGATTGTTAGTTTGTCTCCCTCATTAAGTTCAGGTATGATACCTTTAAATTTCATGAGACCAAAGTTGTCTATGTGCAGGATTGTCCCGTCTGGTATGTCCAACTTCACCAAACCACTGGAGTCAAATTTACTTCCAATCAGGCTAAGTAGTCTGCCAGAAGCGATTTGTGCTGCGGCTGGAGCATGCACATATTTTCCTCCGAATGGGAAAAACCCAGGATCATGAATTTCGTACAACTCGTCTATTCCAAAATCTTGAAGAAACCAATCAAATACCCCGGTGTTTGCGCCCAAAAAATACAGGCCTTTGGTTTTTGTCTTTCCAATCAGGCGGACAGGCCTCTCCTTTAGAGGATTTAGTATGACAGAGAAAATTGTATTCTCTGGATACGCCTCTGCCATTAATCGTAAGACAAAACTCCCGTTAATGATTGAGAATGGCATAACTGGTACGACTGGTTCAATTTCTAAGTCGATCCTGTTACCCAATTTATGCAACTGAGACAATACCGTACCGCGTAGCTCGCTATATGCAAAATCCAAGCAATCAGTGATAAACACGAGACGTTTTTTCATTTTTTTTATCTCCTTCTATTCTTGATATTAAACGTTTTTAAGATTAAGTCAATTATTTAAATCAGTGTCTTTTCACTACCTTCAATTAAAATTGCATGAGAATTATCTATTCTTACAACTTTGACATTATTTTTTTCTTCAAATAATTTTATTTCCTCTTCAATATCGGGAGAATAGTGTGGAAAAATAATAAGATCCACTATATTAAAACCAGTGAAATCGGTAAGACCAACCTCATTTTTATCAGGATGAACATCGTTGGCTATTTGAATTGATGGTCCGACAATAAGACTACCAGCACTCACCCCAATATATAAACCACCTCTTTCAAGCATGGATTTTATATCTTTATCAAAATTTGCATGTCTAGCAAATTTCACAAGTTTAAATGTATTTCCACCACACACATAAATTACATCATAAGGTGATAAATCTTTTGGTTTATCGCTTTCAAAATCATAAAAATCAACAAACTCGACACCCGCTGATTTTAATTGAGACAAGCCTATTTGGTTGTACTGATTGTTTTCCTTGTCGGTAGATGCAGTAGTAATCATTATTACTTTTTTAAGATCTTTTGAATTTTTAATTTCAATAAATTTGTCGTAGACATTTTTACTGGAAAGACCTGTTGATGTTAGAAAAATTGTTCCTGAGTGGTTCATATTATTTATATTACATTTTTAGGAAGATAAAAGCAATATTTTATGAATATCTTTAAACTCGTTTCTATAAAGTTTTGTCTCAATGTGAATTAAAGGATAATAATTATAAAAAAGAGGCAGAAGAGGTGATGGAGAGAGTGAGGGGGTTAATTAATAAATAAATATGGTTTATTTTTAGCTAAATTATATGGTTAACTGTACAAGTTCTTGACAGGACGTATTATATACGATAATATATTTTAAGAAAAACTGATGTGTTTAACAACAAAAGTACTTTGATAAAGGAGAAAATGAAAAAACAATCGAATCTGAAACTTATGTGGTTTACAGTAAATCGTAATTGTAATTTTCGATGTAGCTGGTGCTATGCGGCAAGTTGCGAATATTATGTTGATGATGAAATGTCATTACAATTCGCACTTAATAATCTGAAGATTGCTGTCGGTCTTGGCATTAAACGCCTATTCTTGATTGGTGGAGAACCAACTCTCTGGCCACATTTGCTTGATTTTAATAACGCAATGAAAATTGCTGGTATACAATCAACTCTTGTATCTAACGCATACAGGTTTTCTGACGATCGTTTTTGGGAAAGATATAAAGATCACCCGAATACGCATATCGGTGTTTCTTTTAAAGCTTTCGACGAAAAAAGTCTTATAGAGAACACTGGATCTTCTAATTTTGCGATGGTTACAAAGGGTCTACGAAGGATCTTTAGCTATCAACGAAATAGTATTGCTAGCTTTGTATACTCACGACCTTATGTATCTCATTTCATAGACATGGTTAGGTATGCGGTTGATTGTGGAGCATTTGGTGTCTCCGTGAATTTTTGCTTTCCAGCTATATATAAAGATCATGTAGATGATAGATTCATGGTTGATATAGATACACTTGTCAAAGAAATCACGTCCAATTATAAAGAGGCAAATGCAATCACTAATGGTCGCTTGGTACTTGTTATGAAATATCCTCTTTGTATATGGCCCAGAGAGTTTATTCAGATCCTCAAAGTCCGGAATCAGATTTCTACGACTTGCCACTTACAACACCAGAATGGGTGTATCATTGACACGAATGGTTCTGCTTTGATTTGCAATAGCATGTTGAATTTCCCGATTGGTAGACATGGACAAGATTTCAACTCTGCTGAATCATTGGATGCTCTTTTCGGATCAAAAACGGTGAGAGATTATTTTGCCCAGATAAGAGCATATCCTTCAAAGAAATGTATAAACTGCGAAGTGTTCAAGGATTGCTCGGGTGGTTGTCCATTATTATGGACGTCACTTTCACCAGATCTTGTCATTAAAGGATGGTAAAAGCAGTTAGATTGGAGATTATGTATCACAGCCCCTTAGTGCATTGAACAAAATATGCAGTGGGGCTTTTTTAATATAGATAATATGTTAGTATTATTTCATGGATAAAATTAAAATCGAATTTGAATTTAGTCTTGAGTCAGAAGTTCGACGTGTTATGGAAACTATAAGTAATTTACAATGGTTTAGAAAGAATAATTACAAGGTTCTTTTGCCAAATAATCTTAATGTTAATGAAACGACATCAGATTTAATTATAAGAATGGTAGGATCTGAGTTTGACACAAAATATTTCGAGGAAGCTGAAGTAGCTATTAGAAAATCATGGGAGGGAAATAATGTTTTTATAAATAAGATAAACAAAAAGATGATTGGTTCTTTTTTATTAGAAAAAGTTAAAGTCATTTTAACTAGATACGGAACTCAAGGTAGTTATGTCATACCTGATTTGTTAATTATAAATATATCGAATATTCCGCCACAATTTTTAATTAAGACTGTTATACACGAGTCTTTGCATTTAATGATTGAATCATTGATTAAAAAATATTCTGTTGACCACTGGGTTAAGGAACGTATAGTAGATTCTATTATGAATCTAGAATATGAATCTAGATTTAAGATGCAGCCAGTACCTGAATATGTCTTGGTAGTGGATACTATTTTTAAAGAGAGTTATCCTGATATCCTGTCAATAATAGAAAAATCCGCAAGTATTAAACCTCCTAGGATATAAGATAATCTATAAGAAAAACCCCTAACAACTTTGTATGACAAAATCGTGAGGGGTTGTTTGGTAAAACGACATTACTGTCATTCTCCCTTGCAGTCGCAGTTACATTCGCAGGCTCCCCAGCCACCATCACAGTTACCACCATCACAGTCGCAATCGCCAGCAACCTTTGGGGAAAGACCTTGAATCTCACTAGTACAAGGTATACCCGTTGTTTTGAGAAACTCAAGAAACGCATTCATATTTAACCTTTTGTTATCCTTATTGCACAATGCAGAAGGTCTATTAAAAGAATATCCCTAGCTATATAATAAGTCAAGAAAAAAAGTGAATAAACACCCCATACATATAATTACTTCATGAGTGAATCCTTGTGGACTTATCCACATATTATCCACAGTATTTCTAAGACATGGCTTAATATCTAGATATAAATAATAAATAGAATCCTTGACTTTCTAATCCCTTTACTTTTAATCTACCTATGTTATATTATTGACAGAACTAGCTCATTGACGTGTAATGAGTGAATTTCTAAACAAAAACCAAAAAAAAACCTAAGGGGAGAAAGGATGGTCGTGAATACTATTAAGAGATTCCTCGCGATCCTCCTGATCGCAATTTCTACCATCTGGGTGCAAGTTCAGGTGGTGCTCGGTGGGGGTACTCCCCTCAATCTGCCGTTCAACTCCCTCGAGGAGTATGCGGCGACGAATTCGTCGATTATGGTGGTGGTGATTTCTCAGAAGAAGCTAGATGGCTTTACAACCATCTATAGTCGGCAGATCAAGACGATCATGAACCCAAGGCAGAGTCTGTATCAGCTCAATAATGCCTTTCAGGCACAGGTTCAGACTCTCTTCAATGAGATGTTGGTAGGACCTACTGATCCAGATTTTGACTTCTCAAGGGAATTCAGGATCTTGACATACACAACTGGTCTTATTGGTAAGTGGGGATCTGGTTCTGAAATCATTTTCTTTCTTTACAATTACGACTTTGTTTCCTTCGTAAGGATTTCTGGTGAAGGAGATGAGAGCGTCTACGACGTTCCCACTGTTCATCCCACATTGAATGTGTATGACAAAATTGCATTTCATGTCCCGGGGCTTCGTTGGGCCGTTCAACAGCTCTATGATGAGGAAGGGAACTTCCTCAGTTATGGATTGAAGGACGGGAAGAACAATCCTTCTGTCGAAGAGGGTTGGGTGGATCCTGAAAAGGAACTGCTCTATGTGGATACTCGGCTAATCACCGGAGAGCCACAGACCTACAAGATTGTTCTCAATGATGGCGAGTACAGAGTAATCGATGGTTCTGGTGTCGAGAGACCACAGATCATCCCACTCAGGACTTCCATCACGAATAATCATGACGGGACAGTTACCGTCAGGGTATTAGGAGGAGACTCCTATAGAACACTCCTTCTGGAAGAGTCTACGGACTTTTCCACTTGGACTGAGATTTATCGGGTGGAGCGTCTACCCGACTACTATAGTGATCAGGCCTTCCAGATTACTGTACCCTCCACTTCACACAGTTTCTTTCGGGTGAAAGGACTGTGATTCGCTCAAACACGAAAAGCTCCCGGACACGATGTCTGGGAGCTTATCTTTTCATATTGATTTAGTAACTTCTTTTATCTTTCTTCTATTTTAGCCTGGGTGACGGTGACTTCTACAGTATCTGATACTGGTGATATTACTCCTCCAACATCATTTAGACAAGATATTCCAAAGATATATGTACCTTTATCTAATTCAGTTGTTATTTTAAAGGAATCTTCATATTGATTATCTGGTAAAGGATCTGTTAATGGATCCTTAACCCATTCATTTACTGGAACTGGGCCATTACTATCATTTACAGATCCAGAACAAGTGCCTGATTGTAACCCTGGCAAATCACTCCCTCTCCAATTCAATCCAAACTCCTGTCTAGGTCTTACCCTAATAGCGGTAAGTAACTCATTGTTATTTAACCATAAATTGAGATTACCAGGAGCGCTCTCTGATACTGTTACTGTTTTACTTAATGTACATATACCATCATCACCAGGTAAAGGTTCTGGACCATTACATGATAATGTATATGTTTCTGTACTAGCTGGAGTTACTTGTACACTACTATTTGTAGCTGGATTACTTATCGTTGTTCCAGCACCATCTTTTATAGTACATGAAGTAGCATTTGATGAAGTCCAGCTCAAAGTATATGGACTACTACCTGAAGTAGAAGTAAATGAATCACATAATAGACATTTTGATGAATCTGTCGGTGGAGCGAACCATGTCTGTGGTTGAGAGCCACTTACAACAGTATTATTAGTAAGAAGTCCTTCTACTGTATATGTATATCCACCAGCTGGAAGATTCAGATCTGCATAAGTGACTGTAGTACCAGAAACGGGTTGTAGAATAGATGAAGAGACTGTGGTTGTTGAAATACCATCAAATCTATATATTTTATAATGATCTATTCCAGTGACTTTATCCCAATTCAATACTATAGAGCTAGTTGTACAATCTGCCAAACCACCACCATTTGTTTCATTACCATTCTCTAATGTTAGATTATATGATTCTATGGTGACGGTGAAGATAGTAGATTTTGAAGGTGTATTATTGTTTTGACTTAAAATAGGCTCAATATTAAAAGAGCTAATCGGGGAATTTATTCCAGTTGGAGCAGAGGCAAAGCCCGAACTAATCCATTCAGATGGAGTTAAATTTGTTCCGTCTATAGCTCTATATCTAATAGATTCAATACCTTCTGGTATGTTCGTTAACTGAAACTCAATAGCATTTATAGATTTGAATAATGTTGGATCAGAAGGAGCATTACCTGTTGGATTACTATACGGTGAACCACTATATGGGATATTAGCCCAGACATTAGTCCAATCAGTTGTACCATCTGCATATTCTGCAAATCCAAACCAAGAACTTATTGTTCCATCTACAGAACGAATACGATATTTCAGCGAAGAGTGACCTATATTAGGGGTACTATAATCTGGTGGATATGAACCAGAAGGAGTCATATGTATTGTTGTTACTAGATTGGTCATAGATGATTTTAGATTATATGTATTAGAATCAGTTATATAAGATGTTGTAAATACTGGTCTTTCGCAACCACTTATCCAATTCGGATCTGACGAAGGCCCTCTGATTACATATATTTCACCAGCTGGGCACTCTGAACCATTTTCAGTATTTCCTGAGACGGCCACAGTATATACCCCAGCTGGTACTCCTGCTGTAGCTTTTAATGTTAATTGACTGATCTGTGTTGGTGTTACTGGATTAGGAGAGAAGTCTGAGACTGTAGCATTGATACCATTCGTTTGATTCAATACATCAACATTCGAGCTATTCTTTATACTTGATATTGATAAATCTACTGGTTCAGTAGGTGCTGTGACTAGAGTTGCTGTTATGGGATTGGTTACTGATCCACCTGGACTAATATATCTATCTCCTCCATCGGATAGGGAATAGTCGAAGGTGGTTACTGGAGGGGGAGTTTCATATACAGGTTCGGTCACTAGTTCTATTGATATTCCCTGTACTTGCATTTTAGGATCTACATCTGGACAGAATGCAAAACCTACATTTGTCCAAGGAGTTTGAGCTTGTTCATAATGCCAAGAACCATCAAAATAGAAAGTATAACAATTTGCTTTATATCGAATTTCTTTTATTCCTGGTGGAGGATTGACAAGTCTTATTTCAATACCAGATAGTTGAACACCATCTCTGTAAAATGGTGGTCCTGATTCTATTGGCATATATGCGAAATTTCCATTACTAAACCATGGACTGAGACTTCCTAATCCATAAATACTTGCAAGTCTGTATTCAATATTAAGACCATTAATAGGTGATTCTATATCAATTTTGATACCATATGTTGGACCTACGGAATTGACATTAGGTGTATATGAACCATCTGGTAGAGCCTCGTTACCATCATAAGCTATTTCAGAAAGTACAGTATTACCTTCTGCAAGATAATTGAATATTTCGTACTTTATTGATGGTATAACACAAGCTCCATTATCAGGATCTGGTATTTGTCCCACAGGACAGATTGGACTCTGTGCTTCTACTACTCCGACTTTCACAGAAAGTATAAATGTAAAGATGGCGAGTGAAAGTAATATTTTATTTATTTTATTTATTTTCATATAAATATTCAGTATTATTATTGTCTATTAAGCGCCTCCAATATGACCTTTCTTTCAGCATCGCTCAAGTTATATTGAGATATATTATCTGGAGAGAATTCCTTCAATATCATAGCTCTTTCTTCTGGTGTAAGAGGTATGCTAGAAGCAGTCCCAGCTCTATTTACTATAGCTCTCTGTTTTATAGCAGGAGTATCTGTATCATTGATTATGAGAGGTTTGACATCTATTGCTTCTATTACAGCTGTTTCCTCTGTAACTGCTGGATTATTATCATTATTAATAAATCTGAATCCTAACCATGTACCTATAGCTCCTAGTACTAATAGGAAAAATATTAGGAATACTAATTTATTCAAATGTCCATGTACCTCTTGGTGTATTCCTTGTGGTATCTGTGGTGGTACCTGCTGTGGTATTTGTTTTTCTACTTGTGGTTCCATATTTTTTATAATATTAAGAAATTAATAAATATTAGTGGAATAATATATATAGCTATTATACCATATACATAGTATGCAATTATATTACAATAATTAATTGTGTATAAGTATATTCACTAATTTATTTCTTAGATACCCCAGAGAATTCCTTCTCTTCTATACTAATATTTAATTCTTCTATTTCTTTATATGCTATATCCAATTTCTCTGTTAATTCCTCAATTTTCTCTCTTTGTAATATTTCATGAATTATTGTTCTTATCAGCATTATGCCGAATACGATAGCGATCAATAGTATTCCAGCCTCGATATAGAATTCAGATATATCTTCCGCCGTTAATGCACGGAATAGTACGAATACCCATAAGCCGAACGTTACTATTTCAATAGCGATCACCTTCATATTGAATAAGTGGTGTTTTGTGATGGCATAGGAGATGATGGAGATAAACAATATAGGTACTGTTGTGCTGAATATACTAAGATAACTACTATTTAACATTGGCAGAATTATACATATAATTATTGAAATAAATATAGATAGACCAGAACCTATCATAATATATCTAATCTGTGATTTTTGCTGATGATTAGATTTCTTGAGGATATCAAATAAATATATAAATGGAAATGAAAAAGATATAATAAAATAAATAAATAAAAAATAGTATAATACACCTGGCACAAAAGAAATACCCCATTCTTCAATATTAATACTTTTTATATTAATACTGGTTTGATTCAGTATAATAACTATAGCAATAAATATATATGAAATTTTATTGATATTATTATACATAGGTATATATTTACTCGAATATTCATATAAAGCATTGATTAGTTTACTGAATAGGACAGGAATAAATACCGCACCGATCACTGAAGATCTTATGAATAATAAGGATATATTAGTATTACTTATAAAAATATTTGCAAATAAATTACCAATTATCCATGTAATAATTGATAGACAAAGAAAGAAAAAGGTTTGATTTGTCTTATTGTTATAATCTTCGTATAATACAAATATTCCAAGCGATAATACTGAGAATAGTGTAATTAAAGAAAGTGTTAGATTTAGACTCATTATGTTTTGGTTTTTGATTAATAGCGATATACTATATCAATTAGCTGTTGATGTCACTAATTAAATGAATCGTCTATATATTATATTTCCAGCTTTATTTCAAATAATCATTTGGCCATTAACCAGATTTATCCTGATTTTTTTTGGTCATTTAGAGATAAGAGGTTTAGAAAAATTAAAATATATCTCAAAAAAAGAGGGGATTATCTTTGCCTCCAATCATTCGTCAGAAATTGACCCATTCGTTATTCCCGCATGTCTACCTATGTTCTCAGGTTTTCTTCCTCTTTATTATGTTACTCGTGGGAAAAGTTTTTATAATGAGAATATAATTCGCAGATTATTTTATGGAGGTATATTATTTAGTCTTATGGGTGGACAGCCAGTATATGCAGGGTTGAGTGACTATAGTAAATCATTATCAAAACATGTTGAATTGCTAAAAAATGGTAAAAATATATGTATTTTTCCAGAAGGTGGAATTACAAAAGATGGTTCGTTGAGTACACCACATAGTGGAATTTCGTACTTAGCTGAGACAACAAATTCAATTGTTATCCCTATCGCTATATCTGGAGTTTATAATATGTCATTGATAGATTTTATAAAAAGAAAAAGAAGTATAATTATAATTTTTGGAGAACCAATAAATTATTTTGAATTGAGTAATTTATTCGTATCTAGGAATTACAATAATAATATGTATAGAATTAAATCAGAATATATAATGTCAAGAATAGGGGAATTGATTATTAACAAATAATTTTATCTATATATTATTTACTTTTAATTATTATGTTTAATGGTATAATTAAATCAAGGCTTGCATGAATAGAAATCCTTCTTATATGAAATCGAAATCTGCTAATAAAGACCAATACAACTCTAAGGAATATTTTGGTAAATATATAGATTTTTTATACAAAGAATCCTTATATCCAACTATACATGAAATAACTGGTTATTCTCATGAACCAAGAATAAAAGTAAAAGGAAAGTATTATTTATCATTTAGTTCAAATAATTATTTAGGTCTATCTGGTAATAGAGATATAAAGGATGCTATAAAGAAAGCAATAGATAAATACGGTGTAGGTTCTGGTGGTACACGTTTAGTGTCTGGTACTTTAGATATTCAAGTAGAATTTGAGAAAAAATTCTCAAATTATTTTGGTTTTGAGGATTCTATCACCTTTTCTTCTGGTTATCTAGCTAATGTTGGAGTTATAAGAATGCTTATTGATCCGTTTCCATATTTTCAGTTGTCTGAAGAAAAGCCAGGAATAATTATAAGTGATGAATTAAATCACGCAAGTATAATTGATGGTGTACGTCTATCTAAATCTACTAAAGAGATCTATAGACATAGTAATATGAAGGATTTAGAAGATATACTTAAAAGATATCAACACCATAGAAAGTTAATAATTACAGATGGTGTATTTAGTATGGATGGTGATTTAGCTAATTTAAAGGATATTACTAAATTATCCAAGAAATATGGTGCAATTCTTATGATAGATGATTCGCATGCTGTCGGTGTATTAGGACCAAAAGGTAGAGGGACAGCACATTATCTTGGTGTTGAAAAAGATGTAGATGTAATTATGGGGAGCTTTACAAAAGCTTTTGGTAGTTTAGGTGGATTTGTTGTAGGCAAAAAAGAGATTATAAATTATCTTAGAGTAACTTCTAGAAGCTATATATTTTCAGATCCAATACCACCTAGTTTTGTCGCAGGCCTTATTACTGCTACAGATATAATATACAAGAGTGATATTATAAGGAAAAAGACGCTTAAGAATAGTCATCTATTAAGAAGTGGATTAAGAAAGCTAGGGTTTATTATTTATGGAGAAAACACAAATATAATTCCGTTAATTATAGGTGATGAAAGAAAGACTATTGATTTTTCAAATATGTTAGTCAATAATGGTATTATATCTACTTGTGTACGTAGGCCAGTTGTAACTCCAGGTAAAGAAAGAATTCGTTTTTCAGTTATGGCTACACATACTGAATCAGACATTAAGTATCTAATTGATAAGTGTGAATCAATAGGTAAAATGTTAAATATGATTTAAAAATGATAACGCAGATTATTCTTATAATAGTTATATTCTTTAATTTAATATTAAGTCTTTTTGTGTTCACTCAAAATACTAAATCTCTGAATAATAAGCTATTTTCTTTATTAAGTTTTGTTGCCGCTATATGGGCTTTTACGAATTATATGACTGGTATTTATCCAATTCCGTTTTGGCTAGAAAGCACTTACGCTTTTGGTGATCTCGTTATATCAATTGGGCTTATATGGACATTAATTATTACAGATAAAATTTTCGATAAAATAAAGGTTACAATAATATCTCTCATATCATTACTTTTTTTTGTTTTATCTTATTCTAATGGATTTATTGCAAAATCATATGAACAAATATACATAGGAGGTGTATTTACTGGAATTCCTGGTTGGGGATTATGGATATACACAATATTTTATTTACTTTGGGCTTTTCTTATCCTATTTAAATTATTTAGAGCTCAAATAACTGATAATCATGAGGAAAAAATACGCATAGGGTATGTCTTTTATGGAGCCTTATTCACACTGACGATAACAGCTTTTACAAGTTTTATTTTTCCTTCACTTTCAATTTTCTACTTTAGTGGATTAGATAGTATAGGATTTCTTATATTCCTAACACTTATTGGATTGTCAATTATAAAAGGACACCTCTTTAATATAAAAATAATTACAACAGAACTAGTAACATTTGTATTATGGATTTTTGTATTGATTAGGACAATACTTTCCACTACGAATGAAGAGATACTCATCAACTCCTCCCTCCTTATCCTGCTAATTATTTTCGGTATATTGTTGATTAAGAGCGTCATAAAGGAAGTCGCTCAGAGGGAGAATATTGAGAAGCTTGCTGTAGATCTTCAGAAAGCCAATGA
>Ga0208375_1002583_pt1 | contig 16779 bp, 18 predicted proteins | sample RifOxyD1_FD_184038 | JGI IMG/M metagenome (GOLD analysis project Ga0208375, IMG submission 184038) | Soil microbial communities from Rifle, Colorado - Rifle Oxygen_injection D1 (SPAdes) | ecosystem: Environmental > Terrestrial > Deep subsurface > Rock core/Sediment | place: Rifle, Colorado... | reverse complement strand
CCCCCGGCGGAGTGTCGCGCCGGTACGCGATCGCCTCGGCCAGACTGCGCGCCACCGAAGCGCGACCTGCCAAAAGAGAGGTGAATTCGTTCTGGACATCCGACGGAATGGAGGCATCAAAGTTCCAGCGTTCCGTCCGCTCACACGGATTGCCGGCGGAAAGTCCGCCTCCCGCAAAAGCCGGCACCGTCCAGAGCCAAATCAACAATGCTCCAAACCATCGTCGCTTCATTGCTCGCCTCCACCGAAGAGCACGGACACTCCCAACGTCAGGGAATTCGTCCAGTTCGTCCGTTCATCGACGATTTGCCCGAGCTTTGTGGGAATGACCTTTTCGATGATATTCTCGTGGTAGGCCATGAGCCTATAATCAATGACGAACGACACGGATTTCGAAAGATAGATCTGCTGCCCCAGGCCCAGGAACGGAGTGAAGTAGGTCCCCGTTTCGGTGTTGGTGGCGCCCCCTCCCCCGAGAAGATGGAAATCGTAGTAGAGGATCTTCTTCCCGATGAGGCTGAGCTTCCCGTACATAATGCTCGCGGAGGCCTCGCCGCCCAGGAAGGAACGGGGCTCGTTCGTATTCGCGGTCGCCCCACGCGTGGCTTCGAACGTCAGCAAAGCCTGCGAGGGCGCGACGCGTGCTTTCCAGCCGAAAACCCGTACGCCCAGGAACTCCGTGAAGTGATATCCGAGAGACGCTCCGGTACTCTGAACGCTGAGAAAGGGATCAGACCCGATCAACCCGAAATAGCCCCCCGCCTCGACTTTGCCGGCTTTCGTGTAAAGCCGGTTTTGAACGACCCCCAACTCTGAATCATCACCTCGGGCCCAGTACTTCTCCTTGATGGCGTTGACCTGAACGCGTTCATTGTCTTCGGACTTGGCCCCCGCGGCCGCCGAAGAGACAGTCGCGAGGAGCGTCAGGGCGAAGAGCGCGAAGAAACCTGCATTGATAGTTCTCAAATCAGCCTCCCAAAGTTTTGAATATGAATGGATAAGTTACACCGACGTCGATCCCGCCCTTCGTGTGCGGAAATCTCCAAGCGACGAGCCGTCTCACGATGCAGTCATCGAGGTTCGAGCCGGTTACCGTCGAATTTCGAACGGCCGCCGTTTTCACGCGGCCGGAGCCATTGATCGTGAAGCCGAGAACGAGCTTTCCCTCGAGATCAGGATCATGAATGATCGAGGATTCGTAACAGTAGCGAATCTCACTCAGATGGCGGTGGATCACCTTGCCCACCTCATCCTTCGTCAGACCCTCCTCGACCGAAGACCCCGTGGTATCCATCGCGACGAGCGAACGGCCTTGTCCTTGAATACCGACGTGCTCTCCACGACCGTAGCCGACGCCTTTGCCGTCACCCTGACCGTCACCGCCGATCGCGCCGATATGGGTGCCGCGCCCCGTACCCGGACCGGTGATCGGCGCGACCGAGTGAAGTGCCGGCGAACTGGAATTGAAAAGTCGGCGCGCGCTCGCCGATTTATCGACGCCGGGCCCGTACTCCGATTTGGCCAGGAGCTGTGTCATCCCGCCGCGAAAGAGTCCTTTCATCGCGGACTGCAGCTTATCGCCTTGAAAGGCGGAGGCGACGGCCGTGGGCTGTTTTGCTGACGGCGCCTTTTTGGGGGATCCGGCCCCGCTCGAGGCGGCCGCGACCCTGAACCGAATCGGATTGCTAAGCGCGACTTCCTGAACGGGAATCGGTTCCTCGGGCACGGCAATATCGCTCCGTGGCCAAAGAATACTGACAAACAGAAAGGCCGCCATGAAAGAACCGACCGCGCGAAGGCTTCGTTTGAATTCCAGCCAGTCCGGATCGCTCTTTTCAGAGACCGCGAGAGGAACTTCTTCCGGCGAGTTGAAACTCCAGTCGTAGGCACCGATCCGGACGGTGACATGAGGCAGCTCCTCGAAGCTGACCACGATCGTTTCAAGCGGTTTCAATTCATGAACGGCTCTCGAAGTACACAGCCGGATCGATTCGGACGCGAGCGCGGTCAACCGGTATCCCCCGTCAGCTGACTTCAGCGAAAAAACGGGAATATCGTCGATATTTCCAACATACGCCGCTCCGAGCCGGGTCGAGTTGAACGTCCAGCCCCGTGACCGCTCATAGACGCGGAGCGCTCCCGCTGTTCCGCTTGGTCCGGAAACATAGGCCGGGCGAACGGAATGCCGGTTTCGCAGAACGACCGAGGCACCCTCGATATCGAGCCGGGCTCCCGCTTCGAGATCCGCTTTCTTGAAAAGGTATTCCCGGCTTCCGGTCAGCTGACGAAGCCGAACCCCCTCTTCGGACCGCTCCAGCTTCCAGTTGCGACCACGCCCAAGCAATAACGGCTTACCGCCGGCCCAGATCTTCTGCCGGGTGCCGTTTCGAGTGAAAATCGACAGGACAATGGATTTCTCCGTTTTCGGGTTCATGGCGAATACCTCATTTCACGAAGGGTTTGCTTTGTTTCCTGTTTGAAGCCCGTCCGGCTTCGATAAAGGTGTGCCCGGTTGCGGCGACGCTCCTTTTCGGCGATTTCAGTGAGGTGATCGAGCGGCCGTCCATTAATTCCTTCAACAAGCTCATCGTCAAATTCGATCACTTTGCTTCTTCGCGGAATACCGAAGGCGGTTGCCGTGACAAAAAGTTCCACCAGGACCAGGACTATAAGGAATCTGGTTTTCATGTCGTTCATCCTCCACCTCCAGCCGCCGATCCGGTCCCTCCGGGGGCCCATCCAAGATTCGCGACGGACTCTCCGTCTTTGCGCAATTCCTCCATGAGCTTGTCGGCTCGCTCCCGTGCCAGGCTGCTCTGGTAATGTCCGAGCAACAGCCGGTTGACGTTCTTGCGAGTCCGATCGCTCAATTCATGACGGGTACTCGCCAACTCGGCCAAGGCTTCGGCTTGAGCGCCGATTCCGGCCAAGGTGTACGCGCGGAGCAAGCCAAGGGTCCCGGGCTGAAGAACCTTCTTCTCCCTGGCGTACTGAAGAAGATATGTCGCTTCAGCCCAGCGTTTCTGCCGCGCGGAACGGTACCACTCGGCTTGCACGCATTTCGCCAGGTCGTCGCAATCCGTCTCCTTCGCGGCCCATTCCCCGTCGGGGTTGATCGAGCCGAGACGGCTCGGATCGAGCGGCTCAGGAGCCGGAACTGGATTCTTCGGCAAGAGAGTCGCCAATCTCTTGGGATCGGCGTGCAGATAAGGCTGGGCAATCGCGTCGAACGCCTCCGCCTCGATCGCGCCCGTGGAGGCGAGCTGAAACGCCTTACCTCTCAACAGATCGGCCTTCTTCGCGAACGGTTCGGCAATCGCCGGGTTCGCTCCGCGAAGCGAGCTCAGACTTCGCGCAGAATCAGCGTAAATATCAGCAAGCTCGTTGCTCACCGTGGCGCGGATCCGAATCCAGGGCAGTTTGGCCGCTTCCATCGCGGCATTCTCGATTTCCCGGAGCGCTTCGAGCCGGCGGACAATATAGGCCTCTCGTGCATGGAGCGGCGCAACCGACCTGATATTCTGGCGATTCAGCGCGATGGCCCGGGGGATACTCACGATCACTGATGGAAGGATCTGGGTTCTCGTCAGTGCGTCGAGATCCTGGAAATGCCGCGTGAGAATCCGAATCGCGACGTGCCGGTCCCTGAACGCAAGATGCCGAGCCCCTTCCAGCGCCAGCGCGGCCCAAATCGCGCGCAACTCCTCCGGTCCTCTTCGAGCCCGGGCGAAAGCCTTCGCCGTGAATTCCGGTCCTTTGGCAGCGCTCTGAAAAAGATCCAAGGTTCGATAGCGCTCGCATTCCATCGAAAGATCATCGGCGCAGACGTTTTGATCTTTCAGAACCGACCGAAGCTGGCCTTGATCACCGGAAATCCAGGCAAAGGTCACGACCTTGCGCCGAAGCGCTTTGCGCTGTCCCCCTCCGATCTTGACGAGCTCCGGTTTTTGCGAAAGGTACTGGCGATAGGTTCTGCCGGCCGCCGCATAGTTCAACTGTTCTTCATGGATTGAGCCTTCGGCCAGTAATGCTGAAGCCGCGGCCTCGCTCCCGGGAGCCGAGCGCATGAGCTGGCCGAAATAGCCCAGAGCCTTTTTGCGTTCTCTCGCGGAAAGCGCCGCATGTCCCGCGATGGCCAGGCAATCGGCCTTTCGCTTACTCTCCGGGTATTCGGAAAGGAACTGCTCCGCCTTTTGGATGGCCGAGGCATATTCTCCCGCCTTGTAACTCGACTCAAGCGATTTGAATCTCGCGTTTGACGCAAGCTCGTAGAGCCGAATGGCGAACGGGGAACCCTTCCATTCCTTTACGGCCAGGAACTCGCTCGCGAGCTCGTGGAGTCTTTCCCACTCGGCGCTCGCGACATAGGTGTCAACGACGAGCGTGGCGGACGGGGAAGCATACTTCGACTTGGGATACTTCAGGGCGAAGTCCTGAAGACGCTGCAGAGCATCGCGCAAATCCCCGTGCGCATAGATGCAACGGTTAGCCTCGAAGTAGAAATTATCGATCGCCTCGACGCTCTTGCCGGTTTTTTCGATATGAGTCGCGATCCAACCGATCCATTCCGAAAGCTGGCTGTCGAGCTCCTTCGCATCAGCGTCCTTGAGGGACCGGGCTTTCAGATCACCGGGAACGAGATGGCGTTTGCGAAGGAGTTCGTAGCGGCTCGCGATCGCGCGCAAGCTCGCGGTTTGAACATTGACCGGATCCTTCGGATTGACCGCACGCCAGGCGCCATGCTCCACGACCCAACGGTAATGAGTGGTGGCCTGTTCGAACTGGCCGATTTCGAAATAGCTTTCGGCGAGATTAAAATGAACTTTCGGAATCCGGGGGTCCTTCTCATCGACAATTTGCACGAACGAATCATAGATCCCGGCGAGCGCCTTCGTCAGCACGGCCACTCCGTCAGCGTCCTTGTTCCGGGTGATCAGGACTTGCAGCTGATGCGCGGCTTCCAAGATGAGCTTTTCCGCTCGGGCGACAACCTCGGGAGCCGTTTTGCGGTTTCGATAGGCGACCAAATCCTTGGCGGTCTGAACGAGTCCCAGGTACTGTCGTTTGTTCAGCTGATCCTCGTAGGTGATCACGACGACTTCAAAGCTCTCGGGCCGCTTACCTTCTTCACGCAGGAGGAGATTCTTCCATTCGGCGAGTTCCTCGGCGTGCCCATGGGCGCGTAGCAGTTTCGCGTAGCGCACCATGATCTTGCCGAAAAATTCGCCCGAGTCGAGCCGCTTCAGATACGAATAGGCATCATTGACGCTGAAATTCGCCAACTTCTGCTCATAACCCGCCATGAAAAAGAGAGCCGCGTCGTGAACCGCGTTTTCCCGAAGTGCTTCATCCGACCGGGACTGTTTGTTCTCGGAATAGTACCGGATATTCCTCTCGATGTAAGACAATGCCCTCGGCACATCCTTCAGGTTGTACTGGCACCACGCCTGACGGTAAAGCGCATGCGGATACCGGGCATCCTCCGGATGGCGTTCAAGGGGCTTGAGATATTCCGAAGCGGCCCGCCAGTTGTTCTTGCTCATCGCGATTTCGGCGAGGGCCATGTATGCCGGGATCACGTCGTCTGACTTCGGATAAGAACGTACCAAGTGAAGGTAGTCCGCACTCGCCGCCTCAACATTTCCGGACTCGGCATTGGACCTCGCGCGCAGGTAGTAAGCACGTGGAATGTCCGGATGCTTCGGAAACCTCTGGATCAGTTCGGTCAGCGTCCGGCTCGAATCGGCATAATGCTTTCGATACGTTCCCCTTCCTTGTTTCGCCTCTTTGCGCTTTGTGATCACCCCAAAGGCGATTCTGAATTCCATCGACCCCGCCTGCCGCTGAGCTTCACCCAGCTTGAAAAGCAACAGCGGCTCCCGATCCGTGGAACGATGCTTGCGAAGCAGCCCCTGAAGCTTCCGAATGGCGTTGATCTGGGAGTCAAGTGCGGCCTGGTCGACCCGTCTTTCGTGAACCTCGACCGCGGAGAACTTCGGGTCAATATCGTCCGTGTCCACGGTCCTTTTCGGGGCCGACTCGGCTCCCGTGGGCAGACAGGTCATCAACGTGCCGCTGACGATGAATACGATGATCCAATGATATTTGAGCAAGGGATACCTTTCGTTGGCTAATTCGGGTTAACGACCGCTAGTTTGAAATCCGTGTAACCAGTCACCGCCGCCGATGCCAGGACCGCCTTGATCGTGGAATAGGGCGCCCGCTGGTCAGCTACGACGATGACTTGAGAGCCAGTTTTCTCCTGTTTCTTGCGTTGAAGGGACGAGACCAGCGCTTTCGACGCTCCGTTCGCGCTCAAATCCTCGGATTTGAACTTGTAATCTTGAATCCCGGCAATCGCGACCTCGCCATCGATTCGCACGGTTTTTTCGCCGATTTCGAGTTTCAAGCCCTCCACCGGCGCCGATCCCGTCAATGCCCGCGGAATGATGAGTCCCGGAGACGGGGTGACATCGATCGCGCCGCTTCCGTAGCTTTTAAGAAGGAACACGAGAATGATCATGAAGATATCCGCCATCGACGTAATCTGCAGAGTCATTTGCGTGTTGAGTAACGGCTTTTTTACGAAGGACTTTCGCATACGGGTCTCCTATTCCTAAAAACCATCCAGCGCGACGCCGGGAACGGTCCTGCGGATCACCTCGATCGAGCTGACAACGTCTTTATAAGCAACCGTGTTGTCAGCGACTAATCGGGCTTGCTTAAGGCCCGGCCAATTCTTTTTGACCTCATCGAGTCTTCGCGAAAGCTCGGCGTCATCCCGCCTTCCACCAGGAAGCGCCGGAACAATGAAGCCACGCGTTTCCTTTCCGCTTAACTCCATGCCGATCGCGCCATTCGCCGCCAGATCAACCCTCAATCTCACATCGCCGTTTGAAGCCTCGGTCGGCGTCCGCCCGCCGGCTGCCATCGTCGCCTCTAGAATTCCGATGGACGCGAAGGCGGTTGAAATCATGACGAACGCGATCAACACCACGAAACAGTCGATGATGGGAGCGAGATTCAGATCAAAATCCTGGCTCAGAGGGGACCTGCTTCCCAAACGGGCAAGCGGATCCCCGGATCCGTCGAACGCGCTCATACGCTGCGCTCCAGAACGCTCACGGTTTCGTTCTCGAGAATGTAGAAACGCTGTTTCAAGAGATCGAGCGCTCTCATCGCGGCACGATCGACTTCCGCGACGATCTTGTTGCTCCGATTGATAAGGAAGCTGAACGCCACCATGCTCGGAATCGCGACTCCGAGGCCCATCATCGTCGCGTTCATCGCCGTCGAGATTCCGGCGGCAAGAAGGGCCGACTTCTGCTGCGGATCAGCGTACCCGACGGCTCCGAAAGAGTGAATCAGCCCCGCGATGGTCCCGAACAACCCAAGCAACGTCGCGACGTTCGCGATCGTTGCAAGAAACGACGTTCGTCCCTGGATCGCTTCCGTCGCCTTTCCCACGACAATTCCAAGGCCGCTTTCAATCAGGTTCTCGGGCTGATGCGCGCGCAGGAGTGCCTGCTTCGTCACCTCGGCGGCGGGTTTTCCCTCGAATCGGTCACAGATCGCAACCGCTTCGGCGATCTTGCCGGTAAGCACGAGATCACTCACCCGCGAGAAAAAGACTTCCGAGTTTTGCATCGGATAATACTTCAGCAAAGCTCTCGACCGCTCGATGATGATCACCGCCGCAAATGCGCCCGCGGCGATGATCGGCGATACGTGCCACCAGTTCGTCCTGACGAATTCAAAAAAGTTACCCATTACAGTTTCCTTCCTTCCTTTTCAGTAGACCGTTTTCGGTTGGTAATTGACCATGATCTGGTCCGTAGAAGACAGGCTGAGAACAAAATCCATGTCATTGATGTAAAGCGTGTTCCCGGAAATCGAATAGCTCTCCGAAGGAACGATCGTGCGCGTCGCGTCCGCATGAATGATCGTCACGATCATGTCTTCGGTGCTGGTCGGCTCGCGGGAAAGCGCGAACTCACTCTTGCGTTGAACGATCGCTCGTCCAACCTGATCGAGAATAGAGCCATAATCATCTTCGGCGATGTTCAAGGCGAATGAGCCATTGCCGACGAGGTCGGCCAGCTCAAGATACCGGTCACCGCGATCAACCGCGACGTCGCCGGCGTTCCCCGCCGCCTTGTCTCCGGGTGCACGCATCGCTTGCAGTTCCTGCAGCGCCGCTCCCGTCAGGGGAACGATCGGAATCACGAGGTAGTTCGACTTCTTTTCCATGAAACGATCGAGCTTGGTGAAAAAACCTTCCAGCTCGGCCTTCACTCCATCGACCGGGATCAACTCCTGCGAATCGGGGCAGGTCGAGAGCTTGTAAGTGTAGCCATCAACATTTTTTACCGGGCAGTTCGAGGAGAAACCCGTATATGGAGAGAACCCTTTCGGAATCGTGCTTGAAATCCGCAGGCTCTGATCGTCCTCGTCCGTCAGGAAGATCAGAACACGTTGCGATCCCGGACGGAAGAACGCGGTATTTGACCTCTCGTTGTCCGTGAGAAATTGCAAAAGTGACTGCAGTCCCCGTTCAGAGCCGGCTCCGGATGTTCCCACGCTCGCGTTGATCATGAAGTCGGGGACGAGAGTCCGCGACGAATCCTGCGTGGAGAGGATCGGCTTACCCGAATGAATCGTGTCGTTTTCGACGGTATTCACGCATTGTGTGATCGCGGATTCTCCCCCGCCTGGATTCAGGCACCCGGACGGCCCGGTGTACCGGGTCTGATCGTCTCGAACGCGGCATTGCGCGGTTCCATGAAAGAAATACGGATGCTGCTCAGTGCACAAGGCGGCGATCGGGCCGTCGTGAACTCCGGAAAGAAGTCGCGCGTAATCGGGGCCCCATGCGGGAACTTGCGCGCCCCAGGTGATACCTCGTTTGAATTCTCCGGTTTCGAGATTAACCAGATTCGGGTCCCACGGCGGATTCACGAAAGTACTCAGGCGGGACAGCACATAGGGCGACGTCCAATTCGTGGTCCCGTCGATGGTCGTCTTCAGGTATTCGCGAAAAGCCGGATGGGCCATATAGCTGTCCGTCGTGATCACCGCGACCCGAATATCCCAGTTCGGCCGCAGGTACTTCTCCGCGAAAGATGCGAAGCCTCGTCGCAATCTATCCTGCGAGACGTCCATGCTTGCCGAGTTATCAACGATATACAGCAGGTCGACCTTGGTGTTGATCTCACGCGCGACCGCAAAACTCTCGAGTTGCTGGGTGAGACGAAAGGAATTGGGTTTCTGCTGCGTGCAGCCCCAGGACCAAAGGGCGCAGCTCATGAGTATCGTCCAGGAAATCCGGTTCATCTTCATTCCCCTTTCTCTCATCGGGAACTTGCCAGTAAAGTCGTGCTCGCCACGCTGGCGCCGCAACCCTGACTGCGGGAAGTATTCTGCCAATCCTTAAAGAGCACCAAACCATGCTGAATGCTGATCTGATCCCCTAACTCGGCTTCAAGACCTGCGGTCGGATCAGGATCTTCGGCAGGATCACTTGGATCCCATTTCGCGAGTGCCTGAGGAATCACCTTTTCGCGTTTGAGCGAAGCACCGATCGCTTCCAGAAAGCCATCGCGGGGCGGAGTACAGTCGTTGTAACAGAGCGCCTTTCCGAGGCAGTACCGGACACTGATAGACGATTCCGGCCCCGCGAGCGGACCAAACACGATGCCTTTCGAACCGCGCTCGAAATGCGTCGGCACGCCATCCACTCGCAAACACACCGACTTCCAATTTATGTGAGCGACTTCCTTTGCCGTCCCGAGCTCAACGAAATTGCGATGCTTTTCGCAATTCTCCCGATCACGATGCCCCGGCAAAGCCTTATGTTGAAAGCGCGCGACCAGGCATCCCGACCGCGGCACCACGCTTTCGTTGGGCGAGGTGGCAGGAGTCTTCGCCGGTCCTTGAGGCTCCGGCTCCGAAGTGCCGTTCTCCACCAGGATGGGGGCACCCGCGGCCGGAACCTGCGGCTCCGAATCCTGATCCTGAACCGCGGCTTTTTCCGCATCCAACGCCGCCGGGTCCTGCCGCTCGTCACTGAACTTGTCGCCCCTGTTGGCCATGTTGAAAACCAAGTTCGCGACGAAGATCACGACGGCGATCGCGATCGTCAAAGACCAGGTTCTGAATCCAAGAATCCAAGCTGAATCTTTTTTCATGAATCTCGCTCCGCAGCAGTTAGGCGATCACGCCGAAATCGGCGAGCACGAAAGAATCCATGTCATCCGCGGAGTCATCGTGAGCTCCCGCCGCCGAGGCAAAGCACTCTGCGAAACGGTAGAGATCCTTTCGCCGGCACCGGTCACAATAACGGGTATAAATCGATTTTCTGCGATACTTGCTCAAGCACAGATTGCAGATCGAACCCATGCTGGTCCTGTTTACCTGTCTCATTCTTCCTCCTCCTTGAGTTGTCTTGAGTTGCCTCGAATTCAAATTTCCGAACAAGGAAGCTTAGAGCAACCCGCGTGCCACTACCGGTCGCGATCCATCGAATGCATGATTCTGAGCCTGAAAACAGCTCAATTCCGAAAAAATTGTTTGAGTGCCTCGCCCGCGACGGACCTCAGTCGCGCGTGAGTGTACTGATTTTGCGTACTGAATTCAGAACACCTGTACGTACTGAGTGAGCCGAAATGTACCAAGATCGCTACATCCGGTATTCAGTTCGACGGTACACGTCTTGCTCTGATCGAGTGCTGGATGAAGTTTCAAACGTTTCGGCCCATGAGTCTCGGGATCACTCTTCTCGCAACGGGCGCTGCCGCGGAAACGGAACTGAGCCTGGATACGAGTGCCGGATATTTCGAAACGCCGGGTCTGGAAGTCTCGACACGGTTTCGAGAGGACATTTTGGAAAGCGAACAGCACGGCCTCGACGTTCTTTTGAACGCCTCGTTCTCCACTGGCTTTGTCGCCCGGTCGGGAACCTCGCAAATCTATTCAGCCACTGCGTGCTTCTACAGAGGTAATGATAACTGGCTCGTTTCAGCTGAGCCGTACATCGGCTATGAGGTGAACGATTTCAGCCCCACACTCGCCTGGCCGGGCGCGCGACTCGGACTGGAATACGCGGCCCTGGCAAACAGTTACGGAATCCAATATTCGAGGGAACAATGGCTTCCGCTTTCAGACGAGTTCGAGCTCTGGCTGGGCACCAACCACGAACTCCGGGTTTATTGGAGCGCCACCCGAAGGAACCCTCAATGGCAGCTCGGTATCGTCACACGGCGAAGTGTCAACTCCTCCGCGACTCAGCTCGGTCCGGAAGCCCACGCGATCATGCGGATCGGCCCGCGCTGGGAAGTCGAACTATACGCGAATGTCGCCGTACGGAGGGGATCGAGTGATGACTTTCCGCGGGACGGCAGCTCCGGGTTCGGCACACGCGTGAATTGGTCCAACCGCCCCGATCTGAAGTTCCATATTGGGATATCTGAAGCGACCGACGGCCTGACCCAGGCCTGGATGACGGCTGGAGGCGTATCCTGGTCGGCACTATAGAGACGAATACTAAACACGAAAATAATGAATGGAGGAATGACCGAATGAAATTGATTTTTACCGCGCTTATCGCAGTCGTTACCATGGCAGGAGCCTTCTCCGGTTGTGGCAAGTCGAATGACGAAGTGATCACGATGTCGGAAATGGCCGCGGCGACCGTATCCGGCAACGTAAACTCCGGCTCCGTCGGGACATTGTCCCTGAATCTGAAGAATGGCGTCCTGCTCGATTGGTGGTTCCCTATCAACACGGCGTATGCGGCACACGGTTGTCCCAGGCCAAGCACCGCGGTGGATGGCCTCGACTGCTCGGTCGACGGCTCGGGAAAGACGATGACCCTGGCTTATAATTCCTGCAACTTCGGGAATAATTCGGCGGTCTGGGACGGGACTGAAATTCTCGCGTCCAGCGCCGCTGTTTCATGCGGTCAATTCCCTTCAGAAAGTCCAGGCGCGACCTTGGCCCGGACTTTCGGGCCGGGGACAACGCGGACCGTGGGCAACAGCGTCCATGTTTCGTCAATCGATACGACGACTCCGAGCGGATATGAAACTCCCGTTTCCGGAGGCTCTCTCATTACCTATGATGCCAACGGCAAAAAACTCGAGATCAAGGGCGTTCATGTTCTCTCGCGGAAGATATTCCGGGGGAATGGCAATACTGATCGGGTCGAAACCGAGGCAGATCACACGCTGAGCACCTCAACCGGCAGTCCGCTGGACGTTCGCTTGAACAACGGCGTTCGAACCGTGAATGGAACCGTTAAAGTACAGCACAATGTCGAAAAATACACCGGTACCGCCGTTTTCGAGAATGTCATCTACTCCTCCCCCGATTGCTGTCTGCCCCAATCGGGGACGATCACAACCACACTCTCCGGCAGTCGTTCCGGAACCGAGACGCTCACGTTCTCCGCCTCGGACTGCGGTTCCGCCAAACTTGAGAATGAGAAAGGAGAAATGAAGGATCTCCTGTTGAGCCGTTGCTTTTGAAAACCAATAATGAGGTGATCATGAGAACTCTGATCTTCATGCTTTCCATATTTCTGGGAATAGGTTCTTCCCTCTCCGCGTTTGCGGTGAAGGGCGGGTCTAAGCCGGACAATTTTGGGAAAATCGTTTCAAGCGAAGCCAAGGTATTCCGAACAGAACCCGTTCCGGGATACCGGAATTTCGGGCAGTGGGTAAGCAGCCAACGCCGACATCAGCCGAATCGAACTCGCAACGTTCCGACGAACGATCCAACGGGTTCGCCGGTGGTGCCCACGGCTCCGGTTCCTCCGATTGAACAACCGACCGGATTTTCTCCTGGCGGAAGCAATGGGACATAATTAGTGGATGTAACCTTGCGAACTTCGGCGGCGGCGGTTTCAAGCCGTCGCCGCCCTTTTGAGTACTTGCCGATCGCTTCGTTTCACGAGATTTGCATTCCAAAGCGGGCATGACACCTGATCTTGACCGCCGGTTCTGGATCGTTCTCGTCAATAAATCATTAGCGCTCGTTTACCAAAAGTACTCGGCCGGTAAAGAAATCCGGCTCATCGAGCGGATAGAACACCCCGAAGGTCGCCTGAAGCGGCACGAAATCGATAGCGACAAACCGGGGAGATCCTTCGGCCCGAGTATGGTCAGGCGACACGCCTATGATAACGCCATCAATGCCGTGGACCACAAAGCTCAGCAATTCATGAGCGAGATCGCCTCGCTTCTCGACCACGGCAGATCAGAGGATCGCTATGACTGGCTTGTGATTGTCGCGAACTCTCGAATGCATGGCCTCTTGAAAAAGGAACTGAAGAAACCCATTCTCAATCGAATCGCGAAAACCGTTTCCCGGGATTTCAACTATGTGAACGAACACGAAATTCCGGCTCATCTTCAGGAATACCTGAGAGAACTCGAACGCGCTCCCCTACTGCGAAAGGCGGGTTAGCATGGCGACACGGGTGAATAGAGCGGCTACTGCCAGCAACAAAAAGGGGGGAAAGGCGCGGAAACGAAACCAGAGCGCCCGCCTTTATGACTCGCATGACACGCTCGACTCGGATGAAAACCAGGAAGCCTTCGATTCCGGCACTCACGAAACCATGGCGCGCAATCGTAACGCTTCGGCAGGCGTTCCGACTGAAGAGAACGCCACCGGTGTGCCGGAAGCTCGGGATTTCTCGATTGGACGGAACGATCGATCCCGACCCGAACAGATCGCCAATTCTCCACGGCTTTCATTGGACTCGGCTTCCCTAGGTTCGCATCGGGAACTTCCGGTAAAGCATACGGCCGACGGAGAGAACAGTTCGCCTCCGCTCTCCTGGAGTGGCATCCCTCCCTATACCGAGGAACTCGTCTTGCTCTGTATCGATCTGGATTCTGAAAACACCCCTTATATCCATTGGCTCGTTTACCGGATCCCGGCGAGCTCGCGCGGACTCCCGCCAGGCATACCGGGCGGGGACGAAATTCCGCAAGTCCTGGGCGCTCTTCAGGGCCTGAACTCCGCAGGGACGCTCGGCTACGTGGGACCGAAGCCTCCGTACGATGTCGGCTGGCATCACTACTCCTTCAGGCTTTACGCGCTCGACCAGGCGCTTAATGGCCTCAGACCGGGGATGTCGTGGGAGGAGATATCGAAGCTGATGGCGGGCCACATCCTTCAAAAAGCCGAGTTACTGACTCGCTTTCGGCGGACGCTGGCCTACGCGGCATAGGAGAAGTCATGGCACTGAAAAAGGCAAAATTTTTCCCGAAACTCGCCGGTTCATCTTCGATCAGCCCCCGGACGAAGGAAACGATGACCTCCGTCGGAAAGCGTAAAGTGAAAACCGCTCATAGACTGAAGGAAGGACGCTCGACATTGAGCACTGGACGGAGCAATGTTCGGAGCACCGGACGCGGCGGGCGCAGGAGATCGCGACTAGGCTAATCGATAAGGGTGGCAGGCATAAAGGGCTGAGACGCGAGCTTTCCCTGCCAAACGGCTCCGATGGGTGACCGATAAAGGATTCGGTATCTTTGCAGCCGATCGCTCGCTCCGATCTCGGCCTTCTGACCACCGGCTCCCGGAACATGCCAGCGCGACTCCGCGAGATCGATCTCGATGTCCTTTCGCTCTGATGGAGCCAAGAGATGAACGTCTTCGGGTCCGGTCTTGCATTCGCCCGGCGGGCCGAATACTTTTTCGCCGTCGTAGCGAATAGCCACGAGTCGCAATGAGCAAAGATCTGGCGGAATGACGAGTGCCCGCGGTTCACTGCCGACATTGACGATGGAGAATCGGAGTTTCGGGCTCAGTCTTCCCGAACGAACGGTGTTACTTTCGACAGGTCGCCCGGCGGAAACGGGCGCAGCACTCTCCAAAATCTTGAGTTCCGTGGCAAACGGACCCCAGCGATGTCCACGAAGCACCGCCGTCCCGTTTTTCCCCAGCGCGACTTCAACTTCAAGAGAATGCCGGATCGGACCGGGGGACATCTTCTCCTCAATCGTCTTTCCGCGGCCCTGCTGAACGTAGTAAGACTCGATTCCATAGAGGACGTTCATCTCGTTAAAACCGTGCCGCAAACCCCAAGGATGGCTGATTCGTCCCGCGATAAAGAGGCCGTTCTCCGGCTTCTTCTTTGCAATACGAACGACTTCAGCCACGCCCTCCGGATTCTGCGCAAGAACGGCATAGATCCGGGTACCCTTTTTCACAGGTTCTGATCCGAAGGCTTCGTGCGCGGATTCCTTGTTCACCTGCGAGAACTCGTAATTGAGCCTGACGTAGTCGCCACGAAAATAGTCCCGCGGGTCAACCGGCAAGGTCTGAAGAAAAACAATTCTCCCCGTCTCCCGGATATATTCCCGCTCCGCGGCCATGCCGAGAAGAACCGCGATTTGCAATCCGATGGCAGATGCAATCCAGAGTTTTTTCATTTCAGCACCTCCGAGACCGCTTTTTTCCGACTCGAATAGACTGAACCGGTTATGAAGAACCCCGCGCCCGTCAGCAGGAACACCAAAGAGCGCACGAGAAGACTCCCGAACAAATCCGTGTACCTGACGGCCACCAGAAGTCCAAAGACAATGCAGCCCTGAAAAACCGCCGAAAACCGAACCTCACGACACCCGAACCGGAACAGCAGAACGGACTGCGCGAGAATAGAAAGATTATACAAAGCCGCCGATTCCCAACCACGAAGCTGCGTCACCCCCAGGCTCTGCAAAAGATAGAACACTCCGACCGGCAAGACCACCCAAAGATCCGGCCTGACCTCGCGCGTCTTTCCATCACGGCTCAAAAAGTAGAGCACGAGGCCCCACATCATTAAAAAACCGATCGCCCCTGTAATAAAGTAGGGATGCGAACGGAGTTGCGCTGCCTGCTCCAGCCGCGCCGCGCTCGAGTGATCATGCCCGGCGAAGCTCAGAACAAAAACCGTGAGCAGAAACGCGAACTGGCTCCAAAACCAGAAGGACCTCCCCGATTCCCGCAGCTGACCCCAATGTTCGAGGAGGATACCCAAACCGATCAGACTCCCTGAAAGCAGAAGCATCGCTGAATAGGCGATGCCATACGGAACAAAGCTTCCCGACCAAAATACCAGAAGCAGGGAAATCGGAATGAGATTGCCCAGAACACGCGAACTGAACTTCTTCATTACCGGGAAAACGCCCGCAATCAGGAGCGGCGCCCAGAGCAACTGGTTGCCGAAGCCAATGGCTTCGGAACCGGTCCAGAGAACCGTCAGGATGCAGACGACCATTCCTTGCACGGCCGAGGGCAAGGCCCAGGCCAGAAAGAGCGCTCCCAATGCCCAGATCATGAACCCGTTCGGGTAGTGGTCGTTGATATGGTAGATCTGGGCAACCAGCCAGACCCCCGCGCCAAAGAGCATCGTCCGAGAAGATGAAGACCTTCAGCGAGCTGAGGACGCCCTCTCCTGACGAGAATCGCCCCGAGATGCGTGGCCAGCACCGAGCCGATCACAATCGCGAGCTTGACGAACCGGTCGAGGTTTTCCCAGTTGTACGCGAAGAACAGAATCACCCCAAGACCAAGGAGAATCGCGCCGATTCCGATGAAAACAAGCCGCCCCCAGTCGACTCCTTCGGGGACAGGGTAGCGCGCGCGAAGCTTCTCGACCTGCTCCCGCTGCAGAAGTCCCTCGCGTTCGAGATCCCGAAGTTCCTGATGAAGCCATTCAACGTGATTCATGATCAGCGCGCCCGTTTCGAGGAACGTTGAGCCAGGCTTCTCATTTTGGGGAAT
>Ga0208375_1002580_pt1 | contig 16796 bp, 18 predicted proteins | sample RifOxyD1_FD_184038 | JGI IMG/M metagenome (GOLD analysis project Ga0208375, IMG submission 184038) | Soil microbial communities from Rifle, Colorado - Rifle Oxygen_injection D1 (SPAdes) | ecosystem: Environmental > Terrestrial > Deep subsurface > Rock core/Sediment | place: Rifle, Colorado... | reverse complement strand
CGGGAGCAAGCCCTATGGGTTCTAACACTCCACCAATTGAAACCCCCGCTGATATATGCACGTTTTTGCCAATTTGGGCACACGATCCAATTAGTACATGGCTATCAATAAGGGTACCTTCACCAACATAAGCGCCAATGTTGATATAGCTTGGAGGCATTATCACCACGTTAGGACTAACGTAAGCACCTCTTCGTATGGTACTTCCGAAGGGAACCAATCTGATTTTATCTTCAGGGGTAATGGTTCTTGGACATAGATTGTGTTTATCCACATGGCCATCATCCATAAGTACTAGCTCACCGGCCTTGAATGCTTCAAGAATATTTTTTTTAACGTCAACGTTTGGCATCCATTTCCCATTTTCTTTAGTAGCAGATCGAATGGTACCTTTTTCAAGACAATCTAGTGTTTTTTGCCAAGACATTTTTATTCCTTTGGAATTGATTTAAACCAATTGGTTATTTTCTTATCAGATTCTACTACAACATCTAATTTATCTAAGTCTTCAAAATGAAGAGGAGGATATAAGTAAGGTGTAGAAATCATTTTTTTTGCATGCATGAGTTTTTTAACTGGGACAGGGTTGCTGGCTAAAAAAAGTGAATCACAACAATCTTTCCACAATTGTGTTTCCTTAAGGGTGTTATCTAGACATTTTTTTACGTACTGATTGGTTTCTAGTGACCATACATTTGATGCTACAGAGACTAGTCCATATGCTCCCAGCCTGGCATGTTCAAAAAATAGTCCATCATCACCTGAATAGATTTTAATATTATATAGTGCCTGTTTGAAATTTTTAAAATCGGTTAGATCACCGCTGGCCTCTTTTATAGCGTAGAAATTAGGGTGATTGGTAAGCATAATGGCAGTTTCCAGATTAAGTTTTACCCCAGATCTTCCAGGTATATTGTAAAGCATGCAAGGCCTGGTGGATTGATCGAGCAGTTTTTTAAACCAATAATACTGACCTTTTTTTCCTGGTTTGGCGTAGATGGGAGTTATTACCAGATAACAGTGAATGGATTTGCATGATTCCAAGAAATTTATCCATTCAAGCTGCTCTTCAATATTTGAGCCGCCAATACCCACCATCGTAGGAATATTTAAGTTTAATTCATCTGCAAACTGGATAATTGATTTCTTAATGTGGCTGGAAAGATTAGTTCCTTCACCTGTACTGCCAAGTAAAACAACACCGTTTCCGGCTTTTTTTTGTAATAATAAAAGTTCTTTAAGAATAGGGTAATCAACTTCATTATTTACATTAAGCGGTGTAATGAGTGCAGTCCAAAGGGTTACTTCTTTACAATTCATCTATTTTTCCCCATCAAATTTTTGTTTGACCAGTTTAGTGAAGTCTATCAGTCCATATTCAAGATTTTGATTGCTTAAAAGTTCATGGGCGGCCCAAATAGCACCTTGAGCAAATATTTTTCGGTCAAGGGCCTCATGTTTGATGGTGATGAGTTCAAACTTAGTATTTAAAGTTAGGCTGTGGGTTCCAACCACATCTCCAATTCTCTCACTTTGAATGTTCACAGTTTCGCCAAGCCAGCTTTCCCACATTTTACTGGTGCCGCTGGGGGAATCCTTCTTTTGAGTATGATGTATCTCATGGAGAGTATAGTTATAGCTGTCAAATAACATTGATGCGTTTTTTAAGGTATCAATCATGGCATGGATTAAGTTCATTCCCAACGCGAAATTATTGGAATGAACCCATCTTAGTTTTTTACATTGTAGCTTTTGAGAAAGAGTTGAAGGCCAGGTAAAACCCGTAGCACCACTTACGACTGGAAGATTGCTTTTGATCAGTAGGTCAGTAAGTTCTAAAAAAGCATTTCCTGGAACAAAGGTGATAATAGCATCATATCTTTTTAATTTTTCTAAAGTAGGTGGGCAAGAGGTATTGAAAATACCCGGATCAGAATCTTTTAAAAGTTCAACAACTTTTGATCCTGTTTTACCAGTTCCTATTATGGCCGCTTTCATGGATATTTCTCTTGCTAAAAAATGTTGATATCCATTATTCTAGCACTCAAAGGCAGGGAAGGAAATATGTCAAAAATAGGTATTGTTGGAATTAGAGGAATGGTTGGTAGCACTTTACTCGATCGTATGATTCAAGAAAAAGATTTTGATATGAATCATCAATTTTATTTTTTTTCATCAAGTGCGAAAGGTAGTGTGGGGCCTTTGATTGATCAAACCTCATATAAGTTTTTAAATGCGTATGATCTGGGCGTCTTGGGTGAAATGGATATTATTTTAACGACTCAAGGAAGTGATTATACTCAAGAAATTTATTCTGCTTTAAGAAAAACAGGATGGTCAGGTTATTGGATTGATGCAGCTTCATACCTTCGTATGGAAAAGCAAAGTCTAATTGTATTGGATCCAATAAATGAGCATGTCATAAAAAAGGGAATGGAAAAAGGAATTAAAACTTTTGTAGGAGGGAATTGCACCGTAAGCCTGCTGCTTATGGGGATTGGTAATTTAATTAAAAATGATTGGATTGAATGGATTTCAACCATGACTTATCAGGCCATATCTGGTGCAGGAGCAAAACAAATTGGTGATTTATTGAAACAGTTTCAGCAATTTGACATAGGTCCAAAGAAACACCCTCTTCAATTGGAAAAAGAGTATAAACAGCTAATTCAACAAAAAAATTTCCACCTTGGTGATATTGGTCATCCCTTGGCATTTAATCTGTTACCTTGGATTGATTCCAAAATGAATGATGGAAGAACTAAAGAAGAATGGAAAGGACAAGTTGAGCTTAATAAAATAATGGGACTGAAAAAAATACTTCCGGTGGACGGAATTTGTGTAAGAGTTCCAACTTTTCGCTCTCATGCCCAGGCGGTCACCATCAAGCTTAAAAAAAATATTACGGTTAAGACGATTGAAAAAGCAATAGCCGGATCAAATGCATGGGTCAAACTGATTCCTAATGATATGGAGGAGTCCAAGCGTTATTTAACTCCACTGGCGGTTAGTAATACTCTAGATGTAGCGGTTGGTAGAATCAAAAAAATGAGCATGGGAAAAGACTACGTAAGTCTGTTTACGGTTGGCGATCAATTGCTTTGGGGAGCTGCCGAGCCACTTCGAAGGATGTTAAAAATTATCCTTAATATATTGTAGCTGGCCAAATTTAAAAACTACTTCTTCAGCTTCAGTGTCGTGGTCAGGATAGATAACTGCTTTTTGGCATGGTTCACCGAATTCGTAAGTGAGAGTGTAGTCGGGCGCACCTTTTATAAGTATTCCTTCTACTAGTTGGGTTTGTGTGTTGATAACTGGTGAGCCAGAATTTCCGGCAAAGGAATCCACACTGGCCCGGAAAAACCAGAATCTTTTAAAGATGTTTGATAAGAAATGTTTTTTTTCATCATCATTCCACTTTTGGCTTTTGCCATTGCTGGCTATTTTCAGAGGAAGTCCCATGGGGTGCCCGATGACTGCGAGGGGCTGGGCGGATTTTAATAAGCCAGTTCTATTAAAATCTAAGGGGGTTCTTCCAATGACTGATCTATCCAATTGGACGATGGAATAATCTTTTAAGGTTCGCCTTCTTTCGACTAAAGCTTGTTTGATGACTTTCTTGCAGCTGTAAACGTTATCTTGAGAAAAATATTCACTGTGATTGTCAAAATCAAATATCCACTTATAGCGGACGCAATCTTTTTCGTTTTCTACGCAGTGGCCGGCGGTGAGAATAGTATCAGATGCAATTAGAAAACCCGAACAAGTGGCAAGTGAATATTGTTCGGCATAGCGCTCGCCGGGACATAGACCATTTTTCATCACTTCATCTAAGGTGCTTTTTTTAAAATCAATAATGCCTGGAGTTTCGCTTAGGATTAGTTTATTAGCGTGTACCATAGCAGCTACTGAACGACTTTGTTCCACTAGGTGTTGATTAGGATGATTGATTGCTTCAAATCGATCGTCATCTCCGTAGATAGCTTTACTTTGAATTGTGCCATATAGTAGTGATGCTTGTATAAGAAGTAATGTAAATAATAATGTTTTCATATCAACCAAATCTCCCTTTAGGTTTATCTTTTTCTTTTTCTTTAGCCTCTTTTATTTTTTCTTCTTCTTTCCTAATTTTTTCTTGAGCTCTGTTGAGTTCTTCTAATTGTTCACCGCTTAAGGTTAGTAATTGGGTAATTCGATAAGTTGAACTATGGTCATCCTTATTCTTTTTTCCTTCCTTGCCACCTAATATGTTTTCTTGAGTAATTCCTTCCTTTTTAAGATCAAAACTAAATTCAGGGGAAAAACCTTTTTCCGTAGAGTTGGGAAGATTTTCAAACGGAAGATTTTTACCTGCAATTTTGCGGTTACTTCTTTCTTTGTAAAGTCGTTTTAAAACTTTTTCGTGTTTGGCAATCAACTCAACTAACTCTTGATTGCTTAATTCTGATGCTTTTGCCATTTGCATGCCCTCAAATTTAAACTATGAATACATTATATATAATAAAACGCTTTCGAGAAATTACTGATTGTGTAAAACGCTTTTTGCCTAGTAGCTAGTTTTTTGTAAAAGTATTGGAGCAAGTAAACTAGTTTTGTCTGGTATTTTAATACTTTTTACCTTTTCTCTTTTTATTGATTGGTGTATCGTTTTTTTGAAAATAACTACGTTTATTTTGAAGGAGCTATTTTATGACGAAAATATTAGATTTGGTAAAACCAGGTGTTGTGTTTGGTGACGATGTAAAAAAAATATTTGCAACTGCGAAAAAAGAAGGATTTGCTCTGCCGGCAGTCAATGTGGTCGGAACTAATTCAATTTGTTCTGTTTTAGAGGCAGCCAGTAAAGCTAAATCCCCGGTAATTATTCAATTTTCTAATGGAGGAGCTGCTTTCGTTGCGGGTAAGGCCATACCAAGTACCGGTCAAAATGGTGCTATTTTAGGTGCAATTGCTGGTGCTAAGCTGGTGCACACTATTGCTGAAGCTTACGGAGTGCCGGTTATTCTTCATACTGATCATGCTGCTAAAAAATTACTCCCATGGATAGATGGCCTTTTGGATGAAGGTGAAAAATGGTTTAAACAATATGGTCGGCCACTTTTTAGCTCTCATATGCTGGATCTTTCAGAGGAGCCTTTGGAAGAAAATATTGCAATTTGTGAAAAATATTTAAAAAGAATGAATAAAATCGGTATGACATTGGAAATTGAACTGGGTTGTACTGGTGGTGAAGAAGATGGGGTAGATAACTCTGATATCGAAAACTCTAAACTTTATACCCAACCCGCAGATGTGGCCTATGCTTATCAAAAATTAAGCGCTATCAGTGAGCGATTTACGATTGCAGCTTCTTTTGGTAACGTCCATGGGGTATACAAACCGGGAAACGTAAAATTAACTCCTACAATTTTAAAAAATTCTCAAGATTACATAACGAAAAAATTGAATACCTCTAAAAATCCAGTTAATTTTGTTTTTCATGGAGGATCTGGTTCATCTACTCAAGAAATTAGAGAAGCTATCAGTTACGGTGTTATAAAAATGAATATTGATACTGATACTCAGTGGGCGTCATGGTTAGGTATTAAAGATTATTATGAAGCCAAAAAGCTTTATTTACAAGGCCAAATTGGCAATCCTGAAGGGGATGATAAACCTAATAAAAAATATTATGATCCTAGAAAATGGTTAAGGGAGTCAGAAGAATCCATGGTAAAGAGACTGATGATTGCTTTTGAAGATTTAAATGCACTAGGAAGAAATTAATTTTTAATTTCGTAACTTTTGAGATAAGATGAATCATTCGATTAAAACAGAATGATTATAAGCCAGCTTGGTTTTACCGACTGTACGAATGAGTTTCGCCTAATTTTAAATTAGTATTTTGGGCGTTTTTAATAAAAATAAATTGTATTTTTATCAATTACATGAAAAGTGAGGTTTCATGCAGAGGATTTTTATTGGATTTTCGTTACCGGACAATGTTAAAGATCATCTTCGTACCCAGTGCCACAGTTTAAGTACGAATTGGGTAAAACCAGAAAACATGCATGTTACCTTATGTTTTCTCGGGGAAGTGGATAGGGTTTCTTATCGGACCTTATTGCTTGAACTCGAGCAGATCAATATAAAAAAATTTACGCTAAAAACAAAAGGGATTGGTTACTCTAAATCCAAAAAGGGCCCTAGGGTGATCTGGGCCGGAATTGAAAAATCAAAAAGCATAGAACAATTAAAGGAGCAGATTGATACTGTTTTAGAAGAACTTGGAATCAATTTTGATAAACGAGAGTTTCATCCCCATATAACTCTGGCCAGGCCTCAAGACGTTTTATATGACGATTTTAATAAATATTTAAACGCTGTTGATATGAATACCGAAATAGAATTTGCGGTAGAAAGCTATCAGGTCTTTTCCAGTCAAAATACTGATGATGGGTTGTCTTATACGATTGAGGGACAATATCAGCTCAGTTAGATTGGGTTAGTCCAAAACGATCAATGCAAGATCTGAATCATTACTGCTCGGTAAAAAATCCAATTGGCAATTTTTGTTTCCAGTAAATATTTCCAGCGATTTAGTAGCTTGGCCTTTTAACCAGAGGAGTCCATTAATTCTATGGGGAAATTTTTCCAGATATAAATCCTTATAATTGGCATCGAGAAATATTTGGTCAGATGATATTTTAAGATTCAAAACACAGTCTAGTATTGAAGGAAGAGTGGAGATAATCAAATCAAAATCTTTGATCTGTGTTTCAACATCACTCCAAGGAATTGATGAAACCCTAAAATGTTTAGCGAGATCATTTAATTTTGATTCATTTCTTCCAGTGATGGTCTGATTGACTTGCAGATTTTTTAGCGCATAAATGGCAGATTTGGAAGCGCCACCGGTACCCAGTATGAGACCCTTTTTCCCTCTCAAGGAAAAATTTGCAAGAGATGCCATAATCCCATATGGATCTGTGTTGAACCCCATTAATTTTCTCGATTGTATTTTAAGCGTATTGACAGCTCCAATGGTTTTAGAGATGTCATCCATTGTATCCAGATAGGGGATAATCGTCTCTTTTAAGGGGGAGGTTAAGTTACAGCCATCAAATTTATTTTTAATAAGATAAGCAATTAATTTTTCAGCAGAGCTAGTTTGAATTTTAATATAGCTAAGTGCAAGTCCTGCTGATTTAAATAATTCAGGGCTTTTGCTGTGAATTATAGGATTTCCAGCAACCGCAAGCTTTAGCACTTCTTAATACCAAAAAGATAATTTCAAAGCGGTTCCCAGAAGGTGCTTGGTCTCTTTATAAGCACTATTTTGATAGATTTTCTTTTTCTCGCCCACCACTCCAAAAGTTAAAAAAGCATTTTCTCTAATTAAATACTTAGGTCCGATCTCTAGTTTCATCTGGCGATGATCTTCCATCTGAGAATCCCAAGTATGTTTTTTTACCAGCATACCCTCGATATTGGTACCTATGAAAACATTCTGGCTGAGTCTTTTTTCCATGCCAATTTGGAGGAGCTTTTCATATTGCTTAAAGGCGGCATATTTGGCAGCGTAGTGGGTAGAATAAAACCCGTAAAGTGTTTCCAACCAAATTTCCATTTCGGGAGTCACGTATCTTCCACCAGCATCGAGTGCCCAACTATCCATGGGGTAAACGTCATTATAATAATAAATCCCTGAACCATAAATGGTGAGTTTTCCTAAAAAGAATTCAAGTTTATTGGCAAAACCTCTTTGATCTTTAGTTTGAAAGTCTTTAGTAGTTTTGTAGTTTAATGATTCATTCCCTCTTTTATCAACGGTGATCTTAAGGCTTCCATCAGAGTTTTTTTCTATTTGTTTACTTTCTCCATAAAAAGTAAAATGGTTCATATATCCTTTTTTGAAATTTCCGTTGTTCAGTATGATTAATATCTTGTTGTCAGGATCTCTCCAGGAGTTGATTCCTCCAATGGGGCTACCACCATCAATGTAAGCACTCTCTACTATGCCATATCTTTTTTGGTTAAAAGGAACCAGTCCCTTCCCAGCGGTTATTTTAAAACTATCAGTCACTCGATATGTGGCATTGGCCTCTTCAAACAAGTTATAGGCTTCATCCATTTCACTATCATCTAGATCGAGTTTTAACTTAAAAGATATATTATCATGATAAGCGTAAAATTTTAGATCAAGGGTCCCAATACCAGTTTGAAGCGTTGGTTCACTGCTTTCTTTTTTGTATAATTTGAGTATATCAAGGCCTACAAATCCTTTGACTTCCGTAGTCAGCGCATATGTTTGATTGGAAAGTAAAACGACAGCAATGAGTAGTAATAGATATTTCAATCAGTTCCCCCTTGATCAATGGGAGCTAGATATCATTGGAAAAACTCATTGTTAAGGCTTATTTGGATAAATGTTGATGACTTATAACAATTACATATTATAAATCGTTACACTTTTCGTAATCTTGGAAATGAGTTCCTGCATTAGTTGAACCATCAGGATTGCAATTGCTTTGGGCCGGATCCCGGTTTGATATAGAGCAAGAGATGGCAAAGAATGCAATCAACATAAATAAAAAAAGTTTGGTTGAATTCACATGTGCCTCCTATCTATTGTATATAGAAAAAAAAGTGCTGGTTTATCATAGCATCACCATGCTTATCGGAGATTGAAGATATTTATTGAGTAAATTTGTCGCTTTTTATAAAAGAGTGATTAGTCCAATTGATCTAGGAAAGCTTTTTCTTCGGCGGTTAATTCTTCCTCTACGGCTTGTTCTTCTGGATTAGTAGGTGGTTGAGTGATTTCCCAATCAAATTCTTGCAGGAGATAAAAATCTCGTTGTTCTTGGTCAATAGCTCGCACGGTAGTTAGTTTAGTAAGGATATTTTTAATGATTTTTTTGGCATAAGGGGTTAGCTCTTTGCGGAAATAGGAACTGGAATATTTTTTTGGATTGGGAAGTAGCATTGCCAAAAAGGCAGCTTCTTTGGGATTGAGTTCACTGAACGATTTTTGAAAATAAAAATAGGCTGCCTTGTTGATCCCATACAGGTTTTTGCCGTACTCAATTACATTTAAATAAGTCTCGAGAATTTTTTGCTTACTAACCACCGATTCTAAATACAGAGCGATAATTATTTCATTGAATTTTCTGGTGATGGTTTTTTCTTTTGATAGAAATAAATTTTTGACTAATTGTTGGGTGATTGTACTGGCCCCACGAATTCTCTTTTTCTGACGGATGTTACCCATTACGGTTTCTTTGATTTGATTTAAATCGACCCCCTCATGATTATAAAATGCCCAGTCTTCACTAATCATTATTGCTTTGGTTGCAAGCGGGTTTTGTTTGGGGCTAATCCAATTAAAGGGTCTTTTCGTTACTAACTTATAATCTACATGATCATTTTTGACTACTGCTGTGACGTAGTGAGTTTGCAGCAGTTTGGCATCCCTAAATATAGGTAATAAGAAAAATAAAAAATAGGCTCCGGTGATTAAAATAAAAAAAAGCAACAGTAGTGAAAATTTATTTTTGTTCAAGAGTATAGTACCTGGTTAGTCAGCTTTAAAAATTTAAATCAAAATACCGAAACTAGCGCCTGGAGTCAAACGTAGTTGAAATAAAGTAACGCTTAACTTGACCAGAATCAAGTGAATGATACCTATCTAGTGTTGTGAAATCATTACATTTAATTAAATTTATGGATGAGGTCGCATTATCAGTATGAATATTTTTTGAATATGTTTTACAATAATGAAAATCTTTATATTAGGGGAGATTAATCATGTCGAAAACCGTGTGTGCAAGAGATCTGATGGAGAGTAATTTAATAACCTTGCATCCAGAAATGGAAATTAACCAGGCGATGCAAATTTTTGTTAAAAATGGTATTTCAGGGGCGCCAGTGATTCAAAATAACAATTTAATCGGAGTTGTTTCAGAAAAGGATCTGCTTACCATTTTAATGGGTAAACTAGATAAAGAATATACCGTGAAAACAGTTTTCGATGTTATGAACCATAATATTGAAACGGTAAGGTGCGATGCAGATATTTATGAGATTGCCCTAAAGTTTATAACTTCTAAAGTGAGGCGCTTTCCGGTTTTGGATAAAAGTGGGGTGTTAGTAGGCCAAATAAGCTGTGGAGATGTGGTCAAATATTTATCAAAAAATACTTAAATTAAAATAGACCTTCTACGGATAAATATCTTTCACCTGTATCATAAGCAAACAATAGGATCTGGGCCGGATTTTGAATGTCTGGTAAAATCTCATCCACGGCTGCGAGGGATGCACCAGTAGAAATACCTACTAATAATCCGGCTTTTTTAACCGCAAAAGTACTGAAGGAGAAAGCCTGTTCTTTTGAGATGGCAATAACTTTATCAATTAGGGATTGGTTTAAGATAGGGGGAATAAAACCTGCCCCAATTCCTTGGATAAAGTGAGGACCAGGTCCTTTACCAGAAAGAACTTGAGATTCGACAGGTTCCACCGCATAGGTTTTCATTGCAGGAAAATGTTCTTTTAATAATTGGCTACAACCAGTGAGATGACCTCCGGTTCCAACTCCACAAACGAGGTGAGTAATCCCTGCGGGAAAATCACTGATAATCTCCGAGGCAGTGGCTTCATAATGGATTTTAGGATTATTAGGGTTTTCAAATTGCATGGGCATCCAAGCATCAGGGTAGGTATTTAATAACTCTTTGGCTTTTTCAATTGCGCCTTTCATACCAAGTGCTCTTGGTGTTAAAACCAGTTCTGCTCCATAGGCCAGCATGAGTTTTCGACGTTCAATACTCATTGAGTCCGGCATGGTCAAAATCACTTTATATCCCTTGATGGCACCTACTAAACTTAGCCCTACTCCGGTATTGCCAGAAGTCGGTTCAATTATGACAGATCCGGGTTTTAATTTTTTATCGCGTTCAGCAGCTTCAATCATAGAAAGGGCAATGCGATCTTTGATGCTTCCTCCTGGATTATTTTTTTCTAGTTTTATCCAGATTTCAATATTTTTATTTTTGATGTTAGTTTGGTAGAGTGAAGTTATATTGAGTACTGGTGTTTTGCCAATGGCCTCTAATAAAGATTTATATTTCATAAAATATTTCCTCAGGTGCACTGTCAGGTTTAATAATGTCCATTTTGATTTCTGATTTATGATAGACAATAGAGTTTTTAGGTACTGACTTAGTCAGCCAAACGTTACCTCCAACGATTGAATTTTCTCCTATGACTGTTTTGCCACCTAGTATGGTGGCGTTAGAGTAAATGACACAATTATCCTCAATGGTAGGGTGCCTTTTGGTGTTTTGGTCGCATTTGTCTAAACTCAAAGCACCCAAAGTTACACCTTGGTATATTTTGACATTTTTGCCTATAACTGAAGTTTCACCAATAACGATGCCAGTCCCATGATCAATGCAAATTCTTTCACCAATCCTGGCCCCTGGATGAATATCAATACCGGTTATTTCGTGAGCATATTCACTGAAAATCCGGGGAAGTGTTTTTACTTGGGCCTTATAAAAAATATTAGCAATTCGATAAATGCACATGGCAAAAAAACCAGGATAGCATAAAATGACTTCATCAATACTGGTAGCCGCAGGGTCGCCCACAAAAATAGCTTCGGCATCTAAGTCAAGTTGATCTCTTACAAATTCCAGGTTAGAAAAAAAGGTCACGGCAATTTGTTGGGCTTCTTGGTGGGGCATGAAATCGTGCAGTATTTGAATGAGTAATAATTCTGTCTTGTTTAAATAGATGTATAAATCATCCTCACTCTGGATAAAATTTTGATTGAAGTGAGGATATAAAATTTCCAGAATGTCTTGTAAAAATTGATGAGTCTTTTTTTTACTGACAAAAAAGCGATTTCGATTAGCGTGTTTACGACGAAATAAATGACTGGCGAGTTCGTGTTTCATAGGGTACCTTTTTTTGCTTATCGGCATACAAATGGATTATTGAAGAACAAAGTTTGGCATCTCAAACATCCATACTATTTATGTACATTATTTCTAAAAATAATTTCAAAATTTTCCTAAGTTTTTTTCTTTCAAGTGTATTTGAAATATGTGATACTTAGTTTCGAAAAACCATATTAAAGTAAGATTTATCTCCGAGCAGGATGGTCGGGTTGTCTTTTTTAATTCATGGACGATTACCGCTTTGACCTTGGATGAAGATAGTCGCCATGCTTATACTTAATAATATATTAGCAATTGATTGTAATATTTAACAATAAAGAGGAGCAAAGTTTATGAACGATTACTTCATTTCAGCAAATGACTTCGATGCATTTGTCTCGAAAATGGCTTCAGAAAGGAATGTAATTGGACCTATGGCAAAGAAAACTAAATTTGTCTATGGTAAAATTCAAACGAATAAAGATCTTCGATTGGATTTTGATGTTACCATTCTTCCACCTAAAAAAGTCTTCACTCCAACTTGTCAGACGTTGGTGACTTTTGATGGTAGTAAATTTGAGGGAGCTGTGGACAAGCAACCAGTAGTTTTATTTGGTGTGCATTTCTACGATATTAAGGGACTTGATATGACAGATCAGCTCTTTAGTGAAAACAACCGAGACGAAAACTATATGGCCAAGCGAAATGCTGCCACCGTTATTGGATCTAACATTCAAAACGTAAGCAAAAGAGCATTTTGGGGAAGTATTGGTACCAAAGTAACCCCCAAAGGACATGACGGTTTTATTACTAAAATCGGTGCAGGTTACCACTATCAAAGTCTTAATCAAAAAGGGGAAGCCTTGGTAGGATTCGGTAATTTTAAACCAGCCACCAACGAACAAGCTGAAGAAGCTAGAAAAATTAACGTTGCTATGATGAACAAATGCCCTGAAGCGCTTAAACACTCTTCAGAAGATATTGCCAAAAAACTTCGAGATTCATTTAAGAATCAAGAATTGTGGGCAAACTTATCCGAAGATTGTTTCTCATGTGGCTCATGCAATACCACGTGTCCAACTTGCTATTGCTTTGATGTGCAAGATAAATGGAAATTAAACCAAGTATCTGGCATGAGAAATAGATATTGGGATTCCTGCTTAACTGAAGACTTTGCTAAAGTAAGTTTAGGTGCTGGAGCGGAAGAAAATTTCAGAGAAACAAGAGGCGAACGGTTTAGACACAGATTTATGAGAAAAGCTGCCTATTTAAACGAAAAATTAGGTGGTCCAGCATGTGTGGGATGTGGCAGATGTTCAGCGGCTTGTACCGCCGATATCGCAGATCCAGTTAACGTTATTAAAAAAGTTATGGAGGTGTAGTAATGGCCTTGACAATAGATTATTCAAAAGTTGCTCCTGAGGGTAATATTTTTCTTCCAAGAGAATGCAAAATTACCCACGTAAAACAAGTTACAAAAACCGAAAGGCATTTTACGCTCAGACATGCCGACAATTCCAAAGTGAAATTTAATCCAGGTCAGATTTTGGAAGTATCTCTGTTTGGTTTTGGTGAAATCCCTCTTGGATATGCCAGTTCTCCAACTAGAGAAAATACTTTTGATATCGTAATCAGAACAGTTGGACGAGTTTCTACTGCATTAAATAAGCTAAATGAAGGTGATTCACTGTTTGTTAGAGGTCCGTTGGGCTCTGGATTTCCACTCGAAGAACTGCAAAATAAAAATATATTAGTAGTAGCCGGTGGAATTGGTCTTTGTCCTACTCGATCTATGATTCAGTATATTACTGATAGAAGAAATGAATTTAAAAACTTCACTCTTTTTTATGGTGCCAGAGATCCAAGCCAGCAAATGTTCCATGAAGATATTGCGAAATGGAAAGCTGCTAAGGATGTTGACTATCACGAAATCGTAGATAAAACAGACGGCAAATGGACGGGAAATGTTGGAGTTATTACAGAACTCTTTAAGAAAACTACTATTACCCCAGATACGAGAGTCATTATATGTGGTCCACCAATTATGTTCCGATTTGTTATTGCTGAATGTGATAAAATCGGAATCAGCCGAGACAATGTTTATGTCGATTTAGAAAGAAGAATGAAGTGCGGTGTTGGTAAGTGTGGACACTGTCAGATTAACGATAGTTATGTTTGTGTAGATGGACCAGTTTTTCGTTACTCAGACATTCAAAATTTAGAGGAGGCATTATAATGAGTAAGCCAAAAGTAGCATTTTTTGATTTTACATGCTGTGAGGGCTGTCAAATAGAACTCACTAATTACGGCGATCAGGCTTTCCTGGAATTACTCAATCATATAGAGATTGTGGAGTTTAGAGAAGGAATGACCGAGAAAGCAGATCATATTGATATCGCTTTTATCGAAGGAAGTTTTTCAAGAGAAGAAGACCGCGCAAGACTGGAAAAGATTCGTTCCAGAGCTGGAGTGGTTATTGCCTACGGCTCATGTGCCACTTCTGGCGGCATCAATGCTATGAAAAATGATACCAAAGATTATAAGCAAAATGTTTATGGCAAAGATGCCAACATGCCACACCTTGATAGCCAGATTGCTTTACCAGTATCTGCGGCTATCAAAGTTGATTATAATGTGCATGGATGTCCGATGGAAAAATATGAATTGCTTGACATCATCAGTCATTTGCTCCACGGAAAAACACCTGTGATACCTAATTATCCAGTTTGTGTGGAATGCAAAAGAAGGGAAACCATCTGCCGCTATGAGCTTGACGATCATTGCATGGGGCAAGTAGCCAGAGCTGGTTGTGGTGCTCCATGTCCTGCCGATGGTATCCCCTGCGAAGCATGCCGAGGATTTGTAGATTCACCAAATGAAGCAGCACTGAAAAAAGTGTTGATGGAAAAAGGCAAACTTCCGGAAAGGTGGGCAGATAGAAAATCTAAAATGTTTACAGCAAATCATAGAAGTGATGCTAAAAAATTGGGAGTATAACCATGAAAAAAGATATCAATGTTAATGTTCACCATTTGACCCGAGTTGAGGGTCATGGAAATATTGTTGTTAATATAAGAAATGGCAATATTGAAAAGTGCGAATGGCAAGTGCCTGAAGCACCTAGATTTTTTGAGGCCATGGTAAGAGAACGTCATTATTCAGAAGTTCAAAGAATTACCAGCCGTATTTGTGGAATTTGTTCAGTTGGACATACTTTGGCAGCAGTTAAAGCTACCGAAGATGCACTAGGTATTCAAGTGAGCCCGCAAACCAATAAACTTCGTAGAATTTTGAAGCATGCCGAAAATTTTGATTCCCATGTGCTTCATATTGGTGTGTTGGTAGCACCTGACTTATTGGGCGCACCTTCAGTTTTTCCTTTAGTTGCTACTCATGCTGAAGTTGTTAAACTAGTACTTAGATTAAAAAGACTAGGACATGAGTGGGGTTCATTACTTGCTGGTAGAACTACTCATCCAACAACATGCGTGCCAGGTGGTTTTACTAAAATTCCAACCAAAAACGAACTTTTGGGACTAAAAGAAAAAATTATTGCTAACGTAGACGGCATTAATGCACTGGTTGAAACCGTGCTATCACTGGCCGGTAAAATTCCTGATTTTAACAGGCCTACCGAATATATGGCAGTTTCCAACAAGATGGAATACGGTATGTATTTGGGCCCAACCGTTCAGACCATTATGCCTGATGGTACTAAGCAGATGTACGATGCTCATGATTATCGAAAAATCACCAATGAGTACGTAATCTCTAGATCAACTGCCAAGTATTGTAAAAATAAACTTGATAGCTATGCTGCTGGTGCTTTGGCCCGTTTTAATAATAACTACGATCAATTGTATCCACAGGCCAAGAAAATTGCTCAGGCACTAGGAATGAAACCTGTATGTGGTAATCCATTCTTGAATTCAGCTGCTCAGTTGGTTGAGTGTGCTCATAGTGTCTATGAAACTTTGGATCTGATTGAAGAATTGCTAGCAGATGGTATAAAGGATGAGCCTTTGGTACCACCAAAGAAATTTGGACAAGGTGCTGCGGCAGTGGAAGTACCAAGAGGTATTTTATTCCATGAATATTCTTTTGATAAAGAAGGTTTTTGTACCGCTGGAAACTGCATTATTCCTACTGGACAAAACCATGCAAACATTCAAAAGGACTTTGAAGCACTGGTACCTATTTTGATTCAACAAGATAAGAATGAACAAGAAATGGAATTGGCCCTTTCCATGTTGGTTAGAGCTTATGATCCTTGTATTTCATGTTCAACTCACTATTTAAAAGTGAAATTTGTGAAGTAATAGTTTTGATCAAAGGTGCGTGATTACTTATGAATGAGTATCACGCACCTTTTTTTATTTGGAGCGTATGTGAATTATATAATGGGAGTAGGTAATTACTCCATGTTTGATGATAGCATTGGCATTAAGATTATTGAGGAAATAATAGATAGAAATATGGATCAAGGTTTTAGCGCCATCGATCTTTCTGGAAATTTACTTAATATCTTTAGTTATCTTAATGAGGATACCAAGCGCATAGTTATTATTGATTCAGGTGAGTTTGATTTGCGTCCTGGTGAATTTATATGGTTTACTCCGGATTTGGTGGTATCCACCAAAGAATTAACTAACATTACCAGCCATGAAGGCGACATTATAAAGGTTTTAAAACTGGCCATGGAAACTGGATATTATTTGCCTCCCATTGAGATTATGGGTATTCAACCAGAAAGCATAAAAAGTGAATTTGGGTTATCAAAAACCCTACAATCTAATATGGATAGATATATCCAAGAGGCAATCGTCAAGGTTTTGGACAAATAAATTTTCAACTGCTTAAAATTTAGACAGT
>Ga0208375_1002577_pt1 | contig 16800 bp, 17 predicted proteins | sample RifOxyD1_FD_184038 | JGI IMG/M metagenome (GOLD analysis project Ga0208375, IMG submission 184038) | Soil microbial communities from Rifle, Colorado - Rifle Oxygen_injection D1 (SPAdes) | ecosystem: Environmental > Terrestrial > Deep subsurface > Rock core/Sediment | place: Rifle, Colorado... | reverse complement strand
CCCAAAACAAACCTCGGCTTTAGAGATTAAACATCTCTAATACATTCAACTCTTACGAGTTGAAGTTTTTAAGCCGAGGCAAACGCAAGGGCTTTGTGATACAAAATAGCATGTTTTTCCCTCGATGTCAAGACATAAATGTCCGATTTAATAGGTCATTGACTATAGAATTGTAAATGAGAAAGAGGCGGTAGCTTGCGGTATTAGCCGTGTTGGTTTTAGCCTGTTTGGCGAAAGGAATAAAAGGAGAAAGGAATTGTATAGATTATGAAAAAGAGAGCGATTATTGGTGTTATTTTTTTGATGGTTATTATTCAAAGTTCTTTAGTTTTTGCTTTTGTTCCTGTTGAGCAACAGATAGATGAGAACAACCCTATAGAAAGATATAGAAATAGTTTTGTTCTTGATGAAGGAACAATAAGACTTGATAAAAATCTGCAAAATATTCCTTATACTTTAGTCTCGGATGTTTATTGGGGAGAAGATGGTTCTCCAAAGAAGATTGTATTCAAAGATTATAGAGCTAAGGGAAATTTGGGGATTGATATTTCAAGCAATGAATTATTGATATCTGCTGCTAAAGAGTTTTTGAAGAAATATACTGAGTTCAGTGTAGATGTTAATAATTTAGAAGCAATAGATGTTTATGCTGGAAGTGAATTTTTTTCAGCTAGTGTAATGCTTTCACCAAGTCCAAGCCCCTCACCTTCACCAACTGTAAATGTTTATCCATCTCAAGAGCTTGCAACTGTTTTTTTCAAGGAGTTTTTTATTGATGGAAACGGACAGAAAAGGTATGTTGAAGGAAGTTTTGTGAATATTGTTTTTAAAAAGGGATTTGATGGTGTGCAGAGAATTATTTCTTATAAGGCAAATTATTATCCTAAGACAAACATAATTTTAACTAGCTCTTCTTTAAGCGAGCAAGAAGCAGTTGAAAGTGCGAAAGCACATTTGAGAAGTTTAGATGAGGGTTATTTTAACCTTAAAGAAGAGAGCGCCGGTTTAATCTTTTATCCGGTTAATAATGAAAATTTAATTTTAGCTTATAGGATTATTTTTGAAGAAAATGATGTTAAGGGTTATCCTGAGAAATATGAGGTTATTATTGATGCTGAATTTGGGCAATTATTAAATTTTTATAATACTTTGCAATATGTGCAGGTTACTGGAAGGGTAAGCGGAAGTGTTTATCCTTTAAGTATGCTGAATGGGCAAAAAGAGGAAGTTGGATTTAAAGATAATTATGTATGGGTTCGGGGAGATGGTGGAGAGAGCAAATCAACAACAGATTCTAATGGTAATTATAAATTGGAGCGCAATAGCCCTATAGAATTGAGGTCTAAATTAGAAGGGCCATGGGTTATCGTGAAAGATGCTGTAACAAAAATAACAAGTTCAATGAAAAGGTCTTTTTCAGAAGGCGCAGATATTAACTGGAAGATTTATGATGGCTCTGATAATCAAGAACAATCAAATGTATTTTACCATACAAATCTTGTGCATGATTTTGCCATACAGCCGCATATTGATGCAGAGATGAATTTTCAGACATTGGCTCGAGTGAATGTAGCAGGTTATTGTCAGCCGTTCTGGTTAGCGTATTATGACTCTACTGATAGGTCTTTAAATTTTTGTGCTGGAACCGATTCCTCTTTATTTTCCGATGTTGTTTATCATGAATATGGGCATAGTATGTTTGCTAAGCTTAGTCAAAAACTCCCTTATAAAAATGAGATGGGAGCACTTAGCGAAGCTCTTGCAGAATATACTTCTTGTACTTTAAGAGATGCTCAAGGGTTCCTCGTTTATTGCAATTATGGGAATAAATATCCTGAAGATTACAGCGAAGAGCACCACGTGGGCGGTGCGATTATTGTTGGAGCTTTGTGGGATTTAAGGGCAAAGTTTATTGCTAAATTTGGAAGAGAAGAGGGAATAAAAATGACTGATTCTCTTGCTTATACTGCTCTTAGATTAAGGCCAAAGTCCTTAAATAATTATATTGAAGATATTCTTCTTACAGATGATAATAATGGAAATCTTGATGATGGAACTCCGCATATTCAAGAAATTTGCACTTCTGCTACTAAACACGGACTTTTGTCCGGTACTTGTGAGGATGTAAGCGACGTTCCTATTGCTGTACTTCATTCACCGCAAATTCAAAAGCCCTATTATGGCGGAGATTGGGAGGGTTATATACATGATGATATCCAAGATATTATAGGAACAGCATTGCCAGCTTTCGGCACTTCACTTGCATATTGGACTTTAGAACTTATTGATTTAGATAACTTTAATCCTGCTCCAACAATTTCTCTTAGAAAAAGTGAGGCTGTAAAGAAAGAGATACTTGTAAATGACTTTGATTTTTCACAGCTTACGATAGGGCATAAATATCGATTAAAATTAGAAGTATTTAGTGGAAATGAGCCTTTTCTTTCAAGTTCAGCCCAAATTACTTTTATAAAATCACATAAAGCAACTATTACTTTAACAGAAAGAAAACAGGCGTCTTCTACTTCAAATGGAATTTATTCAATTTATCTTAGAGGAAACTCTGCTCTTCCACGCGAGGCCTATCTGTTTGGCGTAGGCTCTAGGGATTATTCTTCCTGTAAAGAGGGAGAGAGTATCTGCATTCACACATTTAATTTTGAGGCTTTGAGTGATGAAGGGGATTTAATCTTTAATTTTTTAAAAAAAGAGCAAAACAATTCTTTTGTCGCGCGTTATCTTTTTTTAAAAAGTATTCATTTAAATCAAACATAAACCTTGATTTTATACAAGCTAAGGATATCTCATCAAATCTTCAAGAAATTCTTCAAAAGCGAAATTTGAAGATTTATAATTCTGATCTTGAAATTTCTAATTCTAATTCTATTTTTTCAGATAATGAATTTCCATTTTTTTGGCAAGGCTTAAAGTTTTATGATTTCTTAGACTCTATTCCTATGCATTTATATTATGATTCCGAACTCTTTTTCAATGATTATGCTATTAGGAGTACGATTTTAGCTAAAAATATAGAAGATAATAGAATCCTGCACCTCTTAGACATTATGAAATATCCTTTTCCTTCAACCATTAATTTTGATGAGTCAAAATTGACTACCTTGCATCTTTCACTTGGCAGCCCCTTTAATTCTCCTACCTCTTTAAATATTCATTATTTTATTCCTATTGGCAGAAGCGAGTATGATTTTCTAGGCAATTATAAAAATCTTGCTTATACGCTTGAATTTTTTCAAGAAGTAAATGGGCTCGATATTTCTTATTTTTTCAAAGACTTTGCAGAAGATTACCCCAAATATATACTTTTTCAGGAATTTTATAGATATCCGGGCAGTCTTAATCAAGATTTTGCATTTTTTACAGAACCTTTTTATTTAAATTTAAAAGTTGATGATTCAAATTCTAAGATGATTGGCGGATATATTAGCGATAGCTCTAAAAATGTAATTCTTCGTTCACAAGGCTCTCTTGGTATTTTGAAGATTACTCTGCCTAATGGGGCTATAGATAAGATTGTGGATAGTGATTATGTGCTTCTTAAAGGTCCTTTTTTTAGAATTAATTGCTTTGATGAAAGTTATTCTTATCCTAGATCGCTGAAGGGGGGGCGATATTGCCTGAGTGGGAAATATAAGGTGCATTGGGAATTTGGAGATACAGATGGTGATGGAATTGGAGATGTTTTTGCAGATAAGAGAATATTGTCCTTTGATGCAACATATACCTATGATGGAAATAAATTTGAGATAGTTAAATTCCTTCGCGGAGATGCTGATGGAAATGGAAAAGTTGAATTGACTGATGCGGTTTTTATTTTAAACTTTATATTTCAGAATGGAGGGGCGCCTTCTTGTTTGAAGGCGGCTGATGCAAATGATGATGGTTTTATTGATATTTCTGATCCTATCAAGATTTTATTTTTCTTGTTCTTGGATCCAAATAATAAGATTGCAGAGCCATATCCTTCTGCTGGGCTTGACACGACTGGAGATGGATTGGGATGCAATGCGTAATTATTTTTTTGAAGATTTTGAGAGGCTCCACATGACATCAAAAATTGTTTTAAATGTTTGAGCTATGTCTGCATTTTTTATAACTACTGAAATGAGCTTGTTTTCTTCGCCAACATAAATTCCGACTGTATCGGAGTAAACTGTGAACATTGCGGGGGTTTTCATTCCTGCAGGGAGGATTCGGAAATCGTGATATTGCGAAATGAATTCTGAGACTGATTTTGCACTTTGCTCGTCGAAAATTGTTCTTGTGTGAAATTTGCCTTCTTTTTGCTTTTGGAATATTTTGAGAGCATAAGTCCGCATGAATTCTGTTGTTTTGCTTATTCCCATCATCGCATAGTCATCGCCTTTTTTGAGTTCATTAAGGGTTCGTTCAATAATTATCTTGTAGCCTTTGATGCCCTCGTAAAGTTTTACATCAATATCTCTTTCTGGAAGCATGGAAACTAGAGAAGGCAGGGCTACTTTGAGAATATCTTTTTCCTTGGCAAGTTTTTCTTCTTTGTCTTGAATGAAGCTAAAAAGCCTTTTTGGAGAGAGGATTTGGTAAGAAAGGACGTTATTCTTCTCTATTCGGGTTACAACCCCTTTTTGGATGAGGCGTTCCAGAATGTCGTAGACTTTTGAGCGAGAAATTTTTGAATTTTTAATGACCGGACCTACTGAAGACTCTCCAATCTTAAGGAGAGAGAGATAAACCTCTGCTTCTCCGTGTGTAAATCCAATTGTTTCAAGCGCCTTTGTCAGTTCTTCATTTATCATTATAACCCCCTTAGGGGGAACTAAGTACTTAAATATTCTCCTTGTGAAATGTCATTATAAAATTAGTACATTGCAAAATGAAATCACAAAAATACATTCAAGGACCGATGCAGGTGGCATCCAAGCCCAAGGAAGAATATCTCCTTGTAGAGAGAACTGCAATAACTGGTGAATTAGAAGAGGGCAGGAATATCATTGATGCCGAATATCGGCTTAAAACCGGTGGGTCGAATGGGCTGGGGCATCTTGTCGGGCTTGTTATTGCGGGCAGTATGATTTTTGGAGGATATCTCGTATTTAATTCCAAAGATACGCATGGAAATATTAAAGCTGGCGCTGCTATTGATAAAAAACAGATTGGGCTCTTTGAAAGAACATGCGATGAGATTGAAGGCTTGATTGAAAAAATTACTGAAGTGGATGAAGCTGGAAGAATAGCTGAAGTGAAGTCATTTGTTGGAAATCAATTGAAAAATACCAAGGAATTGTATAGAAATTCGAATAGATTTTTTGACTGGCGAGCTGTTCGCAGAGAAGTTAGCGAAGAGCAGGCTGAAAATAATTTTTGGGAATATGCAGAAGGAAGCAAGTTTGAATCAAAGGATGATAAAAAGACAAAGGCTGAGAAACGCAAGAAAGAAATTATAGAGTATCGCGCGATGGCGGGGACTGGTGGAAGATGAAAACTCTGACAGCGTATCTCATTTTTGGAGCGACATTAGCCGGAGGATGGCTGTATTTCAATAGTACGCCGATTTCGCAAGCTTATACACTAAGAGGCGTGCCGGCTGCATCAAGTTATGCTGAATCTGAAGCAGATTATGCTCAAACTTCAAATAAAAGATATGGGCTTGAGAAAAAAATAGATTCTTTTACTAAGAAATTTTCTGAAAAGAAAAACTCTACGCAAAAATCCGAGGGAAATGCCGCCCAAAATATTATTGAGAGGGTAAATCGGCATATAGGCAATTTGAGTTCTGAAGAATATAGCTCCTTGTTTCGGAAGTTTATGAAGAATAATGGAATAAAAGAAGTAGATGGAGTAATGAGATACGATAATTCCATTAACAGCGGTGAAAGCGGGTATTGGGAAGAACAAGACCGGAAAAGCTGGGCAAGGAAAAAAGATGTAAGGCTTAAGGAATGGCTTTTAGGGAAAGCTAAAGATGAACTTCGAAAGCAAGCTTATCTTCAGAGAAGAATAGATGATGCTGAAGAAGGATTGTATAATGAAATCTTGAGCATTCAGAAAGATAATGCGAGAGGTGCGCGAAGACGCAGCCAGGAAATGTATGCCGGTGAAGGCAGCACTTTTGGTGAAGAGGTGGAAGAATGAAACAGATGACTGCTTATATTCTTGGGGGAATTTTAACTCTTGGAGGGGGAGCATATTTGAAGAGCAGAATGAATCTTGAATTTAATTTGATTGAGTATCTGAATGGAAGGGATTTTCGGGCAGAGCTTGATGCGCTGAATGGCAGAGAAGTGCGAACCTGGGATATGAGTGAAGAAGAATTAGAAGCTATTTTAGAAGAGGATAAAATGCAAAAAGCACAGAGAAATTATCCTGAAGAAAATGAGGATGGAGAAGAATAATGGGACTTGCAAAAAATCTGGCAATTGGCGGTCTGTATCTGATTGGTGCTGGAATACTGGCGCGGGGCGCCGGAGTTGACCCGTTATTTTTATTTAGAGAGCGAGGAACTTACAGCCAAGCTGAGAATTTTAGAGAAGAAGACTCAGAAATTCCTATGAGAAATTCTGTCCGCGGGAAGAATTTTCAAAAGAAGCTATATGTGAATCCGCTCCAAAAGAAAACCGCTGACTTGAGAAAAAAGAATTTGCAAGCTGATTTCGATGTAATAGACTATGAAGATTATCTTTGGGAAGCCAGACAGCAGGCTGATAGAATAAGAAGATTTGAAACTGAAAAGAAAACTGCGCAAGGGCAGATGGAAATTGATAAGGCTATTAATGATTGGTGGGAAGAATCCAATGCATCTGAAATGAATCGCATGCTGGGGCTTACAGAAGATTATTTTGGCCATCAATCAAAAATGGCTGATGCGCGCCAGAAAGATGAGGATGCAAAAGTGCTGAAAAAATATGCCCAGGAGTTCGATGATTATCAAAAATCACGAGAACAAGAATCGAATTCTGGAAAGCCTTCAAAATCGAGCGGCGGATGGTTTGGAGGGCTGTTCGGAAAATGAGACTATCAGACTATTTTATTGCGGCTGGAATTTGTGGATATCTTGCTTTGAGCGGGTGCTCTGATTCTGACACAACTAACAAAAATCCAATCAAGACATATATTAATGCGCGAGATGAAGTGTTTAGAGAGGTCATGCAGATGAGGATGGGAATTGAAAATAAAGTTCAGGCAAAGAACGAAAATCCTGCTGATTTGAAGGATAAAGAATAAAGCTTGTTGCGGCCCATGTGTTGATTGTATAGTGAAAGACATAAGCCTTTCCCTTGATAGTCAACGACAAAGAGGGGAATAATTAAGGTCATTGACTATAGGCCTATTTATTGGAGAAGCCCATTGTCCCACGCCCTATTAATGCCTTAAATTTGGGGCTTGTATCTTCCGCGGGATTCTACTTTTTCCAGCCTTTTGAAGATAAGGGAAAAGTTTTTTGAAATTTTATACCCTTCTAATACTGCGGAGAAGCATTCATTATAAAAACTGAAATGTTTTGCTTCCAGAGCCTGTTTTATTAAATGAAGGTCAACTGCTTTGTCTTCAATTTTATTTGAGATAAAACCAAGACCGAAGTCAATGAAATACAGGAAATTGTCTTTGTTGGAGAGAATCATATTTGAGGTTGTAAGGTCTCCATGGATGATGCCAGAGTCGTGAAGGAGAGCTATTTGTTTTCCTATTTGGATGCAGATTTCTCTTTTGTTTGAGAGAGAATCTAGGGCTTCTGAAAGCTTTTTTCCTTCAATGAATTCCATTTCAATTTCTTTATTTTTTTCATCTAATTTTATTATTTTTGGAATTGGAATTAATTTGGATGCTTTTTGGAGGAGGGAAAATTCTCTTTTTGTTCTTTGCTTTCTTATTTTTTCATCGAGGAGGGGGAGACGGTAGGATTTTTTAGTTCTTCTTTTGACTAAGACAGAGAGGGATTTCTTGATGATGACTGCTTCTGCGCCCTGCTGAATTATCTTTTCCATGTTTGACATGCTAGTATTAATATTATTAAATTTATTAAATTGCTTATATTTACAATCAGGCAATAAGGGCAATAAGCCTTTAGAATAAATTGCTGAAGATAAAGAAAATATAAAGAAATTAATGAGCTAGCAATTAGAGAATATTTTATTAAATTTTCTTTATTTTTGCTTGGTTTTCTTATCTGAAAAAATGTAATTATTGAAAGCGCTGCAAAGATTATTGCCCCGTAAAAGCTATTTTTTACACCTAGTAAAGAAGCATATTTTGAGCTTAAAACAAGATTACATCTAGAATTAGAGCATAATTGATTTTGATTTGCAAATGTTAGAATCAGAGATATTATTAATCCAATTACAAAAAAGACCAAAAATATTTTATATTTATATTTTTTTATTTTCTCCATTTTGATAATGGATACAGGCAGTTATTAAATATGATCTTTTGGTATCAAGAGATAATTATCGGGATATAATAAATTAAGGTTAGTTTATGATGGGCTTAATGAATTTGAATAATAATTTATGAAAACAAGAAGATTAAGAGGTTTAATAATAAGAAGCTAGAACTTCATCTTCTTGCCGAACTTTTTGGCGAGTTTCATCATTGTTTTTTGGCCTAAAGAGCCTTCCTGAAGAAAGGATTGCGATTTTATCATTTCTTTGAGCATTTTATACTGCTTAAGCAAAGCGCGGATGCTTGAAGTAGGGATGCCTGAACCTTTTGATATTCTTTGAATACGGGAAGTTTGTTTTTCCAGAATTTCAGGATTTTCTATTTCTTCTTCTGTCATTGACTTAATTGCATGCTTCCAATGCTTTATTTTTTCCTGCTGTGTTTCAAGCTGTGCTTCTGGAATTTTTTCTTTTACCTTGCCCAAGCCAGGAATCAGAGAAAGAATTTTGTCCATTGAACCGAGAGATTCCATTGAGTCCAATTGGGTTTCTAAGTCGTGAAGAGTGAATTTTCCTTCCTGCAGTCTTTTCTGGGTTTTTTCAATTTGCTTTTCGTCAACTACTGAATGAATTTTTTCCATCAGGGTTTTTAGGTCGCCCATGCCAAGGAGGCGGGAGAGGAAAGATTCAGGGTCAAATGTTTCCAAATCAATTGACTTTTCACCTGTTCCGATGAATATTACAGGGGCTTTTACTTCTGCGCAGGCAGTCAATGCGCCACCGCCTTTTGCTGTTGAGTCCATTCTTGTTATTATAACCCCTGTAATGTTGAGAGCTTCCTTGAATTTTTGCGCTTGTGTTTTTGCAGCCTGGCCAATGTCAGCAGGCATGACTAATAATATTTCGTTTGGCTTGATCAGGCTGTTTAGGTCTTTGATTTCTTTTATGAGGCCATCATCGAGAGCATCTCTTCCTGCTGTATCTACCAAAATTAGATCATACTCTTTTAATTCTGGCTGGAATTCTTTCCATATCTTTTTTGGGTTCTTTTCTTCTGAATTTATAAAAACAGGGATATTCAATTTGTCTCCCAATTGTTTTAGCTGTTCTGCTGCAGCTGGGCGATGAACATCAAGGCCAACAGCACATACCTTATGGCCTCTCTTTGAATAATAGCTGGCTATTTTTATAGCGCTGGTAGTTTTTCCAAAACCAAAAAGTCCAACAAGCATAAAGATATTTTTCTTTTCCAGCTTTATTTCTCTTTTTTGGCCTAATATGGAAATTAATTCGTCATGAAGAAGCTTAATAATGTGCTCTTTTTTTTCCAAGCCCTTGATTCTCTCATCAAGAGCTGCTTTTTTTATTTTTTGGGTTAATTCCAAGACAAGAGGGACATTTACATCTGCTTCGATTAGAGCCCTTTGGAGGTCTTTTATTATTGAATCAAGAAGATTTTTATCCAGAAAGATGGCGTTTGCTATCTTGTCTGTTGTTTTTTTCAATACTGCTGATAGTTTTTCTAACATCTAAATTGGAGAAAATCGAAGGTTAATAAAGTTTCGTTAGTGAATTTATACCTTTTTATAAATTAATCTTTGCATAAATAATAAGAGCCACATTGTTCCATTAAAGACAGAAACTATTGCTGAAACTAGAAGGTTAAGAGTAAGGTAGGCAAAAGAGAGAGAATATAATCCTACGGTTGTTAATAAAGAAGTTTGCAATGAGAGGAAACCTTTCTTTTCTTTAAACCCTTTATAGACTTGATATGCTAATGAGTATCCAAAAAGGATATTGGCTAATGCAATAATGATATCTTGCCAAATCACGCTATTCTATTGTTCAAGAGTTTAATAATATTCCTATTAAAAATTTAGGCGATTAGACAATAATCACACCAAAAAATAGCTTAATATGTTGCTTATTATAGACTATAATCAATAATGAGATATCAGCCAGATATTATTCGCAGTTTAAAATTATGTATAGGTATTTTAAGGCTTATAAGCATCAAAAATTGAAAAAGTTAGTGCGGAATTTAGCTAATTACTAAAATTTATTTTAATGTAAACCTTAGATAGATTAGGCTTAAGCCACCCATAAGAAGGCTGAAGAAGTAATAAATCATCCTGCTTAATAGGGAGATTACTATTGCAATAGAAGGGGAAACGCCTATTGCAGAATACAGCAAGAACATTGTGCCCTCTGTTAGCCCGATTCCGCCCGGGACAGGAGATATATCCCCGATTAAATAGCTGAGAGTAACAACGACAATTAAAGACAGGAAATTAATCTGTGAGTTTAATGATATAAAGAGGAAGTAGGAGGAGAGATACAAGAATAGCCAGTATATTATTGATATGAAGATTCCGAACCAGAATTTTTTCTTGTTTAAGATAATGCTGTTGAAGACGCCTAAGAAATTCTTTATCTTTTTATTAACATAATTCTTGAATTTTTCAGAGGTCTTGAAATGCTTTTTGATTGATTTTAGCTTATAGAATTTTTCTGAAATCCAATCTGCCTTGAATTTTATTTTTCTCCAAAGGACGAAGATTACAACTAAAGAAGAAAGGATAATTGAGGCAAGGATAGTTTCCAGGAGAATTTTTAGGCTGGGAGATATTTCTACATAAATGAAAATAAATACTATTGAGAAAACCACAAATAAAAGAAAGACCGCGAGATTGAAAAATTTGTCTGCTACAATAGAACCAAATAATTCAGTTTTTGGTTTATTGTATTTTTTGCTTAGAAAATACGCTCTTACTGGCTCGCCGCCGGTTGATGCGCCAGGAGTGATTGTGTTAATAAAGACTCCAGCGAATAGGACTATAAGGAGATACCAGTAATTTGAGTCAATTAATTTTTCTAATGTATTTTTCCATCGGATGTTCCATAACAAAAAGGTCACGAGGCAGGACAGAAAAGCTAGAGTGAAATAGAATAGGCTCAGATTATTTATGAGATAATAGACTTCCAGAAAATCAATATCTTTTAGGATAAAGAGAAATAACAACGATACTATTACAATCAATAAAATTTCAAGTTCCCTCTTCATAGGATGAGATAATTAAAAGGAGTTAATTAAGGTTTTGGTTTTTGCTTTATTGAGACGAATGGAGCGCAGAATTAAGATGATTGGAATCAAAAGTTAAATAAAGTTATTTAAGATTATTTAATTGAATCTTTTGGCATTTTTTAGGGGTTTTTTAGAGAAAGGTTTATTAAGGTTATTTAATATTAAATAATGTTTTATATTATAAAAAGAGGCATCGAATGGCACTAAAAACATTTAATTTGAATGGGGAAATTTACAGGGAGTTTTCGGAATACTGCAAGAAACAGGGAATAAGCATGAGCAAGAAAATAGAGAATTTTATCAGGGAGGAGCTTGAGCATATGAAGTTTGGAGGAAGACTAAGTGTGAAGAGATTTACTAAATTATTGGGGAAGAATGAGATGGATGAACGCGAGCATTCATTTAAGAAATACTGCTAAAAGAGGAAAAATGGAAAATACAATCTTGTAGGGCCTGAACTGAAGAAGCAACTTTTAAAAGTTCTTAAAAATATTGACGAGAATGTTAACCTGTTGTATGAGGCTGCTGTTCGGGATCCGAAGACAGGACTTTATAATTTCTTGTTTTTTAAGAATATGCTCGATATTGAGGGTGCAAAGGCGAGGCGAGGCGCTGATTTGAGCGTGGGAATTTTTGATTTAGATTTTTTCAAAAAAATTAATGATAATTATGGACATTTGACCGGAGACAAGATTTTAATTGGGGTGGCGCGCATTTTACAGAAGAATTTAAGGAAATCTGATATTGTTGCAAGATTTGGCGGAGAAGAGTTCATAGTGCTAATGCCGAATACCCCTGTTAATAGGGCTTTTAAGGTTCTTGATAGATTGAGGAGATTAATTAAGGAAGACAAGAACATGGAGAGATATGGGGTGAGCGCAAGTTGCGGGGTTACAGCATTTAGGGAAAAAGATAATTTAGGGCGTTTTAAAGCTAGGGCTGACAAAGCTCTTTATAAGGCTAAAAGTTCTGGAAGAAATAGAGTTGAAATTGAATAAAATGGATAAAAAGCAAACTGATGAATTTTTCAGGGAGATTAGAATGAAGGACCATATCAAGGTTAGATATAAGGCTGGATTTTTAAAAGATAAGGAAAGTGAATTCGAAGGAAATGTTAACGAATTGAATTCTGCAGGGCTTCTTTTGTGCAAAAATGGGCGCGAGGAATTTTTTCTTTATGAAGATATTTTAAAGTACGAAGTGGAGCAAAAATCTTAATACTTGTTTAATGCTCTAAACCGAGATTTTTCAGAACAGAGGATTTCTTGAAGGGCTGAAGGTTAGAATAATTTTGACCAACTCCTAGGAAATAAATTGGCTTGTTTGTGACTTGAGAAACTGAGAGGATTGCGCCTGCTTTTTCATCAACATCTGCTTTGGAGAGAATTATTCCGTCTATGCTAATTGCTTCATTGAATGTTTTTGCCTGTTCTACAACATCATTTCCTGTTATGGATTCTCCTATGAATAGCTTGAGATCGGGGGAAGAGATACGGACTATTTTTTCCATTTCTTTTATAAGATTTGTCTTGGTGTACATTCTTCCGGCTGTATCAATTAGAACAACTTGGATGTTGTGGGCTTCTGCATATTTTTTTGCATCAAAAGCAACAGAAGCAGGGTCTGCCCCGTATTGATGGGCAATTATGGGAAGAGAGAGTTTTTGAGCATGGATTTTTAATTGTTCGATTGAGGCTGCTCTGAATGTGTCTGCTGCTGCCAAGACACATGAAATTTTATTTTGTTTTAGAAAGTAGGCCATTTTTGCTATTGTGGTCGTATTATGAACTATGAATCCTTCTGCAATAAAACTATGATTATCTTCTATTGTAAGGTCATATACAAACTCTTTATCGTTTATCGTTTTGTTTATTTCTTTTATTGGAAGCCAACAAACATTTGATAGTGCTAAATATTCAAATGTTTCAAGTAATTTTGTTGATTCTATTGTTTTTTCTTTTATCATTTGTAAATATTCCAAGCCATTTTTTGTTAGCAATATTTGGTTGTTATTCATATTTATCAAGCTATTATTTTTAAGAGAAGTTATTATCCCGTTTACAAAACTGTTTGAATATTTTTCATTTAAGTTATTGTTGGTTGAAATATCGGTTAAGAATCTTGAGAAAATACCTTGACTTTTTAATCTATAGTATTCTGTTAAACGTTTTAATTTCTTTTTTGAGATTGTACCTTTTTTTTCATGTATTCCATAACCGCCAACATATTTTTGTATTTCTGCTATAGAAAACCCTAATTGCAGGCGCAGGGCTTTCAAGGCCTTTCCCAATGGCACCATATCCTGATTTCCATGGCCTTGGAATTCTCCTATCTTTTTGTAACAATTTATTTTATTTTGCTTTTTCTTTATTAAATACCCTATTTTTTCAGCATATGTTTCAGCATGTTTTGCTTTTATTATTAATCGCCAGTAAGGCATTGTTTTCACATATTTTTTAGAAATCGTGGATAATATGCCAAATCTTCTCAATAATAAATTGATTTGTTGAATTATTATTTTGCTTTCTGAAACAAGTTCTATTTGTCTAATATTTTGGTGAGGATATGAATCACAATCAAAGTATGCTTTAATAAATGCTCTAACTATTTCATTACTTGATCGTAGAATTTGAGAGGGGACTTTTAATTCTTTACCTTTTTTTCCAGGGAATAATCCAAAAATTTTCATAATCTCAACTAGAGTTTTAGAGCATAATTGTATTTTGAACATCTGTTTTGTTCGCATGTCTCTTTTTATAGATGGGGCAATATTAAATAATATTTTTGAGAGTTCTTTTAACCTTGCAATTACTTCAGGATCTTCATTTGTGATTTCCACATAATTTTTTTCTATATGGCCATCACCGACTACATATCCTAAGAATTCTGCAAAGTCTGTTGTTAGAAAAGTCGGAACTATAATTGGATTATGTGCTTTTTTTTCTTTAATTTTTATAAAGTTAAATTTGTTTCCTTCTACAAATTCTATGGGTATTTTTCCTTTTCTAACATCGGTTGTGAATTCACAATAACTCTTTTTAAATTTTAATTTTTTATGTATTTCTTTCAATGTTTTATTCGGTAATGCTAAACATTTTTTTGCTTCTTCTGGGGTTAGATAAATAAAAAGATCTAAATTTTTGATGTCTTCAAATAGGGATTGCGTTTTTCCTTCTATTTTTATTTCGCCGGGAATTGATATATAATCTGATTCTGTAATTTCGTCTGCTCTTGTTTTTGCGACTAGACCATTTCTTAATACAAAGAATGGATGTTCGGGAGTTATTTTAATTGCGTAGTCGTTTCCATTTTCTAGTTTAATTTCTATTAATTCTTTTTTATTTAGTTCCCATATATGAGTTGCTTTTTTATTTTCTATATTTAGATTTGTTTGATTAAATGACGGAACAATAATATTCTCGCGAGAAATATCTATCACATTTCCATCTTCTAAGGCTTCTTTTGGTAGAATGTTTTTATATTTATTATATAAATCTTTTATTTGAATAATCTCGCCATTGCTTAATTGTATTTTACTATTTCCATGCACACATTTTCCAGAGCCATTAATGCCTACAAAAATTATGGTAAAAGGGCCAGAGAGCTTTTTCTTTATTTGCTCAAGGAGATTAGGGGGCTCGATTAAGATGTTTGAGATTGTTTCTTTTAGGGAGTTCAAGATTGTCTCTTCTACTTTGGATTTTTTTATTTCTATGCCTACTAGATCTTTGGAGAGTTCGGAGTGGATTTTATCTACTACTTGCAGGGCAACGTTATTTTCCAAGAGAATCATTTCTAATTCAGGAAAGATTGAATCAAATTGCTCTTGGGTAAGAGTAGAAGTTGAGAGCTTGGATACAAGTTTTGCGAAAAATCCCTGTTTTTCTATAGGTTCTTCTGCTGGAGGGAGAATTTGTTCTTGGGAGATTTCTTCTTTTGGAATAGGGGGAGAAGGAGATTCTTTCTTTTTAGGTTTTTGAGATTTTGGTTTTTTTTGCTCTTTTTTAGGCTTTTCTTTTGGAGATTCTTTTACAGGTTCTTCTACAGGTTCTTTCTTTTTGAACCAGGAAGTGAACTTTTCTCTTAGTGATTTAAACATATTTAAATATGAAAGAAGATATTTATAAAGGTGCGTTTGGCATTGATGCCCAAACAAATAATTGCTGAAATCAAGATAATTATCTATAATCTGATTTTGGTATGTGAGGGTTTTAGAATAACACAACAAAAGCAAAATTTTATATAGATTTATGGTTTGTTCTTGATATTGCAGGCAATAATAAGGAAATTGAGATAAAGGTGGATGAAAGTTGAGATTGAAAAAGATAAAATGAAAAAAAGAGAAAATGGATTAAAGGAATTTTTTAAGCCCACTTTGAAAAAGATAGGGCTTGGTATTATTATCTTAATAATATTCTCTTATTTATTTCTCTTTAAGATATTAATTAGTTCCCCAAGCCATATTACGCCTTCAATAATCCTATTGGCTATTCTTTCTGTTCCTATAATATTACTTCTCTTTATAAATAATATGAGGGGTTCCAATATAAATTTCCTTATTTTCTTTATATTGCAGATTTTTTATATTTATTTTTTAGCTTGCTCTTTTTTTTGGTTAAAGGATAAATATAAAAAATCCTCTTTGATAAAAAAGAGAATTGCTTCAATTATAATAATTATTTTAATAATTCTTATTATTGTAATATTATTATCTCCTTATTTAAAACAATTTATAATTAAAACTCCAATTCCAGATAATTTAGATAATGTTATAATTACTTTAAATAGAGATGCCTGTTTTGGAACATGCCCCGTATACTCCTTAGTTATTTATGGAAATGGTACAGTATTTTATAAAGGAGATAGGTATGTTAATTTAACTGGAAATAAAATATATTATATCCCTAAAGGAGATGTTCAATTACTTGTTGATGAGTTTATTGAAATTAATTATTTTGCTTTAGAAGATGAATATTTGGGCAGTATTACAGATTTTCCTTCAACCACAACTTCAATTACAATTAATAATAAAACAAAAAATATATATGATTATATAAGTGGTCCTAAAAAGTTAAAAGATTTAGAAAGAAAAATAGACGAAGTTGGACTCTCTAAACAATGGGTTAATGGGTGAATCAATGATAAAAAGAAAATTGAAAGGGGAAGTTTTATATATTTTTGTTTCTTGAGAAGAGCATGAAAGGCGTGCTAATCATAATTGACGGGGTGGCTGACGAACATTGTGCTATTTTGGGGGGGAAGACGCCGCTTGAGATTGCCAAGACGCCAAATTTGGACTGGTTCAGTGAGAGAGGGAGCGTGGATTATTGCTATCCTGTC
>Ga0208375_1002576_pt1 | contig 16800 bp, 11 predicted proteins | sample RifOxyD1_FD_184038 | JGI IMG/M metagenome (GOLD analysis project Ga0208375, IMG submission 184038) | Soil microbial communities from Rifle, Colorado - Rifle Oxygen_injection D1 (SPAdes) | ecosystem: Environmental > Terrestrial > Deep subsurface > Rock core/Sediment | place: Rifle, Colorado... | reverse complement strand
CACGGGCTTGCCCCGGCAGAGGTGCAAACTCAATGCCGAGTGCAGCAAGTCCAGGTATACCATGTTCAGCGTTTGTTCGTCCTGTGGGGGCAAAGCTGGCTGCGGGGGAAGGCGCGGCTTGAACACCGATTCCAGCTGGAGTTGTCGGGGCCGGGGCGGGCACTGGAGCTTGTGCCGACCCTCTCCCGGACGTTGACTCTTCAGCCGGCATCATACCGCTCCACTCATTGATCTCGCGCTCCACAACCTCACGTGCTCGGCCATAGCGTTTGCGCGACTCATTAATAATTTCTGTTTGGGTGCACACCTCTCCCTCCGGCTTCGCCGGTGCAAGGGTATATGCCGAGAAGGGCCGACTCGTGACTCCATCGATCATGAGGCGCGCATAAATTTCGTAGTTTGGCAGGTTGACCATGTCATGCGCCATAAAGTCCGGCTCGGTCTCTTTCTCGAGGAATACCGCATCATCAGCACCCACACGGAAGATGCACATCGTACCCGCGTTGCCGAACACCGCATCGCGCACCTTTGTCGAAGTACCCTCAGCGAGTTGCCCGATGTATTGATGCGCAATGATCAAGTCCAGACGATATTTGCGCGCCTCCGAGAGGATGTCAGCGAATGAATCGGTCGCAAAGTTTTGGAACTCGTCGACGTACAGATAGAAATCTTCACGATCGCGTTCGGGAATACGCACACGCTCCATCGCAGAGAGCTGGATTTTCGTAATAAACATGGAACCCAGCAGGTCAGAGTTGTCCTCACCGATGCGACCCTTCGATACGTTGAGCAGAATAATCTTCCGCTCGTTCATCATGTCGTAAAGATTGATCGTGCTCTTTTTTTGACCCACGATATTGCGTACAAGCGCCGTCGAGAGGAACTGTCCCACTTTGTTTTGAATCGGCGCAATCGCTTCGCTCCGGAATTTATCTTGCCAGTTTTCGTATTCGTTCACCCAGAAGGTCAACACTACCGGGTCTTTGATGTTTTGCACAATGCGTGCGCGGTAGTTTTTATCAACGAGCATGCGCGGGATACCGAGGAGTGTAGAACCCGGCGTATCGAGGAGCGCAAGTACGCAATTGTTCATGATGTACTCCATCCTTGCCGACCAAACATTAGCCCAAATCTTCGTAAAAATTCCCATAAGCCCCGATGCAACCAGATGCTTTTTCTCGGGGTCGTCAACTTCAAGGATGTTAAACCCGGTATGGAATTCCGGGTCTGCAGGATTGATATAGACCACATCCCCCAGGCGATGCCGAGGGATTTGCGCCAGCAATCCTTCGACGAACTCTCCGTGCGGGTCAACGACACAAAGCCCCGAGCCGTTCCGAATGTCTTGCACCGCAAGATTGTTCAAAAGCACCGTCTTACCCGTGCCGGACTTACCAATGATATAGAAATGTTGGCGCCGATCTTTGCGTTTGATGCCAAAGCGCACGCGCTCGTTGCGATGGTTCGTTTCAGCAAAATAGGTTACCGATGCATCGTTCAGCATGTAGATAATTGTAGCATACCTCACTGAATGCTGGTATAATAGCAAGTGAATAATATGGAAATCGGCAAACTGCAAAAAATTCGTTACACCCCGCCGCCGGCGGAACTTGCAACACCGGACAACACCGACCTGAAGGACTTGACCTGTCTGGGTAGAACCAACTACGTGGTCGCAATGGATGACCGACGCTATATCTTCGGTATGAAGCGCCTCGACCGCACGCGTCACATGTACATCATTGGTAAATCCGGCGTGGGTAAGTCCAAGCTTCTCGAGATCATGATTCGCCAGGATATCGCTCATGGCGACGGCCTCTGCCTTATGGACCCGCACGGCGACGTGATCGAAGATATTTTGGAGTTTATTCCCGAGGAGCGTATTGATGACGTTGTTATCATCGACCCATCGGATGTTAACTTTCCCGCATCGTTCAACCCACTTGTTGGAGTGGAGGCAGACCTGAAACACCAACTCGCCCAGGGCCTCATTGAAGTGATGCAGAAGCAGTTCGGTGCCAACTGGTCACCGCGCTTGGAGCACGTCTTCCGCTTCACCGTGCTTGCGCTTCTCGACTATCCCTACGCAACCATGCGCGGAATGCTCATGATGCTCACCGACCGTAATTACCGTCAAAAGGTGGTCGAGTACATTCAGCACGACGTGGTCAAACGGTTCTGGGCGATTGAATTCGCGGACTGGTCCGAGAAGTTCGATACCGACGCAATCATCCCGCTTGTTAACAAGCTGGGTCAATTTTTATCCAACCCCCTGCTCGGTAACATTTTCGGCCAGCAGAAGAATTTGATCGACTTCGAGGCGCTCATGAACTCGAAGAAAATTATTTTCATCAACTTGTCGAAGGGTAGGCTGGGAGAAGAGAACTCCAGCTTCTTCGGTTCGATGCTTATCACGAAGATCAAACAGGCGGGTATGGCCCGTGCCAAATTACCGAAATCTGCACGCCAAGACTTTTATCTCTATGTAGACGAGTTCCAAACGGTCGTTACCGAAACGTTTGAAAATATTCTCTCGGAGTCTCGCAAGTACGGCCTCTGTCTCATCGTCGCCCACCAGTATGTCGGCCAGCTCTTACCGAAGATCACGAACGCTATTCGTGGTAACACCGGTACCATCGTCGTCTTCCGCGTTGGTGGTGATGATGCGGAGTCACTCCAGCCCGAAATGGCCCCGCTCGTCGAGCCCAAAGATTTGCTCAACCTAGGCGTCCGCGAGTTCTATATCAAAATGACCATTGATGGAGAGAACTATGATCCCTTCTCCGCAGAAACCTTAAGGATCTTGCCTCCCTTGCACGAATCCTACCGTGACCGAATCATCGATATCTCTCGCAAAAAATACAACATCCCGAAGGAGCTTGCAGAACAGTTAGTCCGCGAAGAAGACGAGAATCTAAAAAACAACAAAGGTGGCAAACCGGGAGGCCCTGCAGGAACTCCGACCGCAAGCACGGCAACCCCATCTGCAAGTGCCCCAGCGGTAACAGTAGCCGACAGCGCCCCCGAGCCCTTGATATAAAAATGGAAACTCGAGATTGCCAGAATTGCCATCACCCCTTCGTCATCGAGCCCGAGGATTTTGTTTATTACTCAAAGATCTCGGTGCCAGCTCCTACTTTTTGCCCAGGATGCCGCTTACAGCGCAGACTTGCCTGGCGCAATGAGTCAACATTTTACAAACGCAAATGCATGGCACCGGGGCACACCGAGGACGTGGTCTCAATATTCTCGCCTGATAAACCATTCATTATATACTGTCAGAAGTATTGGTGGAGTGATGCGTGGGAAAAAGGCGCGTACACTCCCGACTACGACTTTAGCCGACCATTTTTTACGCAATTTCGTGAGTTAATGGAAAAGACCCCGCTTGCTTCCCTTTCCTCGAATTATTCAACGATGATAAACAGCGAGTACTCGAATTGGGCTGGTGACATTCGCAACTGTTACCTAGTCGTCGACGCCGACTATGTGGAGAATTCTGCCTATGGCTCGGGCTGGATGCATGTAAAGGAATGTATGGATTGCGATAATATTCGGAGTTCGGAGCTCTGTTACGACAGCTTTGATCTCGAAAAATGCTACCGCACCGTAGGTTCGGTCAGCTGCAAAGACTCGACGGATCTCTATTTTTCGAAGAATTGCACCGGATCTTCCAACTGCTTTGGGTGCGTCAACCTCCGCAATCAAAAGTACTGTATCTTTAACGAACAGTATTCGAAGGATGCGTATGATTCCAAACTCAAAGAATTTCAGACACACACCCATGAAGGCTATACTCAGGCGAAATCTGCGGCTCACGGATTCTGGCTCCGTTACCCGGAAAAATACTATCACGGCGTACAAAATGTGAATGTAACGGGCGACTATATTTATCATTCAAAAAATGTGAAAGAAGGCTACCTCATCACTGATGTTGAGGACAGCAAGTTCATTGCCCTCACTCATGCCAAGAGTACCAAAGACTGCTATGACTACACCGACTGGGGTGAAGACGTCCAGAATATTTACGAGTCAAGCGCGGTCGGCCTCGGTGGCAATATGGTCAAGTTCAGTCACCTCATATTCGCGGGCATTCGAGACTCGGAATATAGCTACTGGTGCAAGCGTTCGTCCGAGCTCTTTGGCTGTGTCGGCATTACCGACAAACAGTATTGTATTTTAAACAGACAGTATACAAAAGAAGAGTACTTCCCCATGGTAGAGAAGATCAAGAAGCATATGGAAAAAATACCATATACAGACGCCGGAGGAAGGATATATAAATATGGCGAGTTCTTCCCGCAAGAAGTTGCACCATTCTGCTATAACGAGTCTGTCGTACAAGAGTATTTTCCCTTAACCAAAGAATCTGCTGCAGAGAAAAATTTTACCTGGCGTGACGTTGATCCTCGTAATCATGTGGTGACTATGCAGCCCACCGAAGTACCGAGCAAAATTACTGAAGTCACTGATGATATTTTAAAACAAACAATGGGTTGCGAGCATTCTGGAACCGGATGTAATGAAAAGTGCACTGAAGCATTCAGAATAATCCCGCAAGAGCTCGCCTTCTATCGCCAGCTGGGCTTGCCCCTTCCCCGCCTCTGTCCCAACTGCCGCCACTACGGCCGCCTCAAACACCGCAACCCGCCCAAACTCTGGCATAGAATGTGCATGAAGGAAGGATGCAACAACGAGTTCGAAACAACGTACCCCGAAGATAGCAAAGCAATAGTATTTTGCGAAACTTGTTATCAGCAAGAGGTGGCCTAAAACAAAAAACACACCAGTTTTCTGATGTATTTTTTGAGAGAGAGGAATTTGGTTAAGGCCTCCTCTCATCCGACTATAAGCCGGGCCCTGCACGAACGAAGTTCACTCGCAATCTCCTTTTGTCACGCACCAGCCAGTGTAGCATGGCGTGTGTCGATACTGTGGATCTTTTTTATCACATACCAGGCCGATGGGATAGCACGGATTAGATACACACCAGCCATCCACTCCCCCGATATGATTGCAGGATATATGGCGCATATTCCTGCAGCAAACATGGTATACCAGATAGTCACCGGCTCGGGTGAGGGCATGCCAGCCTCGTACGCCTCGTTCAGGCGGTCAACGAGGGGGAAATATCCCACAAGCGCGAGCAATTGCGTAAGGATGTATGAGACCCCTTGCCAGAACGCATTCTGAGAGGCAAGAGCAACAATCCAGAGACAAAAAATGCCTCGTGCAGCACGCAGACATTTCCTCTGGTACTCGTTGAAGGCAACCCGAAGGGTGCCGTCCCACCAGTGCTGAAGCAGCACACCCAAGGTGATGAAACAGACGTTCAGCCACCCGCCGATATTTCCGATGTTACCATTGGATCCGTACTTGCCCATTACCCAATAGACAAAGACGGCTTCGGTGAAGGCGAGCGTCATGAGCACCCACGACGCGAGCGTCGGGCGGCTCCACCGCAGCCAAGCCCGCACGACGTACTCTGCCGCAGCCATGGCGCAGAGCCATTTTGTGGCTCCCACCATAATTTGGTTAATGTCCACGAAGCTTCTCCCCTCGTATTCCAGTTAACGTTCCGTTTTGATTTTCAAGCGATTTTCGTTTCATGCGATTCGAAGTCCATTAATATTATGCATCACTATATCATACTCTGTCAAACACTCGTTTGCGAGGAACTAATTTGATTGTAGTCCCGCGCGGGCTGTGGTACGCTTTTGCTATGCCGAGCAAGACTCCAAAATTCGACGCCGCGCTGGATGAGATATTTTTCACACTCGTGCCCCACGAGCGTATTTGTAAGACCTGCAATCAAAATTTTAAGATAGAGCCGGGAGACATAGAATTTTTAAAAAAACTGCGCGTTCCCCCACCAACACTCTGTCCACGATGTCGACTCCAACGCCGGATGGCGTTTCGCGTAAACCTCCGTCCGGTATTTCACAAAAAGAAGTGCTCAGTGCCCGGACACACCGAAGAGGTCCTCACTTTCCTCTCACCCAATAGTAAAACTATTGTCTATGACGACGACTATTATCGCAGCGATGAATGGGATGCGCTCGAGTTTGGCATAGACTACTCACCCACAGATTCGTTCTTCGTGCAGTTCGGAAAATTACTGAGCACCGTTCCCCGCCAGACCCTAGGGAAAGACCCAGCGAGTGTAGAAAGTAAATATGTAGTAACTGGCAAGGGAGCCGGCTACTGCTATTATGTTGCGACGCCTGTCTTCTCGGAACACTTGCAATACGGCGGAGTCGGCAATAATTCAAAAGATACTCTTGATTTCTTCCATATCGATCATTCAGAAAATTGTTACAGTGTTGTAAATGTTAATCGCTCATTTGGTTGTAACTTTTGTATTAACAGCTCTGATTGTGTTGCTTCCTCATTTTTATATGATTGCAGAAACTGCGCGGATTGCTTCGGTGGAGTAAACTTACGCAATGCACGATATATATTTTTTGGCGAGCAACTTTCGAAGGAAGAATATTTCTGCAAATTACTCGAGGTTGACTTCGGAAGCTACAAAGTTCTCGAAGAATATCGAACGCGTTTTGCCGAGCTTGTGCAAAAAGCAGTTCATAAAAATGTTGATAACGTAAAAGTGCATGATGTGGTCGGTAACGGCGTGCGTGAGTGCAACAACGCATATAACTCCTTTGATATCGTTTCAGGAGAAAATATGAGACATACAACCATGCTCACCATAGACGGGCGAGACATGATGGACTTTTATGGCGGCGGTTCTATCGAATTGATGTACGAAAGTTCCGCAGCGGTAGACTCGGCAAGTATCATCGGGTGTATTTTGATTCGTACGGGGCAAAATGTGGAGTACTCACAAGAGTGTAGTAATGTTCAAAACGTCTTCGGTTGTGCGGGTCTCAAAAACAAAAAATTCTGCATTTTTAACAAACAGTATTCAGAGGAAGAGTATTGGAGTAAGGTTGACGAGCTGAAGGCCGCTATGCTCCTTGGAGGCGAGTACGGCGAGTTTTTCTCAATTACGTCGAGTCCCATCGCCTACAATGACTCAAGTGCCAGCATCGAATTCCTGCTTACCAAAGAGGAGGCGAGCACACGCGGCTACCCGTGGTATGAAGAAGACACCATCGGGCCAAAAGTTGACCAAAAGGCAGTAGTGCAAGCAGCAGATCTGCCCGACAATATCAGAGATATTGATGACGACATTCTGACGAAAGCTATAGTCTGTGCTAAAAGCAAACGACCATTTAGGATAAATAAAGAAGAGCTCGCCTTCTATCGCCAACACAAATTCGCTCTCCCGCGCTTGCACCCCGACGTCCGTATCCTCAAACTATTAGAACACCGCATTCCATACAGACTCTGGGATGATGTATGTAAAAAGTGTGGCAAAGAAATCAGGTCCGGATACGATCCAGAAAAGGGTTACAAAGTGTACTGCGAAAGTTGTTATCAGCAAGAGGTTATCTAACAATTGCCACTAGGCACCCGAGGACCCCGTAAGGGGTCCGTTTTGTTATGGAACGAAACTTGTAATATTCTCCGATTGTGCTAGTCTATAGAGGTGCCTGCGGGCGAAAGCCCCGTTCAGCTAAGGTATTCCTAAGCTGAAGGCAGGCATAACAAAGATACTACCTTTACTGGTGGTATTTTTGTTTTTACTCGTCTTCTAATCCTTCGGTAAAAAGCTTTTGCTGGCCGTTTTTGATTTTCGAGTATGGCATGACACTCCAGAACGTAATATTACCGGTGCCAACTCGTCTGAGCACCGCGCGGACTTTAATACCCCTCACACCGACAATCCCAATCATTCCCCAGTATTCAACCTCTTTCATTTTGACTCCGCCATCACGTGACGATTTATCGCCAAATGGCGTGAGAAGTTTACGATACTCTTGAATCGTCCCCGACTTCCTTATTATCTCAAGAGCAAGTGGAATGAGGCTAAATTTTAGCAACTGCTCTCGCTTGTTTCGTTCATGACGAGAGGAAAATTGCAGATGGTGAAATCCGTCAGAATTAAGAACAACTTTAGCTTGGAAGTAAGGATTGTAAATTTCCCGTTGATTGAAGAATATCTGCCTTGCCCTTTCCTTACGTTCAGAAAAATACTGCTCGTCTATCTCCATATCTCAATTCTAGCATAAAAGATTAAGTGGTTGTATAATCGCGGCATGTCCAAAACACCGAAATTTGATGCCGCACTTGATGCGATTTTTGCTACGCTCGTCCCACATGAACGAATCTGTATACAGTGCAGCGCTAGTTTTAAAATAGAAGCAGAGGATATAGAATTCTTAAAAAAGTTACGAGTCCCCCCACCGACGTTCTGCCCACGGTGCAGACTTCAAAGGCGGATGGTGACCCGTATCCGCATGAGACCGGTATTCTACAAAAAATCCTGTTCTGCCCCGGGACATTCCGAGAAGGTAGTCTCGTTTATTGACGAAAGTAATCCAATACCCGTCTATGATGATGCATACTATCGGAGTGACGCCTGGGACCCGCTGTCTTTCGGCCGCTCATACGATAGCGAGAGCTCATTCTTTGACCAATTTCGTTCACTTGCACAGAACGTCCCCCACCAAACCGCCAATAAGGACGCGGCGAGCGTGGGCTCGGACTACGTTGTTTCCGGGGTACAAGCAAAGAATTGTTACTACGTCGCGGTGCCATACTTGTCTGAAAATGTGCAGTATGGACATCTCGCGTTAAATTCCAAGGATTGCCTGCAGTTTCTTTCGTCAGAAAGTATTGAAAATTGTTACTATGCTATTCGTGTAAGCCGTTCATATAACTGCATGTTTTGTATCGATTCGGCAGATTGCGTTGATTCATACTTTCTCTACGATTGCAGAAACTCTATGAACTGCTTCATGAGCAGTAACCTGCGCAACGCAAGTTATGTTTGGCAGAACGAACAGCTAACCAAAGAAGCATACGAGCAGAGGTTGCGAGAAGTAGATCTGGGCAGTTATACCGTTTTGCAAAAGTATTTTGGAATGTTTGAAGAACTGTGCAAACGGGCAATTCATAAGAATCTTGATATTCTAAAATCAGAAAACTCGACCGGTAATAATTTGCGCAACAGTAAAAACTGCATTAATACCTTCGAATGTTTTGCCGTATCAGAAAACCTAAGAAATGCCGCGAGCGTAACGCGGATGCAAGATGTTATGGACCTTTACAGCGGCACCACCTCTTCTCTGGTGTATGAAGCCGCAGGGGTTGTTGACGGTACGAGCATAAAATTTTCGGCGCTGATTCGTACCGGACTCGAAACGGAATATTGTATCGAATGCAGTAATGTTGAATATTGTTTTGGCTGCTTCGGATTACGCGCAAAGAAATTTTGTATTTTTAACACTCAGTATTCAGAAGAAGAGTATTGGCCAAAAGTTGATGAGCTCAAGACGAAGATGCTCGAACGTGGTGAGTATGGCGAATTTTTTGCGATTGAGGATAGTACGTACCCCTATAATGATGCCGACGTGCAACTCGAGTTCCCACTCACCCGCGAGGAAGTGGTGGCGAAGGGCTGGAAATGGCATGATGAGGACGATGCTCCCGCTGATCGCGCTGGGCTCGATGTTGTGCAAGCCAAGGATCTGCCTGACCACATTCGAGACGTAGGAGACGAGGTTCTGCACAAGGCGGTCTTATGTGCTGAGTCAGGCAAGCCATTTCGCCTAACTCCTTACGAGCTCGCATTCTATCGCACACATAACCTACCCCTGCCAAGACTGCATCCCTATATACGCGTACAAAAGATTCTTGAGCAAAAGATGCCCTTTCACCTATACGACGACACCTGCAAAAAGTGTGGTAAAGAAATGAAGTCCGGCTATGACCCCGCAAAGGGATATACTGTGTATTGTGAGAGTTGCTACCAAGCAGAAGTGGTGTGATTATTATTAACTGATACCCAATATGAACGAGAGTAACCCTGAGTTAAAAGTGCATGTATCAGATGAAGACCCAACCTCAGAGATTAAGGAGGTTATAGAGGGAGGTGAATTTCACAAGGTGCGCAAGGAATTTACTGAAATATCGACTCGATTCGTGGATCTGCTCAAAGATCTTGAGAGTACACCCGATGCCGATGAACAGCGGCGAAAAGATCTTGAGCAAGAAATAGCAGAAACACGAAAAAAGCTAGAGAAGGCTACTGAATCGACAAAACTCCTTTTCGAAAAGATTAAAGGTCTTGCAGAGCAGGCTATCGTTATCACGGACACTGAGCTGAATTCCATCAATGAACGGCTCGATAAGATTCGCAAGCAGCAAATTTAGTATCAAATGCTATAGGCATCCGTCAAAGAAGAAATAGCATGAACTCAGAAACCAAAACCTGCCAAAATTGTAAAAGTGATTTCGTAATCGACGAGCAAGATTTTGCGTTTTACGAAAAGATGCACGTGCCGGCACCGACATGGTGCCCAGACTGCCGCCTAGTGCGGCGCATGGTGTGGCGCAACAATCGTGCTCTGTATAAAGCGCAGTGCGACCTCTGTCATAAGTCGATCTTCACGATTTACAAAAAGCCGGAACATATATTCCCCATCTATTGCAGGGATTGTTGGTGGTCGGATGCCTGGGACCCCATGAGTTACGGGCAAGCGATCGACTGGAGTCAACCATTTTTTAAGCAACTGGGGACACTGATGAACGCGATTCCTGCAGCCAACCTGTGGCAGACAAACAACAAGAATGCGGATTACTCGAATTTTTGTCTTGATAGTTCTAATATTTATCTTAGCTATTCTGTTGTAAAAGCAGAAGATATTTCTTACTCAACCAACATCGACGATTGTCGCGTCATCGCAGACTGCCTCGATATGGAACATTCCGAGCAATGTTTCGAGGTCGTGATGGGTTCTCACAGTTACAACTGCCACCATAGCCTCTATATCCGCAATTGCATTGACTCCGGCTTTCTTTTTGACTGCGCGAACTGCAAAAATTGCTTCCTCTCTACCAATCTCCGTAACCGGCAGTATGTTTTCCTGAATGAACAGCTATCTAAAGAAGAGTACACGAGTCGCATTCGGGAATATGGTGGCAGCTGGTCAGAGTTAGTAAAAGCAAGGGAGCAATTTGCCGAGGTGATGCGGGGCGCAGTCCACAAATACGCACATATTTCTGCATCTGACGGAACGACCGGGAATGATTTGAATAACTGCAAGAACGTGCACCACGCCTACAATGGCTTCGATATGGAAAATATCAAATATGCAGTCCGTTGTATTATGGCCAAGGACTGTATGGACATTACGAACATCGGCCGTTCAACTCAATTGATCTATGAGTCCGTATCCGGCGGTGCCCGCAATAGTTCTAATATGAAGTTTACCGTAAGTGGCATGGGCGGATTCCAAGAGGTTGAGTTTCTGAACTATTGCCAGAACTGCTCCAATTGCTTTGGTTGCGTCGGATTGCGAGGAAAACAGTATTGCATTCTGAACAAACAGTACAGCAAAGAAGAGTACGAGGCTCTTGTGCCAAAAATTATTGAGCATATAACTGCACTGCCCTACCGTGATAGTATCGGGAGAGAATATCCGTACGGCGAATTTCTGCCTGCAGAGCTTTCCCCTTTTGCGTATAACGAGACGATTGCGCAAGAACACTTCCCCCTAGACAAAGCGACAGCATTGGCGCAAGGCTTCCGCTGGCAAGACCCGGAAGAGCGAACCTACACCATCACTAAACAGCCGAACGAATTACCGGATTTAATTCACGAAGTGCAGGACGAAATCGTAAGCCAAGTTATCGGCTGTGCAGATGGCGGTAGTTGTAATCATCAGTGCGCGACCGCCTTTCGTATCACCGAGGGTGACCTTGCCACGTACCGGCGCCTCTCTATGCCACTCCCACGCCTCTGCCCCAATTGTCGACATTACGCACGCCTTGCGCTTCGTAACCCGCTCAAATTGTGGCATCGCAGTTGCATGTGTGATAAGGTCAGCCACAATCATTCCGTAAAGTGCACGAATGAGTTCGAGACTAGCTATTCTCCAGACCGCCCCGAGGTGATATATTGTGAAAGCTGCTACCAAGCAGAAGTTGTATAATGACTGGCAAGGTTCAACCTTAAGCATCAAGAAGGTTGAACCTTAAGACAGACTATGAACCCAGAAATAAAAACCTGCCAAAATTGCAAAAGTGATTTTACTATAGAGCCAGAGCATTTTGCTTTTTATGAGCGCATCAGCGTGCCCCCACCAACCTTTTGCCCCGAGTGCCGTTTGGTCCGTAGGCTCATCTGGCGAAACGAGCGCAGTATGTACAGCCGAGAATGTGATTTATGTCACAAGAAAATCTTAGCGGTATATCCGAAAGAATCCCCCTTTACCGTCTACTGTCCCGACTGTTGGCGCGGGGACGCGTGGGACCCGATGACCTACGGAGTAGCGTACGACTTTACCAAACCATTCTTTGAACAGTACCGGTTGCTTATGGCTGCAGTCCCGCGCATGGCACTCAACCAGAACGGCACCAATGTTAATTCCGAGTATGCCAACTATATTGAGGGCGCAAAGAATGTATACTTTTCATTTTCTGCCATTTGGGCGGCCGAGGACGTGTACTATTCACAGAGCGTGACCTCCTCAAAGAACATCTTCGACTCGACCAATATGACCGAAAACGATACGATGTTCCAGTCTATCGGCGGAATCAAAAACTATCAATGCACCTTTGCCTATTGGTCATCAAGTTGCATTGACTGTCATTTCACCATCGACCTCACCAACTGCTCAAACTGCCTTGGCTGCGTGGGCCTCAAAAATCGCCAGTATTGTATTTTTAACGAACAGTATTCAAAAGAAGAATATGACCGGAAGTTTGCTTCGTATAATCTCGGCAGTTATGCAGGCCAGCAAGACTTTATCAGGATGTTCGAAGAGTTTAGCTTGCGTTGTATCCGCCGCTATGCGCGGGTAGTAAACAGCCAAGACTGTGTCGGTGACGATTTACTAAATAGCCGCAACCTCAAACACTGCTTCTTTGCCTCCAACTGTGAAAACATCACCTATGGCCTGCGCATTGCCGGTGGCGTAAAGGAGTGTATGGATGTGAACAACATCGGTCCCAATGAACTTACCTACGAACACGGCAACGGTGGGTCGAGCCAAAGTCAAAATCTTAAATTCATCGCCTACGGCCGGCAGGCACAAATCAATGTGACCTATGGTGACTACTGCAATGCGTCCTCGGACCTGTTTGGCTGTATCGCAGTCAAGAATAAGCAGTATTGTATTTTGAATAAGGAGTATACGAAAGAGGCGTATGAAGAACTGGTGCCAAAGATTATTGCGCACATGAGCGACATGCCCTATACCGATGCGCACGGCCGTGTATATACCTATGGTGAACATTTCCCCTATGAATTTTCCCCGTTTGCGTATAACGAGACACTGGCGCAAGAGTACTTCCCGCTTTCTAAAGAGCAGGCAGTGGCCAAAGGTTACCGCTGGCGCGACGCAGAGCCCCGTGTGCATCAGCCGACAATTACCGCAGCAGAACTCCCTGACAATATTGCGGATGTTGATGACTCGATACTCAGCCAGATCATCGGCTGTGCTCACGCCGGATCGTGCAATCATCAATGTTCAACGGCCTTCAAAATAATCCCGACAGAGCTCGCCCAGTATCGGAAGATCAGCGTCCCCCTCCCTCGACTCTGCCCCAACTGCAGACATTACGAAAGGCTGGCAAAAAGAAACCCGCTCCGACTCTGGCATAGACAATGCAATTGCGGAGGCAAAAATTCTATCTCGACCTCCGCCAATGGAATGTACCGGAATACAACGTCGCACCTGCATCATCCGAATGAAACCTGCCCCAACACCTTCGAAACACCGTATTCACCCGATAGACCAGAAATTGTCTACTGCGAACAGTGCTATCAACAAGAAATATCTTAACGACGGAGGTTAAACCTCCGCCATGTCAGTTGCCTCCTCCCACAAGTGTTTTATAAATAACTTTTGGGATTCAGCGATGCTTTTATCTTCGATGACAACACCGACAACTGTGCCGAGAGATATCATGGCAACGCTATTGCCGTAGACCAAAATATCGGTAGAAATTTTCATGGACTTAGGCAAAAGTCGCGTGTAGGAAAGTCCTTTGCGGTAGGTCTCTTTGATAAACTTGTGCGTAAACGGGGTATCCTCACACAAGTCATAGATCACGCCGCCGTGCCGGTCGAGTATCCGATAGATATGCTTGCTCTCTTCCCATGAAAATATTTTGCGATACTTCTCGGGTGAGAATACCGACCACACTTCTTTATGCCGACAAATTTCTTCGTAAAGCTTTGTCAGGCTTGCCTTCCCCTCATAAAAGCGGATGCGCGGCGCAGTCGAGTTTGCCTTAAAGAGCGTGTTGAGGTCCGGCAGTATTTCGGTAAGTGCGGCCCTGCGAAATTCAAGGTCCTCCGCAAGCAGCTCCGGCGACTCTGCCTTATAACAGACCTTCTTGCCTTTTGGTATCTGGGTCACGAGGTGCTTCGCAATAAGTTCATCAATGATCAGATACGCCGTCGGTCGTTTAAGACTAGAATGCTTGGCAATTTCTGCCACCGAGGCGATACCCAGAGAAAGCAGGGCGGTGTAGACCGCGGCCTGCTTCTTGTGTAAACCATACGTCTCGAGCGCTGTTTTGAGGTGATTCATGGGATAGAGTGGTTGTTTATAATTTGTCAGTTTTTCTGACAAAATGATGTTACTTTCTGGCTACTATACCGACAATCTGTAATACTGTCAACTATGTGGAATATTATTATGTGTACATTGGTAGTGGCCCATGTTACGCTAGCAACATATATCTATGAATCCAGAAACAAAAAATTGTAAGAATTGCCAGAAAGATTTTATTATTGAGCAGGTAGATTTTGAATTTTATGAGAAGGTAGATGTTCCCCCGCCGACCTGGTGCCCGCCTTGTCGCCTTATGCGTCGCTTGGCTTGGCGCAACGAACGCGCGCTGTACCGGCACAAGTGCGACCTGTGTGGGACTGAGGTTCATGCAAGCTACGCGCCCGAGAATCCTCAGCCAATGTACTGCCAGAAATGCTGGTGGTCGGACGATTGGGACCCCACTTCGTTTGGCCGTGACTACGATTTTACCCGCCCCTTCTTCGACCAGTTTCGTGACCTCATGAAAGTGGCACCCGTACGCTCGGTATTCGGTATTTACACCACACTTATCAACAGCGAATACACCAATCTAGTCAGCTACCTCAAGAACTGCTATCTCATCTTCAATTCCGATTATAATGAAGAGTGTATGTACGGCACCGAGATCGAGCACAGCAAGGGCTGTGTCGACAACACCATGATCGACGGGTGTGAATTCTGCTCGGGATGTGTGAACTGTAAAAAATGCTACCGCACCTTCTACTCCACCAACTGCGAAAGCTGTGTTGACACCTGGTTTTCGAAGAACTGCTCGGGTTGCACCAATATTTTTGCCTGCGCAAATCTTAAGAATCGGCAGTACTGCATCTTTAACGAACAGTATAGTAAAGAGGAGTATGAGAAAAAAATAGCAGAATTCAAAACAGGTTCGCATCGTTCATTCATAGAAAACGAAGAGGCGATAAAAAAGTGGGCACTGCAATTTCCCGAGCGGTGCATGCAGGGCCGGCAAAATAGCAATGCCTCGGGCGAGTATATTTATAACTCACGCGACACGCGTGATACTTATATAGCCACCGAAGCGTGGAACTGCCGTTACTGCATGTGGCTCCTCGTACCGCCCATCAAAGACTGTTACGACCTCACCGAATACGGCGACAATGCCGAGCTGTGCTACGACACCATAACCTCTGGTGCTGGATCCTCACTCATCCGCTTCTCGGCAACGGCTGGCTTCAACTCACGCAACGTGTCGTATAGCTTTACCATTGCGAGCTCGTCGAACCTCTTTGGCTGTATGAGTATGCGCAAGAAGGAATACTGTATCTTGAATAAACAGTACACAAAAGAGGAGTACGAAGAGCTGTTGCCCAAAATCATCGAGCACATGAAGTCGACCGGTGAATACGGCGAATTCTTCCCTATGAATCTCTCCCCCTTCCCGTACAACGACACCAACGCACATGAATATTTCCCCAAAACTAAAGAGGAGGTGTTGGGCAAAGGTTTGAACTGGCGCGAGCCGGACGTGCGTAGCTATAAAGTTTCGATGACAAAGGATACCTTGCCCGACTCCATTACAGAGACTCCCGATAGTATCGTGAACGAAATAATTAGCTGTGAACACGAAGGCAAGTGTCAGCATCAGTGCACCACGGCATTCAAGGTAATCCCCAAAGAACTCGAATTTTATCGGACCCATAACCTACCCATCCCCCGCCAGTGCCCCAACTGCCGTGCATATAAAAGAGCCGAGCGCCGCCGCAGCCTTTCGATTTACGACCGCACCTGTGCCAAGTGCCAAGCCGCAATCAAAACATCATACTCTCCCGACAGGCCGGAAATAGTGTACTGCGAAAGTTGCTATCAGGCTGAGTTTGTGTAAAGCTTGGGGCATGGAACCCCAAGTAAAGCAGTGTGTAAAATGCGCCGACAACTTTACTATTGAGCCGGTAGATTTCGCCTTTTACGAAAAGATTACTGTACCGCCTCCCGCGCATTGTCCACTCTGCCGCCAACGTCGGCGAATGATGTTTCGCAACTTCAAGACTTTATATCAACGCCAGTCGAACAAGTCCGGCAAGCCACTCATATCAATGTACCCTGTGGACTCGCCCTACACGGTCTGGTCACGTGATGAATGGTGGCTTGCCGGACTTGTTCGACT
>Ga0208375_1002574_pt1 | contig 16804 bp, 12 predicted proteins | sample RifOxyD1_FD_184038 | JGI IMG/M metagenome (GOLD analysis project Ga0208375, IMG submission 184038) | Soil microbial communities from Rifle, Colorado - Rifle Oxygen_injection D1 (SPAdes) | ecosystem: Environmental > Terrestrial > Deep subsurface > Rock core/Sediment | place: Rifle, Colorado... | reverse complement strand
TTCACTAAGTTTAATTCTAAATTCAAATAGGCGAGGAGAATTGTTTGGAAGAATTATACAAAATATTAAATTGTGTAAAAAATATAAAGTTAAAATGGTGATTGGAACTTTTGCTAAGGATAAATCGGAATTACGAAATGAAAAAGATGTTGAAGCATTATTCAAAATTCTTGGAATGAATGTTATTGATAGAGAGTTTGTTAAGAAAAGATTAGAGTTTAAGAAAAAGTTTGTTAAAAATGGGGTTAGGTTAGAATAAAACCTGGAATAGCGGATAGGACTTAGGATTATAATATAGAGATAGATAAAAATCTACAAAAAGGTTAAAAAGAGAATTGATTATTATTTTTAATATGACATTAATTGTCGGGGTTGATGAAGCTGGCAGACTGATTTAAAAATATCAGGCCAAGAGGACCTCTCATCGGACCCTTAGTAATGTGTGGAGCAGTAGTTGATGATAGTGATATAGCTAGGCTTAAAGAAATTGGAGTTAAAGATTCTAAGTTGCTTACACCAAGAAAGAGAGAAGAATTATTTGAGCCAATAAAAAAGATTGTCAAGGATTATATTGTATTGATTGTTGAGCCAAAAGAGATTGATGAAGCAGTTAATTCTGAGACGACTAATTTAAATCAACTTGAAGCTATTAAAACTGCAATGATTTTAAATGCATTAAAGTTTGACAAAGCAATTGTAGATTGTCCGAGTAATAATATTCCGGCATATAAAGAATTTTTAGAGAAATTTTTGAAAGAAAAAATAAATTTAGTTTTAGAGCATAATGCTGAAAAAAATATTCCAGTCGCAGCAGCATCTATTATTGCAAAAGTGACTAGGGACAGGGCTATTGAACAATTGCAAAAGAAATATGGTGCGATTGGTTCAGGGTATCCTTCAGATCCGACTACTCAAGAATTTTTGAAGAGGAATGCAAAAAAATTCCCAGAGATATTTAGAAGAAGTTGGGCAACCTATAAAAAATTAGAACAAAATACATTAAAAGATTTTAAGCAAAAATAAGGAATAATAATAAATAAATTATTGGAATCACAAAGAATACTGCGTACTCAGTTTTTCTATGAATTCTTTCTGCTAAATCGTTCTTCTTTTGTTCTTGAAGTTCTAGGATCAATATGTTCAAAGTGAATGTGAACAATAATACAAAGTAAGTTAAGATCATGAATTTATCTGCAAAAGTCAAATAGCCTACAGGGGGGATTTGGTTTGAAATCGAAACATGGAACATTACTGCAGCCACTAAACTTGAACTTGCCATTGCTAATCTAGTTGTGATTTTGTCTGTGTCAATTAAAAAACTACATAAGATTACTAACAAAGTAAATATTACTGGAAGGAAAGTTTTCAAAAAAGCGTTGAAAAAGATTCTGGAAATATTGATACTGTAAATATATTGAGAATAAGTTTCATCATATACAGAGTAAGTATGCTCTGAGACTTCTGCATTCCAACCATCTAAGTTCCAACCAGAAAAAGCAATGGAATCATCAATACCAGATTGGTCCATATTGGCTACATAAACTAATTCATCATTAGTCTTTTCTTTGTCCTCAAGAATGATTTCTAATTGTTGAGAATCGAAAGGGAATTTCTTTAAATCAATTTGAGAATTGAGGTTTGCTTGGATACGATAAAATTTGGAGTTGGGTTCATCAATAATTTTTTCTATGGTTGAAGCTCTACCATTCATAAATTCAAAATTTTCTGGAGAACATTCATTTTCACATTCCATAGATAAATAAAAATCTGCTGTGAATGAACCAGTAGAAATATCAAATTTGCCTAAGTTAAGTAAATATAAACCAACTTGGACTTCTTCTTGTGCTGCGACTAAAGGGGTTAATAATAATATAAATGCAAGCAAGAAAATTAATTTTTTCATAATTTTGGAAGAAAATTTGGAGTTTAAATATTTTATTGTGCTAAGTTTTAGCGTCGATTTGTTTAGAATTAAAGCTCCTGTATTGAATAGAAGAGAGTTTTATTATTGATACTATATTTAGAGTAGATAAAAGTTTATAAATTCTATAGTTAACCACCATATCTAGTCTTTAATACTGATTTAAGCACAATATCTAGTATAAGGGGTGAAAAGTATGAAATGTCCATTTTGTGGGGAATCTGAAACAAAAGTTATTGATTCTAGAGAATCAGATGAACAAACCCGTAGAAGAAGAGAGTGCGAAAAGTGTAGTAAAAGATTCACAACTTATGAAAAAGTTGAGAATATTAACCTTATAGTTATAAAAAAAGGTGGAAAGAAAGAAGCTTTTGATGTAGAAAAAATTAGGAAAGGGGTTGAAAGAGCAGCTGAAAAAAGATTAGAAAAAGAAAAGATAGATTCTATTGTGGAAATTATAGAACAGAAATTAAGATCAATGGAGACTAATGAAATTGATTCAAAAAAAATTGGAGAAGAAGTAATGAATCAGTTGAAGAAAGTGGATAAGGTCTCATACATTAGATTTGCATCAGTATATAGGGAGTTTACTGATGTAGATGAATTCAAACTTGAAGTTGAAAAATTGTTGAAAAAAGATAAAGGAGAGGGGAAATGACAGAAAATTATAAAGGATTATTATTTGAAAGAAGATTTGCAACAACAGACGATATAAAATTACAATATAAACCAGAATTTAGGGATGCAAATATTAAAGATCAGGATGGAAACCCTTTGACAGTTTCTTCACTTGAAGTACCAAAATCTTGGTCTCAACATGCATTAAATATTACAGCAACCCATTATCTAAGAAAAGCTGATGTTCCAGAAACTGGCAGTGAAAAAAGTGTTTATCAAATGGTAGATAGAATTTCTAGAACTATTAAAGAATGGGGAGTTCAACAAGGTTATTTTGATGAAACTAATGGGGTAACTTTTCAAAAAGAATTAAATGCAGTATTATTAGGCCAAGGTGCTTCATTCAATTCACCAGTATATTATAATGTGGGATTAGAAGCAAGATATGGAATTGATCATGATGATAAAGGATTATGGGGAATTGTTGAGGGTAAAGCACAATCCACAGGTAGAGCTTATAAAAATCCGTTAGTCTCTGCATGTTATATCTATAATCCAAATGATTCTTTAGAAGGATTAGTTAATATTATGGCAGTAGATAGTACCACTATTTTCAAATATGGTGCAGGGATTGGTTGTGCTTGGGATAATGTTAGAGAAGTTGGAGCCCCAATAAAAGGAGGGGGATATGCTTCTGGACCATTATCTTTTATGAGTGGACAAAATGCAATTGCTGGAGGAATTAAATCTGGTGGAAGAACTAGAAGAGCAGCAATTATGACTATTTTAGGAGTTGAGCATCCAGACATTCAGGATTTTGTGGTTGCAAAAGCTGTATCAGAAATGAAAATGGGCGCATTGATTGATGCAGGTTCAACAGGCCATTGGGAAGGACATACAGTCCAAGATTCACCATTACAAAATATTAATATGTCCGTAGGGCTGACAGGGGAATTTTTTGACGCAAAAGATAGAGGAGAAAAAATTAAATTAAGAAGTGTTGTCGATAGAGAAAAGATTGTAAAAGAAATAGATCCAAATGATCTTTTAGATTTGATAGCATATTGTGCATGGGAATGTGGAGATCCCGGAGTTCAATATAGAGACAATATTAATGCTATGAATACTTGTGCAAATGATGGATTAATAATTGGATCAAATCCTTGTAGTGAGTTTTTGTTTCAAAATGAATCTGCATGTAACTTAGCATCTTTGAATTTATTAAAATTCGTTGATTCTGAGGGGCATTTTGATGTAAATGGTTTTAGAGCTGCAGTTAGAGTTATGCATACAGCACAAGAAATACTTGTTTCAAAAGCAGGATATCCAACTGAAAACATTGCTAATAATAGTCATAATTATAGACCATTAGGTTTAGGTTATGCAAATTTAGGAGCTTTAGTAATGACTTTAGGATTACCTTATGATAGTGATGAAGCAAGAAATTTAGCAGCAGGAATAACATCTTTAATGTCTAGCGAAGCTTATTTACAATCAACAAAAATTGCAGAAATTGTTGGTAAATTTGGAAATTATGAAAGAAATAGAGCTTCTGTTAAAGAAGTTTTAGGAAAACATAGGGCTTCTTCAAAAAGATTAAGAGCAGGAAATGGTTTAGAAGAAATTGTTAGAGCTGCAAATCAAAATTGGGATGCAGTTTTAGATAGAGTTGATAAAACTGGCGTTAGAAATGCGCAAGTAACACTATTAGCACCTACTGGAACAACAGCGTTTATGATGGATTGTGATACTCTAGGTGTTGAACCAGACATTTCATTAGTGAAATATAAAGTTCTTTCTGGAAAACAAGGAACAATGAAAATTGTAAATCAATCAGTCCCAAGAGCATTAAGTAGATTAGGATATAATTCAGGAGAGATTGATGAAATTAAAGATTACATTGCTGAGCATGGAAACCTTGAAGGATGTAAGGTTGTAAGAAGAGAGGATATGCCTGTATTTGATTGTTCAATTAGTAGTGGTAGAAGGACTATTTCACCAGAAGGACATTTGATGATGATGGCTGCAGTTCAACCATTTTTATCCGGAGGAATTTCTAAGACTGTAAATCTACCTAATGATACAAGACCAGATGAAATTAGAAGATTGTACGAAATGGGGCATGATTTAGGGCTTAAGGCTTTAGCAATCTTTAGAGATGGATGTAAAGTTGCTCAACCAATAAATGTTCAAGGAAATGGTGGTGTAAATGAATTAGGGAGAGGAGAAAAACACAAACCAGCCGCAAAAAGACAATCTACAACATTTGAATATATGGTTGCAGGGAATCAATTATTTTTTACCGTAGGATTATATGATAATGGAGAACCAGCAGAAATATTTGTGAATGTTATGGATAGGGGCACTGAAATGGATAGTGCATATAATACTATTGCAAGAATGGGATCAAATATGTTACAAGGTGGCCAACCATTAAATAGTGTAATCAGAATTTTTGAAAGCAGTGGGAGATCACATGATTATGGAGGTTTTACAAATCATCCTTTCATAAAAAGTGCTGGAGGGATACTTCCTTTTATTGGACAAGTTCTAAAAGCAGAATTTTTGGGAGACATTAGTTTTGTACCCCCAGAATTGAGACCATTACCAGAAGAATTAGCAGTTTATAAAAGACAACCAGTATTGCATTTAATCCCAGAAATTGGTGGAAGAAAAGTTTATCCTGGAAGCCCTTCTTTAGAAGAAACAATAAAAAGAATCTCTGGGACAAATTATTGGAAAGATGAAGGAGAGACAACCTTTGAAACACTTGAGAAAATAAAAAAAGCACGAAAAGAAAGAACACAGAAAAATAGTGAACAAGAACAAAAAGGAAGAATGACTGGAAGAACTTGTTCTTGTGGAAGTCCATTAATCCAAAATGGTTCTTGTACAATTTGTTCAAATCCAACGTGTAATAAAAGAGAAGGTGGTTGCGGAGCTTAAATTTTTTTAATTTTGAAATAATTCTTCAAGAGTTTTATGAGGTTGTATAATTCTTAATTTAGGATTAGATTCTAAGACAGTCAAACCACAATTAGAATAAGCCCTCAAATTAAAATCTGGAAAAAAAAGATTATGGACTGCAGTAAGAATATTTCCATGAGAAACAACAATAAAAGGGTGATCAATAGGTTTTTTAGTCAAATAGGATTCTAAAAGATCAGAAAATTTTATTGCATCATATATATTGGGATTATCTTGTTCACAGAGAAAATCTTGTTCAGAATCAATATGAATATCATAAGGATTTATGCCCATAGCAAATGCAATCATATATGCTGTTTGTACTGCACGTGGTGAAGGCGAAGTAACAAAAGAAGGATTAATAGACCTAAGTATTCGACCTAAAGATTTAGCTTGTAATTTTCCCTTTGGGGTTATATTATTTTGCATCTCTTCAATTACATCAGTAGATAAATCTGGAGGAAAAATTAAACCGGATAAATTTTCATATCTCTCTTTTAATTCAGGCGTAGGATTTTTAAATAAAGATTTAAAATCTTGTCTAGATGCATTTCTTCCAAGCGCATAATAAGCTGCTTCATATAAAACATTTTTTTCTATTTCTGCATGTCTGACTAAATAAACTTTCATAATAAATAGAGTTTAGAGATTATTTATAAAGTTAATGTTCTATTGAATTTAATAAAAACTAAGGTTTATCCTCGATAAAATAAGGTAGAAACATTTAAATAGTGACAAACTCTAAAATTCTTTGTGACTGTAATTACTAAGCTTGAGGCTAGAGGATTTAAATCGTTTGCAAAGAAGACAGAGATAGATTTACTTCCAGGTTTTAATTGCGTGCTGGGTCCGAACGGAAATGGAAAAAGCAATATAGTCGATGCAATCTGTTTTGTTCTCGGAAAAAGTTCTGCAAGAGGATTAAGAGCGGAAAAATCTGCGAATTTAATTTATAATGGTGGAAAAAATGGAAAACCTTCTCCAGAAGCTGAAGTTTCAATAACTTTTGATAATAGTAAAAAAGTTTTTCCAATTGAAGGAAAAGAAGTAAAGGTAACAAGAATTGTTAAACAAACTGGGAATAGTATCTACAAAGTTAATGATAAAGTTATGACCCGACAACAAGTAGTTGATGTTCTAGATACCGCAAGAATTGATCCAGATGGGCACAACATAGTACTGCAAGGAGATATTGTGCATTTTATGGATATGAAGCCTATTGAAAGAAGAGAAATTATCGAGGAAATCTCTGGTATTTCTATCTTTGAAGAAAAGAAAGGCAAGGCCATGAATGATTTGAATAAAGTGCAGGAAAGATTAAATGAAGCTGAAATTATTTTAACAGAAAGAGAAAAAACTCTGAAGGATTTAAAAAAAGATAGAGATCAAGCTTTGGAATATAAGGAATTAGAAAAAAATATTGAAAGAAACAAAGCAACTAAAATAAATCTTATTCTAAAACAAAAAGAAGAGGAACTAGAAAAACAAGAGAATAGATTTAAGGAATATGAAAAAGATATTCAAAAATTACAAGAGGAAATTGGATCATTAAAAGAAGAAATTCAAAATAAGAAAAAAGAGATTGAAATTATTAATACTGAACTAACTGAAAAAGGGGATAAAAGACAAAGAGAACTAGGAAAAGAAATAGATGATTTGAAGACAACAGTTATCAAAGGAAGTTCTAGGAAAGATGTTTGTGATAATGAATTAAAAAAATTAAAAGATAGAAAAATAAGTCTTGAAGAGAGTATTAAAGAGTATGAAAAAAAAGTAGTGGATTTGAAAGCAAAACAATCAAAACTGAATAGAGACAATGAGGGAATAAAAATAAACGAAGAAAATCTTGTAAAGAAAATAGAATTTTTTAAGAAGAAGCATGGGATTACAAATCATGAAGAAATTTCTAAATTAATAGAACAACTGGATGATAAAATTGAAAATAAGCAAAAAGAATTGTTAGGTATTGAAGAGAATAAACAAAATGAGCTTAGAAAGAAAGATAGATTAGAATATGAAATTAAAAATTTAGATGAAAGAATTACAAAAATTAAAGGATTAAAAAAAGAGGATGAAGAAAAATTACTGAAGTTAAAAAATAACAGAGAAGAATTTAAGCAAGTTATTAAAAAATTATCAGATGCTTTGAATAGTAGTAGTGTTTATGCTTCGCAATTAAGCACATCTAGAAAAAATCTGATGGATTCCCAAGAAGAGTATGCAAGATTAAGAACAAAAAATATTGGGATAAAAGAGTTTTCTTCAGGGGATGTTGCAATTAAGAGAATTATTGAACAAAATGTGCCTGGTGTTTATGGAACTGTTTCAGATTTGGGGCAAGTTCCAGGAAAATATTCTATGGCTATGGAAGTTGCAGCAGGACAAAGATTGAAAAGTATTGTTGTTTCCACAGACGCAGTTGCTGCAAAATGTATTCAATTTTTGAAAGAAAAAAAATTAGGAGTTGTTACATTTTTACCATTAAATAAATTGCAAGAAAGGAATATTTCTGAAGAAGAAAAGAAACTTGCTAAAGCAGAAGGAGTGCAGGGTTTAGCTATGGATTTAGTAAAACATGAATCTAAATTCTCAACAGTTTTCAAATATGTATTAGGTGGAACTTTAGTTGTTGATGATATTAATGTTGCAAGAAAAATTGGAATAGGTAGAGCTAGGATGGTTAGTTTAACTGGAGATTTAATTGAAGTCTCTGGAGCAATGATTGGAGGATTTAGAAGAGAATCAGGATTAGGGTTCCAACAAAAAGAAGTTTCTGAGGGATTAGAAAAAACAGAGAATGAGATTGAGAAATTGACTGAAATGATTAATCATATTGAAAAGAAAAAGATGGATAATGATGAAGAAATAGTTTATTTTAGAGAGAGAAAGGCTGTACTTGAAGCAGAGATTAAAGTTGCAGAAGTTGCAATTGGAACTGAAGATTTCAAAGAAATAGAAACTAAGAGAAAAGAGTTATTGTTGCAAGTAAAAGAAATTGATACCAAATCAAAAGGTGTTATTGATGAAGTTGTTAAGATTGAAAAAGAATTAGATAAATTGAAGCAACAAAGGCAAGAACAAATAGGAACTATTACAAGATCAGGAAGTTCTGAAATGAGTAAAGAACTTGAAGCATTTGAATTACAAAGACAAAGTTATAGAGAGACAAAAATTAAAAATGAATCTGAAAATAATTCTATAAATAATCAAATTGATTTGTATAATTCTGAAAAAGAGAAAGTGCTGAGTATTTTAAAAAGCTTAGATAAAGAAAATGAATCATTTAGTAAAGAATTGAAAGATTTAAGTGAAGATTTGAAAGCAAATAATGATATTTTGAAGATTAAAGAAAAAACACAAAAAGAATTTTATGCTGAATATAAAGAAATGTTTAACAAGAGAACTAAATTTGAAGAATTTATACAAAAGAAAGATTTAGTATTAATTAGAAATGAAGAGAGGATAAGGGGTATTGAAAATTCTAGGAATGATGTATCAATCAAAAAGGCAATTTTGGGTGGGGAAGCTGAAGGATTAAGAAAAGAATTTGAGATGTATAAGGATATTCAATTAAGAAGAGGAATTGAGTTAGATGAATTGAATGCTGAAATCAAGAACTTTGAAAATCATCTGAGAAACTTAGGAAATGTTAATCTTCGTGCGTTGGAAATTTATGAGAAAGTTGATGAGGAATATAAAAATCTAATAGATAAGTTTGATAGATTGAAATTAGAAAAAGATGATGTACTAAAAATGATGTTTGAAATAGAAAGTAAAAAACAAGAAACTTTTATGAAAACATTCAAGTTGTTAGAAAGAAATTTTAAAGAAATATTCTCTTCATTATCAACAAAAGGTGAAGCAGAATTAGTTTTAGAAAATCCTGAAAATGTATTTGAAGGTGGAGTTGATATTAGAGTTAAAATTGTAGGAAGCAAATACTTAGATATCAAGAGTTTATCCGGAGGGGAGAAAACTTTAACCGCATTATCATTTATCTTTGCAATTCAGGAATTTGAACCTTCATGGTTTTATTTAATGGATGAAGTAGATGCAGCTTTGGATAAGAAAAATTCAGAATTATTATCAAAATTGATTGCAAAATATTCTAATGGTGCACAATATATTGTAATTTCACACAATGATGCAATTATTTCTGAGGCAAGTACGATTTATGGAGTTACAATGCAAGAGGGTATTTCTAAGGTAGTTAGCCTAAAAGTTTAGTCTCCAAGTTGGGACAAAAATAGAAAATATGCACCATAACCTTTAAAAATGAACATATAGAGGTTTTTAAGTAAGATTTCGAGGAGGAATCATAATGAAAAGACTAATCGTAAGTTTAATATTAATGTTTGCATTGGTTTTAAGTGTAGCATCAGCTGCTGACTTAGAAATTGCAAGCACAGATGGATCAGGAAATCCTGCTGACTCCGTTAGTTTTACTTTAAGTTTAACAAATAATGGAGCAACAGATATAACTGTTACAAGTACAAGCTCAACCTTAGTTGATGCAAGTGGAAATACTATTAGTGCACCTACTATTGAAAGCACAGCTGTTACAGCAGGAAGTTCTGCAACTGTAGCATTCACAATTACTGTACCTAGCACTGCAGCTGGAGTTTATACAGGAACAATAACATCAAATGATGGAACAAATACAGCTACAGATTCTTATACATTGACAGTTAGTTCAAAAGATGCATTCACTGTAAGTCCAGACCCAATTGAGTTGGAATCTTATGGAGATGTTGAATCTGAAAAATTAACTATTACAAATACTGGAAGTACTACATTAACATCATGGAGCTTGAGTTTCACAAGTGATGATGGAGATAGTGGAAAAATATTAGATGATGATGAAGATGAGATTACAATAAAAACAACTTCACCAAGTAGCTCTTTAGCACCTGGAGATTCAATGGAAGTTACTATTTCTGCTGACCCAGATTCTTCAGTATCTATTGGAGATTATTCAGGAAGTTTATTGGTTAGTGCTACTGGTTCCGCAGCTATTAGTGATACTATTGATGTATCAGTAAGTATCGAAACTGAACTTTGTGAAGAAGGTGTTCAAGGAGATGATTTAGATATTAGAATTGAAAATCCTGATTCAGGTGATGAGTTTACTCCTGGGGAAACTATCAATGTTCAAATTAAAGTTGAGAATAATGGAAATGATAATTTAGATGTTACCGTTGAATTAGTTCTTTACAACAAAGACCAATCTGAAAAAGTTGAAGTAGTTAAAGAAAGTGGGGAAGTTGATGAAGATGATACAACTAATTTCTATATTGATTTAGAATTACCAACAGATATGGATGAAGATGATGATTATGTAATCTATGCTGTTGTTTATGAAGATGGAAACGAAGATGATAATTGTAATTATGAATCAGTTAGTATTGATTTAAATAGAGAAGATGAAGCTGCAATTATTACATCTGTAAGTGTAAGTCCATCCGTGGGTTTAACATGTGGAGAAACATACAGAGTTTCAATGAAAATTGAAAGTGCTGGTTCAGATTCAATGGATGATTTATATGTTGAGTTAGTTGATGGTGATTTAGAAGCGAGTGAAAATTCAGAAAGCTTTGATCTTGATGAATATGATGGAGATCAAAATACTAAGAATTTGAACTTTGATTTAGAGATTCCAAATGGTTTAGATGAAGGCACTTATTCTTTAGAAGCAATTCTTTATGAGAACAATGGAGATATGTTAGATAGTGAATTAATTGAAATTACATTGGAAGCTTGTGAAGGAAATACTGCTGAAGATTTGGAAGTAAGTATTGAAGAAGATTATGTAGTAGAAGGTTATGAACTAACTTTACCAATTCAAATTATTAATAATGGAAATAATGATGTAGAGATTACTATTTCTAGTGAAGATGTTGAATGGGCTACATTGACCGGAACTGAATACTTAGAAACACTACAAGCTGAAGATGAAGCACATGCTTATTTGTATTATACATTAAGTGAAGGAACTACAGGCAAACATGATTTGAAAATCATCGTTACAGATAGCGAAGGAAACGAAGTTACTGAAATTGTTACAATAGATTTTGGTGAAGAAAAAGAAAGTTTCTTTGATAACTTTGGATCTATGTTTGATAATGCAAACGGAACTTTTTGGGTGCTTATAGATATTGTTTTGGTATTACTAGCGATAGTATTCTTGACAATGTTATTTAGGAAGAAGTAAATCTTCTTTTTTTATTCTTTTTAATTTAAATCCGAAATAGAAGAAGTGTATTAGAAGGAGACAAAAAAATGAAAGTAAGACAAACAGTATTAGCAGGATTGGCAGCTTTATTAGTTGGCTGTGGTAATAAAATTGAAGAACAAAGATTTACCGGTTCTGAAGTGGTTAGTTATGGTATTACAACTAAAACTATAAAATATGAAGGTGACAAAGCTGAGGATAAGAATTATGAAGTTCTATTTTGTTTAAATAAGGATGACTGTTATACTCAAGAAAAATTCTTAGAAAGAGTTAGATTTAAATTAAATGAAATGGAAGCCGATGCTCTTTACGAAGCAAGAGTTAGGTAATAAATAATTTTTCTAATTTTTTAATATTATTTTTTGTGTTTTTAAGCCTTTTATTAGCTTCATTGACTAAAATTTTTATATAATCATAAGATAAATCTTTTGTTAGAATTGTTTCCATTTTACCAGTATCATTTATTTCAATAACAAAATGTTTTAAAGAAATAATGCCGCATTTTTTGAAGCCATTAGATTGAAGCATTTGCAGAACCTCGTCAGCTTTTTCTTGAGTGAAACATTTCATATGGAGAATTAAAGGTTCTGAAAAAAATCTCAATGGAGAAGTTTTTTGTAAGCAATCATAAATTTTTTTTGCAGAAGCCATAGAATGAGTTTTGTAAACCCATTTTACGGAGCCCTTTTTAGCACCAGAGATTAATGTAATTCTCCCAGAACATGAAGAAGTGGTTTCGTATCTTTTATTAATAATATTTAGCAAAGGAATAATATCTTCATCATAAAAACCTTGAGGGGATTTGTCTATTTTCATAAAAGGAAATAATAAATTCAGTTTAATAAAGTTTTTTAAGGAGTAGTTTAAAACAGATTTTATGAATGTTAACCTTACTGAGCAAAATTTTAGAGATTTTCATGATTCTTTTATCAGGGAATTGAGAATTCATGCTGAGGAAGTTTCATTTTTAGTCTATGGATCTTTTGCTAGAAAATTAAATGGGAATAATAATTCTGGATTTCAACCATCAGCTTCAGATTATGATGGAGTGATAGTTTTTTCTAATGGAGTTATACTAGATAAAAGTCCGAATGGAGAATTGAGTAAAGTATCAACAATAATTAAAGAATTAGAACCACAAATGCCTCTAAAAATATCAGTTTTAGATTGGAAAATTTTAGAGGATGGAAGATTAAATTCATATTCTGCAGATATGCGTGTTGCATTAAATGAAGGGATTTTAGTCCAAGGGAAAGATCCCAGAGAAGGGAGATATTTTGTACATAAGAGAGGACAATTAGAAAGACTCGCTTATAATTTGGATAAGGCTAGAAGAGCAAGGTTGTTAGCAGAATGGAATTCTGTATATGATAAAGAACAATTAAAAAAAGATTTAGAAAGGTGCATGGAAAGAGCAACACGGGCTCCGAGACAGATAGAATGGATTAAAGAAAAAAAATATATTGGGAGCAGATTTGAAGGAACTGATTTAGAAGAATTTGAAGAGATGGATACTCAAATTTGGAAAGTAGTTAGATATTTTAGAAGTCATCCAGAAGAATTTGAGGATTTATTTGAAGAACCGGAGAAAGCAATTAATCTAATGGATAAATTGTTAACATTTCATGAGAGTGTTGCAGAAAAATTTCTTGAAAGAAAATCTAGAATGAAAGATTTAGTTGGAAGAGGGATTGAATTATTTTATTAGGGTTTTAAAAGTCCTAACTTTTTCTTTAGTTCAGTTTTCTCTCTTTCAGACAGATTAACTAAAGAGGATTCATCTAATACATTGCCTTCAAGAACTCTTGAATTAACAATTGCTTCTCTTTCTAAACGACTAAAACGCATTGTTTCTAAAGTATAATCTACAAATGCCTGAGCAATAACAGGAGTATGAAGCCTGAAAGCATTGAAAACTTGTTGGGCATATTGACGAACTTCCCATTGTGCATGTTCATCTAAACGTAAAGCTAAAAACCTAGAATTATTGTTTGCATCAAAAGTGCGCCAGGTCCTAGTATAAAAACCAACACCTTTTGCTAGACGAGAAATTTCAGGAGATAAATTATTTACAATATCTTTTTGGGTTTCAGAAATCGCTTGCATAGCTTTTAAAATATCACTTGCAACTTCATCTGAATAAAGTTCAGCACGTCCTTGACGATTAGTAGTATCTTGTTGTCTAAGTTGATCTTTAGAAGGTAAATAGAATTGACTACCTAATTGAACTTCATCCATAAAGCTACCCCAAGCAGCAGTCCTATGTCTTCCAACTTGACGAGGATCTGAAAAAAATGGATTCTTTTCTTCAACAGCAATAACAGCCATTTCTAAAGGAGAAGTATGAGCATTTCTAATTAAATATCTTAAAAGTGCAGCACTTTCTCTTTTTTTAATTGTACCTTGACCATAACTTATTCTTGCAGCTGAAACAACTGCTTGATCACTACCAAGGTAATCTACTGTTTGAAATCTACCATGATCCAAAAAATGATGTGAATGAAATAAATCATCTTCCATTGCAGTAACAACTTCTCTTTCAGTTTCTTGAGGAGACCAAAGAGCAGGAGAAAGTTCTGGATCAACAATTGCTTCATCTCTAGGATAAGTTAAAGATAATTTTTTACCTGGATTCATAAGTGCTGACCAAGAATAAGGTGCGGTCACAGAAGCTATTGATTCTATTTTATTAATAAAATCATGAGCTAGATTATTAAGTTTAAGAAATTTTCTTTGATGAGTAACAAACCTTGCAAGTTCAAATAAATTCATTTTCCAAACAAAAGAAGTATGGGTATTTGTTCCAAGAATAGTTCTTGCTAGTTCTCTTGCTAGTTCATGTTGTTCTAAAAAAGATTCATATTGCGCTCTTGATAATTTTGAAACATTCATTAATAATTCATTATTAACAGTTTCTTGTTTATCTGAAAGAACAGAATAACGACCAGAAATTTCATTAACAGAACATGCTGGATCATAAACAAATTGTAAAGCTGTGTTGATAGGCATTTGAGTAAATAAAAATTTTAATTGAACAGTTCTAAAAGGTTTTTCTATACCAGAAGCAACTAAGTGGTGAAAAAAAGCTTCATCAGAAAATCTTTCAGGAAAAATATCTAAACCGTGCCCAACTGTTGCAGCACGAATAACAGTTCCATCACCACCCATATAATCTGTCAAACCAACTTTAAGAGGTTTATTTTTTTCAGGATCAGCAAAAGCTTGAAATGCAGCTTCATTGAATCTTTTTACATAATCTTCACCGCCTGGAGAAACGTATCTTTTTGTAAGCATAAATGGAAATAGAATCGGACTCTTTTAAATGGTTGTTATACTCTAAAAGTTGTTTTTGAATATTTAGTATTCTGTTTGAAATAGATTATAAACTTTATTTGTTGAAAATAAAATATGGAAAGAGGAAAATATATCATTATTGATGGAATTGAGGCTATTGGAAAAGAAGGTTTGAAGAGAAGAATTTGTGAATATTTGAATTCTAAAAAAGCAATCTTGATATTAAGAGAACCAGGTGGAACACAATTAGGAGAAATGGAAAGGGCTTTATTGAAAGAACCAGTTAAAGCTTATACTGCATTAAGAGAAAGATTTTTAGAAACACCAGGATATGCTTTTGGAAGAGAAGCGGATTCAGAAGAATTATTATCTAGAGATCCTTGGGCAGAAGTTTTTGAATATCTCACTTCAAGAGCGAGTTCTGCAACAAAAATCGTGTTGCCTGCAATTGAAAGAGGAAATTGGGTTGTAACAGATAGAGCTTGGACATCAACATTCGCATATCAAGGTTTTGGGAGATTTAATGGGGATAAAGAAGCATTAAAACTGATTGCAGCGAATCATAAAATGATTCTAGGAGATGTTTTTCCAGGGGATAGAATTTATGTTATTGATATTACAGTTGAAGAATCTTTTAGAAGAATGAAAGCGGATCAAGTTGGGAGAACAAGTACAGACTTTTTTGATAATGAAAAAACAGAATTTTTTGAGAGGGTAAGAAATGGATATAGAGCATTGAAAAAAAGATATCCTAAACAAGTTAGGGTTATTGATGGAATGAGAACACCTGAGGAGATTTTTGCAGATATTCAAAATGACTTAACACAATTATTAGATGATTAAACATCTAAAGTTATTTAAAGCTAAAAAATAGGTTTTATTTTTTATGAAACTTTTATCATTGATTGAAGCACAACAATTAGACGTATCAAACATTTTCTTTTTGTTTTCAAGAGCAGAAGAATTTAGAAAAGGTATAATCAAACCATTAAATGGAAAGATACTTACAACCTTATTCTATGAAGCAAGCACTCGAACGAGGTTAAGTTTTGAAGCTGCAATGCTCAAATTAGGTGGGGGAGTAATAAGCACTGAGAATGCAAAAGAATTCTCGTCGGCAATAAAAGGAGAATCATTAGAAGATACTGCAAGAGTCGTTTCTAAATATTCAGATATTATTGTAGTAAGGCATTATGAAGAAGGGTCTGCAAAAAAGATGGCGCAAGTAAGCAACGTCCCGGTAATAAATGCTGGAGACGGAGCAGGGCAGCATCCGACACAGGCATTACTAGATTTGTATACAATCTGGAGAGAGATTGGAAGAATTGAAAATTTTACAATAGCATTAGTAGGAGATTTGAAATATGGGAGAACAGTTAGATCACTTTGTTATTTACTGGGGAAATTTCATGGAGTAAAAGTAATATTTGTTTCACCAGAAGTTCTTGGAATAAAAGAGGATATAAAAGATTATTTGCAAAGACAGAATGTTAAGTTTGAAGAAGAAACTGATTTTTACAAAGCAATACCACAAGCAGATATTATCTATATGACTCGGATACAAAAAGAAAGATTACAGAATGGTGAATATGAAAAAGTAAAAAGTTTGTATAGCATTAATCAAGAAAGTCTAGCTTATATTAGAAAAGATGCAAGGGTTTTACATCCGCTCCCACATACTGAAGAAATTAATTTGTCTATTGAAGTTGAGCAGACTGATCCAAGAGTTGCTTATTTTAGGCAAGTAGAAAATGGATTGTATATTCGTATGG
>Ga0208375_1002570_pt1 | contig 16812 bp, 15 predicted proteins | sample RifOxyD1_FD_184038 | JGI IMG/M metagenome (GOLD analysis project Ga0208375, IMG submission 184038) | Soil microbial communities from Rifle, Colorado - Rifle Oxygen_injection D1 (SPAdes) | ecosystem: Environmental > Terrestrial > Deep subsurface > Rock core/Sediment | place: Rifle, Colorado... | reverse complement strand
CAGGCAAAGAAGAAGAAGCAATAAAGCAGTTTGAAGAATTAAATACCGCCAATCCTGATAATCAAGAAATTTCTGTTATATTGGATAGGATGAAAAATAATGAACCGTTGTTTTCAAATTCTCAATTACCAACAGAACCTCCAGTAGAAGAGAATTAAGAATGTATGGTATCCTGTTAGGTAATGGTTAGAAAGACTTTAAGAGCTATTACTTCCAAAATTAGCGGCTTACATCAAGCCGCTTTTTGGCTAGCTGGATTTTCAATTCTTTCTCAAGTGTTGGCTTTTTTGAGAGATAGACTTTTGGCGCATTATTTTGGTGCAGGGACTGCACTAGACATTTATTATACTGCTTTTAGAATTCCTGATTTTATTTTTGTTACTTTGGGCTCTTTGGTTTCTATTTCTGTTTTGGTGCCGATGTTTTCTAAAAAATCTGTATTGGAGGATGGTGGGACAAAATCTTATGTAGATTCTATTTTTACTAGTTTTTCTTTTTTGATTATTGCTAGTTGTGGTATTGCTTTTTTCTTAATGCCACAGATGGCACATTTTTTGTTTAGAGGTTTTGATGAAGTAACTTTAATTCAGGTTATTAGACTATCAAGAATTTTACTTTTGTCACCAATATTGCTCGGTCTTTCAAATTTTTTTGGCAGTATTGTGCAATATGAAAAAAGATTTTTATTATATTCTTTAAGTCCTCTTTTTTATAATATTGGTATTATCGCTGGCACTGCTTTGGGGGCTAATAGTCTTGGGATAATCGCGGTAGTTTTGGGAGTAATATTTGGAGCAGGAATGCATCTTTTGATACCGGCTAGCTTTGTATTTTTTTCTGGCAATATTCCAAAACTTACTTTGAAAATAAATTTTAAAGAAGTAAAAGAGACGGCTCTCATCGCCATACCGAGGGCCTTGGCTCTTTCTGTAACTCAAATCATAAATATTGTATTTACGGCGGTGGCTTCATTTTTTGGTATAGGAGCGGTAGCTGTATTTAATCTGGCTTTTAATATTCAATCAGTGCCACTTTCTGTCGTTGGAGCGAGTTATTCTTTGGCTGCTTTTCCAACCATCTCTCTTCATTATGCTAAAAATAATATTTTAGAATGTGGCAGATATATAAATGAATCATTGCGATATATAATATTTTGGACTTTACCTCTTTCGGCTCTCTTTATCATTTTAAGAACTCATATCGTGAGAGTAGTCTTGGGCACCGGAGCTTTTGATTGGACTGACACTAGATTGACTGCTGCAGTTATGTCTTTGTTTGCTCTTTCTTTTATTTTTCAAAGTGGACAACTTTTTCTTACTAGAGCTCACTACGCTTTGAATAGGACAAAAATACCACTCCTTTTAGGATTGGCGGGAGCTTTAGTTACTTCCGTTTTGGCCTTTTTGTTTTATTTTGATTTTCTATCTGGCATTATGTTTTGGTTTGAAAGATTTTTGGAAATAGAAGGTCTTTCGGGGTCAAAAATAATAATATTGCCACTTTCATTTTCTTTTGGTTCAATGTTTACCACTCTTGGTCTTTGGTTTTTCTTAGATAAAGAAACAAAAGCTATTGCCAAAGTAGGTCTTGGCAAAAGTATTTATAGTATAGTGCTGGCTTCATCGGTTGTTGGTTTGGTGACATATTATGCACTCCGTATTTTTGATAATCTTTTTAGTTTAGTCTCATTATTTAATGTTTTTGGTCATGCTTTTATTTCTGGGACAGTGGGTATAGTTTCTGGAGCTTTAGTGTTATATTTTATCGGGAACAGAGAATTTAAAGAAATTATAAACAAATGGAAAAATTAATTCCTAAGGCCTCCCCTTAGGAAAATAATGTGATGATAAATAATATAAGAAATTTTGGAATCATAGCTCATATTGACCATGGTAAGTCTACTCTGGCTGACAGGATGCTTGAACTTACAGGTACTATAGAAAAAAGAAAAATGCATGCCCAAATGCTGGATTCTATGGAATTGGAAAGAGAAAGAGGTATCACCATAAAAATGCAACCGGTGCGGATGATGTATCATCCGCAAGCACTAAATCCGAAATCCGAAATCCGAAATTTCGAATTTGATGCTTCGGATTTAGAATTTGCAAATTCAGGATATATCCTGAATTTGATTGATACTCCCGGTCATATTGATTTTTCTTATGAAGTATCAAGAGCTCTGCGTGCAGTAGAAGGAGTGGTCCTTTTGGTTGATGCTACTCAAGGGGTGGAAGCTCAAACTCTTTCTGTTTTGGCTATGGCTATTGAGCAGAAGCTAGTAGTGATACCTGCTTTAAGTAAGATAGATTCACCATTGGCTAGGGTATCTGAAATAAAAGCAGAAATAGTATCACTTTTAGGATGCAAAGAAGAAGAAATAATAGAAACATCAGGTAAAACAGGAGAAGGTGTTGAAACGCTTTTGATGGAAATTATAAAAAAAATTCCTTCTCCATCTGAAAAAAATGACAAAGAGCATCTTCTAAAACCGGAACATTCTTTTCCGCTTCAAGCTTTGGTGTTTGATTTTAAATATTCAACCCATAAAGGTATTATTGTTTTTGTTAGAGTGATGAAGGGGGAAGTATCTAGTAGAGAAAATTTGATTTTTAGAGTAGCGGGGCAAAAGTTCGTAGCTTTAGAAGTAGGGATATTTAAACCGACTGAAGAATCAAAAGAATCATTAAAAGAAGGGGAGATAGGTTATATTGTCACTGGTATTAAGACTCCCGGTATAGTTTCTGTTGGAGATACTATTGGTAAAGAAAAAGAAAATGCGCCCGCCCTCTCTGGTTATAGTGTTCCAAATCCAGTGGTCTGGGCTTCTATCTTTCCTGAAGATCAAAATGATTTATTGCTCTTGCGACAATCTTTGGCTAAACTAAAGTTAACCGATTCATCTTTATATTATGAAGAAGAATCTTCTGGTGTTTTGGGTAAAGGTTTTAGATGTGGTTTTTTGGGGATGCTTCATCTTGAAATAATAAGTGAAAGATTAAAAAGAGAATTTGATTTAACTTTGGTTATCACTCAACCTTCTATTACTTATAATATATGGTATAAAACTAATCCCTCGACTAGCTCGGGACGAAAAAATTCTCCAAACAAAATGGAAAAAATTTTTTCGCCTGCTTTTTTCCCTGAAGATGGTCTTTTGGAAAAAATAGAAGAGCCTTGGGTCAATATCCACATCATCACTCCTGTGGAATATGTAGGAAATCTCTTACCTTTGCTTTATGAACACGAAGCTGAAATAAGCGCTACAGAAAGTTTAGGTTCGACAAGCTCACTACAAGTTGGTGATGGAAAGTCAAATATAAAAGCTCTGATGCCTTTGCGTGAATTAATGAGAGGATTTTTTGATAAATTGAAAAGTGTTTCTCAAGGTTACGCCTCTATTTCTTATGAAGAAGCAGATATGAGAGAAGCTAATGTGACTAAACTGACGGTGCTTATAAATGGGGAAGAAGAGCCGGCTCTAGCTCGGGTAGTCTCTAAAAGAATTGTTGAAAAAGAAGCGGAAACTATTGCTGAAAAACTCAAAAATCTTTTACCGCGTCAGATGTTTGAATTGAAGATACAAACCAAAGCTGGTGGTCGGATTATTTCTTCTAAAACTATTTCGGCTTTTAGAAAAGATGTCACTCAACATATGTACGGAGGAGACATTACTCGCAAAATGAAATTGAGAGAGAAACAGAAAAAAGGTAAAAAGAAAATGAAAAACAGAGGGAAAATGAGGATTCCTCAAGATGTGTTTATCAAAATAATGAAGCCAGATTAAATAAAAGGGATTACAAGAAACTCTTATATTTATATGGGCATATATAATAAGACCATACTAATGATTAAAAAGATGGATATGATAAACCACAAGACTTTTATTATTTTGCGGGCTTTTGGACTCCAAAGCATGATAATATAATAGCATGAGAGGTATAAAGACAAAAGAAAACGGCAGGTGGAAAAGGGTGGCTATTTTTGTAGCTTTGCTACTTCTTTTTGGAGTTCTTTCAAATTCTGTTTACAAGGTATATCAGAAAAAGAAAGAAGTGGAAAAAGCTTTAGCTCAAATGCAAGCAGAAAAATTAGAATTAGAAAATAGAAATAATTTTTTAGAAGATTCATTAGAAAAATTAAAAACTAAAGAGGGAGTTGAATTTGAAATTCGCAAAAAATTAAATGTGGCAGAGGCGGGGGAGAGTGTGGCCATTATTGTTGAAGAAGAATCAATCGAGGTAACCCCAAAACTAAAAATTTCCTTTTGGCAAAAAGTGAAAGATTTTTTTAAAAATATAATAGTTAAAATATATTGAAAAATAAGACTATTTTGTGCGGGTAGGGAGAATCGAACTCCCGTCTCATCCTTGGGAAGGACGCATCATACCACTAAACTATACCCGCGATTTCTTTCTATATTTCTATATTTCGTTTTGCTCTATTTTAACATAAATTTATTTTCCTAATATCTTTAATTATCCCCTAGTTGAGCGACCGCTCATTTGTGGTGTATTATGTTATTATTAGATAATGATAATAAGTTAAAAATTATTATTTTGTTATGTCTAAAATAAAAAGAATAAAAAAATTTGCTCGAGATGAGAGGACTTTGGAAATATTGGAAGCGGTATCTAAATTAGGGTTCATTTTTTTTCTTGGAATAGCTGCACCAAATGCCGCTGGACATATAATAAAATTGCTAGGTTGGGTTCCAGACAATCAAAATCAATATAGAACCAAAAGAGTACTAAAATCACTAGAAAAAAGAAAACTTGTTAAGTTTTGGTTTAAAAATAATAAAGGAAAAATGGAATTAACAGCCCAAGGAAAAATTTATTTTGCTGGCCTTAAAGTAAAAAGAATAAAATTGCCTATAGGTAAAAAGTGGGATAGTTTGTGGAGAATTGTTACATTTGATATTCCTGAAAAACTGAAGGTTAACAGAAAGCGTTTTACTAGAGCTTTAAATTTTGCAGGAATGTATAATATGGAAAAATCTATATTTATCTATCCTTATGAGTGTAAAGAACAAGTGTTTAAAATAGCTGAATTATATGAGATTAGTAAATATGTGAGATATATCGTTGCTTGTTCTGTGGAACCAGATTTAAGATTGGGGAGTGTTTTTCCTTATGTTAAACAAAAAAATAAAAAATAAAAATCTATAATATGTAAAATGCCCCCTAGTTGAGCGATCGCTCAACTAGGGGTAAAGGGTGTCTAAAAATAAATAAAATTAATGTTAAAGATTAATGTTAAAAAAATTAAAGTATGAAAATAAAAGGTGTGAGTATAAAAAAATTAAAGTATTAGTATGAGATTAAAATATGAGGACTTATGTTGAGAGTTAATTAAAGATTGATATCTATTAAAGAAGAGAGATTTTTGCGAAGGGTGCTTTCGTTGTCTCTATCTTCTAGAATGTATCCTTCTTTTTCAATTTCTTCTCGTAGTTCGTCACTTTTTTGCCAATTTTTTTCTTTTCTTGCGGTATCTCTTTCGTTTTTTAATTCTAGCATTTCGTCTGGAATATTTTCTTTTATCTTTTTTGAAAGAAAAGAAATATTAAGTCCCAAAATTTTGTCCATTTCTTGTATTGTTTCTTTACTTTTTTTTGAATTAAAAGCTTTATGTAAGAGAGCCAAAGCTTTTGGAGTATCTAAATCATCACCTAAAAAACTTTCAAATTTTTCAATTGTTTCTTTGTCTATATTTTCTTTTGGTAAATTATCAAATTCAAAAATTAATTTTTCCAATGTTTTATGCGTTCCTAAAACAGCATCCCAAGTAAAATTCATAGGGGAACGATAGTGTCCAGAAAGAAGCCAAAGTCTAAAAGCTAAGGGGTGAATCTGTCTCTTTTTTAAATCAGAAATGGTAAAAATATTACCAAGTGATTTTGACATTTTCTCTCCTTCAACAGTGATAAATTCATTGTGAAGCCAAAAATTTGCCAGAGGCACTCCAAAAGCACATTCTGATTGCGCGATTTCGTTGTTATGATGCACTGGTATATGGTCAATGCCTCCGGTATGAATATCAAAAGGTTGGTCTAGGTATTTACGGCTCATTGCCGAACATTCTATATGCCAACCGGGAAAGCCGACACCCCAAGGACTTTCCCATTCTTGAAGACGTTTTTCTCCAGAAGAGTATTTCCATAAAGCAAAATCTGAAGGATTCTTTTTTTCTGTATTTGTTTCTATTCTGGCTCCTTCTTTTTGTTCTTTTATATTTATGTTTCCAAGTTTGCCATACTCTTTAAATTTACTGGTATCAAAATATAAACCATCAGAGGTTTTATAAGCGAAACCTTTTTCTTCTAAAATTTTTAATATTTCTATTTGCTCTTTGATGTGTTCGGTGGCTCTAGGAAATTTGGTGCCACTCGTTTCTATGTTTAAATCTTTTAAATCTTTGTAATATTCGTTTTCATAAAATTGAGCTATTTCTGTGGCTGTCTTGCCTTCTTTTTTGGCTGATTTTTCTATTTTGTCTTCACCTTCATCACCACCACTTATTAGGTGGCCGACATCAGTTATGTTTATGACTTGTTTGACTTTAGAGCCACTGTATTCAATAGTTTTACGCAAAGTATCGGCTAATATATAAGAGCGCATATTGCCTATGTGAGGGAAAAAATAAACAGTCGGTCCGCAGTTATACATTCGCACTTCATCTTTATGAATAGGTGAAAAAACCTCCTTTTTACCAGTTAGTGTGTTATGTAGTTTAATTTCTATCATATCCACTTCTTATACCTAAAATAGGCAAACATAGCAATACTGATAACGAGCATAATTCCTAATATTATCCAAAAATCATTACCGCGACCAATAATAGGAATATGTTCAGCATTCATTCCAAAGATACTAGCTATCAAAGCAAGAGGAAAAGTGACAAAAGCCATAATAGTAAAAATCTTCATAATTTCATTTTGTTTGGTTGAAAGCATTGAATTATTGGTCTCTCTTAGTTCTGTCACTAACTCTAGTTGACTGTTTATTATTCTCATTATTTTTCGCCATTCCGTTATTAACTCTTTGGCTTTTTTGCCAAAATCTTGACCAAATTTTTCGGTGCCCGCATCACGAAGAAATTCAAAAACATGACCGTGAGAATCTACTATTCTCCTGAAATTTAAAAGATTGCGACTGGCGTTTGAAATAGCGAAGACCATCTCTCTTTCTTGGCCTTTAAATATTTTTTCTTCTATTTGCTCCATCCAGTCTTTGGTGTAAGCAAGCTCGTCTTCCATTCTTTTATAAATTTCTTTCATCATACTGAAAAAGATATTAGAATTTTCGCCTTTATTTAATATCTCATTAACTTCAATTTGTTTGGCAAAATAGTGAAGAGCGTCGATGGAATCGTATCTGGCAGTTACTAATGTATTCCTAGAGATGATAAAGTCTATTTCTTGAAGACTGCTTTCGGTGTGGGAATGTCTGAAGTTTGGTATATGTAAGACGGCATAAATGATGTTATCTTTATCTTGGATATTTTGAGAAGGGGTGGGAGAAAGTAAATCTTTGGCAATAATCGGGTCTATTTGGTGAGTTAATACTAAAGAATCTATCTCTTCTTTGGTGGGAGAGTTTAAATCAATCCAAGTCTGATTTATAAATGAGCGAGTGGTAAGCATTTTTGATGAAGGTTAAATATATGTTATATTTATTATAACAGAAAATAAAAAATGAGTAATGAAAGATACACCCAAGTCCTGATATCAGCTTTAATAGCAGTAGTTTTATTTACTACTGGTTTTTATGTTGGCAAAAGAGATTCAAATAATATTTCAGTTCAATTTTTGAACGCTTCTAGCACTAGTTATGCCAATATGTCTTCGTTTTGGAGAGCTTGGGAAATACTTGATGAAAAATTTTCTCCAGCTGCTTCAACTACCGCTCCGATAAGCAGTGAAGATAAGCTTTGGGGAGCTATTGAGGGATTGGCAAATGCTTATGGTGATCCTTATACTGTATTTTTCCCACCAGTAGAATCAAAAGTTTTTGAAGAAGAAATTAGCGGTTCTTTTGGCGGGGTAGGGATGGAAATAGCTATTCAAGAAGGTGTTTTGACTGTTATTGCTCCTTTGAAAGATACTCCAGCGGACAAAGCGGGGGTTTTAGCAGGGGATAAGATACTTATGATCGGAGAAGTTTCGGCTTTGAATATGTCTGCTGATGAGGCGGTCAAACTAATAAGAGGCGAGCCGGGCACTCCGATAGATATCACTTTTGCCAGAAAAGGAATAAATGAACCTTTAGTTAAAACTTTGATTAGAAGCAATATAAGTATACCAACTATTAATACCAAACTTTTGCCAAGTAATGTTTTTGTTATTGAGCTTTATAGTTTTTCGGCTACCTCTCCAAATCTTTTCCGTAGTGCTTTGAGAGAATTTATAGAATCTGGCTCTGATAAATTGATTTTGGATTTACGCAACAATCCGGGCGGTTATTTGGAGGCGGCCCTTGATATGGCGAGTTGGTTTTTGCCAACCGGCAAGACAGTAGTAACTGAAGATTTTGGAGAAAAAAGAGATTCCAGAATTTATAGAAGTAAAGGTTATGATATTTTTACAGACAAATTAAAGTTTGCTATTTTAGTGAATGAGGGTTCAGCTTCAGCTTCTGAAATCTTGGCTGGAGCTTTAAGAGAATATAATAAAGCCATTTTGGTTGGTAATAAAACTTTTGGTAAAGGTTCGGTCCAAGAATTAATTTCTGTTACTTCAGAGACTTCTCTTAAGGTAACGGTGGCTCATTGGCTCACTCCACTTGGTAATTCCATTTCAAATAATGGCTTAACTCCTGATATTGAAGTCAAACTAACGGCTGAAAATACTAAAGATGGCAATGACCCTCAACTTAACGCGGCAGTTGATTATCTTTTGGAGCAGTAGACTAACCCTCCCAACCCTCCCTTAATTTAAGGGAGGGCGACACGCAGTGCGGGGTGGGTTAGGTATTATAAATGAATTATGTTAATATCGGTCATATGAAAGTTATATTAAAACAAGATATAAAAGGGGTAGGTAGAAAATATGAAATAAAAGAAATATCCGATGGATATGCTAATAATTTTTTAATACCCAGAAAATTGGCGGAATTTGCAAGTTCGGAAGCTATAAAAAGAGCAGAGATTTTAAAATCAACAGTGGATACAGAGAGAGAAGTTCAAGAAAAATTGGCTGAAAAGCAGTTGGAGATGTTGAAAGAAGTAAGAGTGATTTTGAAAAAGAAAGCCAATGACAAAGGTCATTTGTTTGAACAAATTCATATGACCGAAATTTCGACTTCTCTAAAAGAGCAAGCCAAAATAGAAATTGAGGAAAAATATCTTTCTGTGGAAAATCCAATCAAAGAAATAGGTGAGCACTTGGTCTTGGCTCAAGTTGGTAAAAATAAAGGCAAATTTACTTTGGTGATTGAATCTATTTAAACTACGTGAGCGATTTTTTTCTTGATAATAGAGCCATCAAAATGAACTTTTCTTTTGGTGCTCATTTTCACTTTACCTTCTTTAAGAGCGAAGAGAGTGTAATCTTTTCCCATACCAACATTGGATCCGGGGAGGATATTGGAGCCTCTTTGGCGCGTTATAATAGAGCCTGTTTTACAGACGCTACCATCAGAGATTTTGATACCCAAGTATTTTGGGTTTGAATCTCTTCCATTTTTTGTTGTTCCGGCGGCTTTTTTATGTGCCATATCAGTTTATTTTCTTTATTTGTTATAATATATTAACTTTATAAGTATAAGATAAAACGAAGTAAAATGCAAACCTATAATTTTCAATGACTCAATTTTCAAAAAAAGAAGAAAATGAAAAAATAGATGAATATGTTATATTAAATGATGCAAAATCTGACTCAAAAAAGAGCTGGAAAGATAATTTAGTTGTTTTTTTGGATGGTAAGTATTTTATTCCTATTGTTATTATTTTGGTAGCTGTGACTGCTTTTTCTTTAGGTAGGATATCGGGAATTCAAGAAAGGAGGCCTCCGGTGAGAGTTATTTCAGATGGTGCTCTAGGAGAAGTAAAAGGGGTTTCAGTAGATAACTCATCTTCTAAACCTACTCTCTTACAAGAAGAGAATGGTGGTGGTGAGAATATTGATTCTTCTGTAAATTCTGGGTCTGTAGTGGGTTCAAAAAATGGCACTAAATATCATTATCCTTGGTGTGGAGGGGCTAAACAAATTTCTTCTAAAAATTTAATAACTTTTGATTCCATAGAGGATGCTCGTGCTGCCGGTTATACTCCTGCCGCTAACTGTAAAGGGCTTCAATAAATCTGTGTTATTATAGTAGGAATGCAGAAACAAAAGAAAAAAATTGATGAATTTTTGATTTCCCTAAAGCTGGGATTTTTCTTGGCTGTAAGACAAATCAGGAGGTCAAATAAAGCGACCACTGCTCTGATTATATTTGTTATGACATTAACTTTTTTAAATTTGGTGGTAGTGCGAGGAGTTTTGGTAGGACTTATTGAAGGTGTTAGTCAAGTTTATAGAGAAGTATCAACTGGAGAGGTTTTTATTTCAAACTTACCAAAGAAAAGTTATATAGAAAATAGCCCTTCTATTTTAGCCAAAGTCAGGTCTCTGCCTTGGGTAGAATCTTTTACTCCAAGGTATTTGGAATCTGGTACCATTGAAGCTGACTATAAAACTAAAATCAATTTAACTGATGGTTCAAATAGTGCTGGGGGAGTTATCGCCGGTATAGACCCTATTTTGGAAAATAACACTACGGGACTTTCTTCAAAAATAGTTGAAGGAGAATATCTTACTCCAGAAGATACCGAATATATTTTAATTGGTTCAAGTTTACTTAAAAAATATGTACCGGTAGATTCGGCCAGTTTCTCTTTTCTAGAAAATGTAGAACCCGGAACTAAAGTTAGAATTATGGTTGGTGGCAATACAAAAGAATTTATTGTCAAAGGAGTTATACAAAGTAAAGCGGATGAAGTAGATTTTAGAGCTTATATATTGGATACTACTTTGCGAAATATGATTGGACGCACTGATTATAATGTAGATGAGATTGCTATAAAATTGAAAGAGGGAGCTGACCCTGTGCTAGTAAGGGACTCTCTTTTGAGAGCTGGGGTTGGGGAAAATGCTAGAGTCCAGACTGCTGATGATGCGGTGCCGAAGTTTGTGACCGATATTAAAAATACTTTTGCTATTTTGGGAAATGTCGTGGGGTCTATTGGTTTGGTGGTGGCCTCTATCACTATCTTCATTGTTATTTTTGTTAATGCCATAACTCGCAAAAAATTTATAGGAATCTTGAAAGGTATTGGAATAAGTTCTCAAGCTATTGAAATCGCTTATGTCTTTCAGTCACTCTTTTACGCTATTTTAGGTATTGGGATTGGACTTTTAATACTTTATGGTATTTTGGTGCCGTTTATAGCAAAGCATCCAATTAAATTTCCATTTAGTGATGGTATATTAGTGGCTGAAATTGGGGCGACATTTTTCCGAGTATTTCTACTTTCTTTGGCCACTCTTATTGCTGGCTATGTTCCGGCGCGCATTGTGGTTAAGAAAAACACTTTGGACTCAATACTGGGGAGATAACTCACCCCTCGCTTCGCGTAGACCCTCTCTTACATTAAGAGAGGGTAGGGAAAAGAAAAAAATAAAAAATTTTAAAAATAAAAACAAAATGTCAAAAATAATAGAAGTAAAAAATTTAACAAAATCGTTTAAAACTGGAGAAGAAGAACTAGTAGTTTTAAATAAAATGTCTTTTGAGATTGAAGAGGGAAGCTTTTTTTCTATAACTGGCAGGTCTGGGTCCGGCAAATCTACTTTGCTTTATCAGCTCGGTCTTTTAGACCATCCAAACTCTGGAGACATAATAATAGATGGAATAAATATCACCAATCTAAATCATAAAGACAGAACAAGATTTCGTTTAAAAGAACTCGGTTATGTTTTTCAGGATTATGCTTTGGTGCCAGAACTTTCTGCCATTGAAAACACAGTTATTCCTCTTTTGATGCAGGGGTTGGATAAAAAAATGGCTTATCAAAAAGCAGAGGATGCTCTCAAAAAAATTGGCATGGGAGAAAGACTTACAAATTTGCCAAACCAGCTTTCGGGTGGAGAACAACAAAGAGTTTCTATTGCTAGAGCTATCGCTCACGACCCGAAAATAATTTTTGCCGATGAGCCCACCGCAAATCTTGATTCAGAAACGGCCGATACAGTGATGAAGACTTTTTTAGAATTAAATGCCAATGGTCAAACTATTATTATGGTGACTCACGAGCCAGAATATGCAAGATTAACCAAAAGAATTATAAAAATAGATAAAGGTGTTATTTTGGCTGATGGTGGTCCGGAAAGTGCTGTCTAATGAAAAATCTGTTATACTATTTCAGTCTATTTATTAAACAATAAAATAATGTTTTCATTTTTATCCAAAAAAATACTGATATATTTTAGTCTTGCAGTTATAATCATTGTAATTGTCCTCATAAGTTTGAATAACAAAAATGGCAAAGAGGTTGCTGTTGTGGCGCGAGGTGATGTTGTTCAAAAAGTGGCAGTGACTGGAAAAGTAAAACCAAACCAAAATGTAGATTTAGGTTTTGACAAATCAGGCCGATTGGGCAAAGTTTATGTTTCTATCGGTGATGATGTCAAAATGGGACAAGTCATAGCATCTCTTGAATCTGGAGAAATTTCAGCTGACCTCTCAAAAGCAAAGGCGCTTCTTTTGGAAGAAAATATAAAATTAAGAGAGATAAAAAATACTGCTCCTGTCTCTTTCGCTGACGCTTCTAAAAATTTGGATGCTGCTATTAAAGAAAGTTTTGCCGACGCTGACAATGCTGTTAGAAACAGGGTTGACCAATTTTTTAAAGACTCTGAAACCAATCCCAGATTTGAAGTCTCTATCACTTCTGGTAATTTTATTCATTATTTTAATGTGCCTTATAATCTTGTTGTAGATATAAATAATAAAAGAAGAGAAACAGAGACTATTTTAATAGATTGGCAAAATAGAATTTTAAATATAAATTCGGATAATCTAATTTCAGAAGCGGACAAAGCTATAAATGATTTAAATACAATCTCTAAATTTTTAGACAAAGTGGCTGAAGCTATCAATAGTTTTTCCCCCGCAGATTATGCTTACGAGACAACTGTCAATAATTATAAAACTGCTATTTCTTCCGCTAGAAGTGAAGTATCTGGAGCTGTCTCTACTTTAGTCACTGCCAAAGACAAATTAAATTTAGCGCCGACTTTGGCGACAGATGGTCAGTTTGAAAGTGTCCTTGCTCAAGAAGCAAAAGTTAAACAGGCTGAAGCGGTAGTCGCTTCCTTAGAAGCTTCTTTAGGTAAAACTGTAATCTCTGCTCCATTTGATGGAGTTGTCACTTTGCAAGACGCTAAAGTGGGCGGCACTGTTACCGCAGGCAAGATTTTAGTTTCTATCATTAGTCAAAATAAAATCTATGTTGAAGCCAATATTTCAGAAATTCATATTGGAAAAATAATGTTAGGCAATAGAGTTTTTGTTAATTTTGATGCTTTTCCTGATGAAAAATTTTTGGGTGAGGTCTCTTATATAGAGCCGGGCGATATAATAATAGATGGAGTGGTTAATTATAAAATTAGGATTGACTTAATAAATTCTGAAAATAAAATCAAAAATGGCTTGACCGCGAATTTAGAAATTGAGACAAATAAAAAAGAAAATGTTTTGTCTTTACCACTATATTCTATATCAAAAGAGGGTGATGAGTTTTTTGTAAATAAAATTATTTCTGAAAATAAAACGCAAAAAGTGCCTGTGGTTTTGGGTCTTTCTGGTAATGACGGTGTGGTTGAGATATTGAGTGGTTTAGAAGAAGGGGATATGGTGGAGTTTTAGAATTTTTTAATATATTATTTAACTAATTACCAATAAAAAATTAAATTATGTTTTGGAAAAAACACGATATAGAAAAAAAAGATTTACTTACTCCTGGGGCGATATTGATTGGGGCGATACTTATATCAATTAGCATTTGTTGGGGCAGTGGCACGCTACCTTATTTCGCTGGTGGCTCAAATACTGGGGAAGGTAATACTCAAGTGGAAAATAACAAAGAAGTGAAAATAACTAAAAGAGATAGTGCAGCAATCATCGGCTCGGGTAAAGTAGAGCTGGTAGAGTTTTCTGATTTTCAATGTCCTTTCTGTCAGCGTTTTTATAATGATGCTTATAAGCAGATAAAAGCTAAATATATTGATACCAATAAAGTGAAATTTACCTACCGTCATTACCCATTGTCTTTTCACCAAAATGCTCAAAAGTCGGCTGAAGCCTCTGAATGCGCCAACGACCAAGGTAAGTTTTTTGAGTATCACGATGTTTTGTTTGAAAATAGCGATGCTGATGGGACGGGATTGAATACAGCTGACCTCAAAAAATATGCTGTCAATTTGGGATTAGATGCTGCTAAATTTAATGCCTGTCTAGATAATGGAACGAAAGAAGAAATAGTAAAAAAAGATTTTGCTGAAGGTCAAAGATTGGGTGTCAATGGCACGCCGACTATTTATGTAAATGGTGTAGCCATCATCGGCGCTCAACCTTTCTCTGTTTTTGAAGAAGCGATTGAAGAAGCTTTGGGGGATTAGTTAGACTATATTTATTATTTATCCACACAAATTAACTCCACCGTTATATATAGGAGGTATAATAGTATTGATTATGGATAATGAATTTGGAACAAAAAAAAGTTTTATAACTACGAAAAAATTATCTGTTTTGCTTGTGGTGATTATTGTCATAATAGCGGGAGTTTTGTATTGGACTAAGTTTCGTCAGACTAATAATGGTTTTGATATAGATCCAAAATATAATTATAGTAAATATAATATTTCAGGTTTACCAGAAAAAATTGACGAAGGGATGATTATTGGTAAAGAGAGCAAAGTAACAAGTATGTTTTCAACCGAAGAAGAAGCTGGAGTGAAGCAGATAACAGTCAAGTATGAATCAACCGATAATTTGGAAAATTTAAAGCAACAATTTCAAAATTATTTTAAAGAAAATAAATGGCATAAACAAAATGAATTTGTCTCTGATGAGATAGCCAACCTTTCTTATTGGAATGATTTGGATAATTTAAAAGTTTTATTGGTCTCTTCTAATAATTCAACTTTCATAGATTTGACTTATATTGATTATCCAACTTATGCTGAAATAAATACTTCACCAGAGGCGTTGGAAAAATATAAGCAAACTTTAGTGGTTTACAGAACAGATTATGACGGGGAAATTTCTCAATACCTGTCTTCAGATTTACCAGTCAAAAATGTCATCAAGATTTTAGATAGCTACGATTTGATTTATCTAGGCACTTTTGAGAATACCAGCGTCTATACTTCCACTGATTCGGTAGCTAAGACTGCAGATAATTTTACTAAATATTTTAAAGAGGAAGAATTTTTCTATGATTTTTTTGAGAGTGAAGAGGAGACTTTAATCGTAGCGGATTTGGGAGTAGATAGGAGTTTAAATATAAATATTCAAAAAGAAGGCAATGGCTCAAAGGTGGAAATTAAAAGTATTGAACCATTAGAATCTATTCCAGCTAATAATTAATATAGGTTTTAAAAATAAAAAATAAAAAATAAAAAAAGAAAAAGGCCGTCTTTGAGTTTTCACTCGCAGACGGCCTTTGGTTACTTGACCGTTGTCCAGAACGTATCCTCTTCGCCACCTGCGTTGAGGATGATTTCCACCAATCCGGACTCTACTTCTTCCGGAATGGTGAAGTTTATCTGGAATAGCCCGACGAATCCCGGCGCAAGGCCGGAATAATCCACCGGAACTTCTTTACCACCAGTCCGAAGACTGACAGGGTTTGAAGTCCAAACGAGTGGTTCCTTGGGAGACATTTGTCCGGTGGGGACCAGTGGAACTGTGGGTCCCAGTCCCGTGCACCATAAGGTGTAGGCCACCCCTTTTTTAAGGGGGTAGAAGAACGGGTCGCCGACCAGACCTCCTTTTTCATTTGTCACCACCCCCAATGGGGATGGGAAAAATAAAAGGCCGAAAGTTCTCTTGAGTACCACCGGAGCGGTTTGCTCAAGAGAGACCAATACTTCGTTGCTCCTCGGGGAGCCGTCTTTGCGGTCTACCGAGACGAAGTATTGACCTGCTCCAAGCTCCGTTGGAACTTGGATAAGGAGAGACCTTGAGCTGGCTTCAAGGACATAAGCCCTGAAAGATCCGAACCAGACCTCGGGGGTCTGATTCTCTTCTCCCTGAAGGTCTAATCCGCTCACCCAAGCAAGTGAGCCCGAGGCCAAAGCATCTCCGCCACCGAAATTTACGACACCACGCTGGGTGTTGATGGTCGGCGAGAGCCAGCCCTCGATTTTTTGTCCGGTAATGTTGCCGGCGATGATCCAAGGCCGCGGGATTGTTAGTCCGTTGGTCAGGGGTTGATTGTCCGTGAGCATGCGGACAACCTCTGCCCCGGTCGGAGTTTGGCCGTTCTGGTTTATCTTTGCTTGCGCAATGAGCCCCATCAGGCCGGCTCCGATTGGAGTAGAAAAGCTGGTCCCGTGGCGAACTCCGAAGAGACCGCTTTGCGGTGTTCCTGCCGTGAGGATATTGACCCCGGGCAGGTAAACCACACGAGAGCTAATGGTCTCGCTCCAGTTGGAGAACACAGCACGATGGCCGTCCTCATCGGTTGCACCGACGGCGAGGACGGTCGTGAGATATTTGGCAGCACCGGAGGGGTAGTGTTCGTCTGCTACTTTTCCGTCGTTGC